>ENA-ORNF01001043-ORNF01001043.1-human-gut-metagenome-genome-assembly--contig:-NODE-1043-length-25842-cov-4.925777_pt1 | contig 25842 bp, 21 predicted proteins | sample MGYA00242110_ERZ509012 | MGnify/ENA primary metagenome ERZ509012 (study PRJEB26280, sample SAMEA2338714) | human gut metagenome | biome: human gut; feature: human-associated habitat; material: faeces...
ATTCTTTATTAAAGTTCAATGAATGGAAGAAAACAATCAATGACGAAAGAACAAAGTTGTTTTTAAATATTGCATATCAGTGTGCTTTGGAATATGATAACAAATTAAAAGACGATACTGCTATAGATTTTGAGGATATGATAAATGATGCTTTAATTGTCTTAGATAAAAAAATAGAGAATAATGAGATGTTAACATATAAATATATTTTAGTAGATGAATATCAAGATATTTCCTTACAAAGATATGATTTATGTGAAAAACTTGTTAAGGTGTCTGATGCTAAAATAATTGCAGTTGGTGATGATTGGCAATCAATATATGCGTTTAGCGGCTCGAGAATTGATTTGTTTACTAGATTCAAAGAAATTGTGAAAGATGCTAATGTTTTAAAGATTACTAAAACATATCGTAATTCACAAGAGTTAATTGATATAGCTGGTGATTTTATTATGACAAATGATATTCAAATTAAAAAATCACTAAGATCTGATAAAAAACTTGATGATCCTGTTGTACTTGTGTCTTATGATGATTCGTACAAACAATTGCCTAATGTTTCACCATTTCATAATTTAGGTTTGGCAATTGAAAAATGTTTAGAACTTATATGTACTGAATTTCCTGAAAAGAAAGATGTATTATTAATTGGAAGATATGGATTTGAATTTTATAAAATAGGTATGCTTGATGATTTATTTGATTCTTCAAAAAAACAAATAAAATCAAGAAAATTCCCACAACTAAATCTACACTATTTAACTGCTCATAGTAGTAAAGGTCTAGGATATGATAATGTGGTAATTATTAATAGTAAAGATAATATTTTAGGTTTTCCATCAAAAATAGATGATGATCCTATAATGAAATTAGTAATAAAAGAAGATGAATCAATGAATTATGCTGAGGAAAGAAGATTATTTTATGTCGCTTTAACAAGAACTAAAAATAAGGTGTATATTGTTTCTCCAATGCATCATACTTCAGAGTTCATTTTAGAGTTAAAAGATGCACACCCTAATATTCCATTATATGGTGATGCTTTATCACCTACAAGAGAAAATGAAATAAAATATAAATGTCCTATATGTGGGTATCCATTACAAAAGAGAAAGAGTAAATTAAAGAAATTTGATGATAAATCTCTATGGATATGTTCAAATGATCCAGAAATATGTGGATTTGTTACTAATGATTTAATGGGTGGAAAAATGGCCATTTGCAAGTGCCCAGAGTGTGAAGATGGATATTTAGTTGTAAAGAGAATAAAAGATAAATATGGCGTTGATTCGGGTAGAAGAATGCTCGGGTGCACAAACTACAAAGAGGATAAAACAGGTTGCATGTATTCTGTTTTTCCTGATTGCTATGAAAATGAATTCAATACAATTGAATTTGCAGAGGAAAATCAATCACTAGATACAATTACTCTAATGGGTTATCCAGTAAAGAAATTGATACTATCTATAGTTAGTATTGTGGAATGCAGTGAGAAGAAATATAAATTCAAATTTAATATATATTCATTAAAGAATTTCCTATGTGGTCTTAAGGATAAATCTTTAGAAGCATTTAAAATGAATAAAGATGAAGATTATGGCATGATAGAAAATAAGTATTCAAAACATATTGCAAGACTAATAAATATATTGATTGAAAAAGGTATATTTAAAGTTGATACAAATGACTATAATTCTCTTAGTGTTTTAAAGAAGGAAATCTCAGATAACAATATAAAAATAATTTATTCAGAAATAGTTAATTAAGAAAATACAATAAAAATGTAAATAAAGGAGAAGCAAAACATGAAAAAAATAGTATTTATTGGTGATTCAATTACAGATATGAAGAGAAATAGAGAATGTTCAGATCATCCATCAAGTTATGGCTTTTCTCATGTTTTTCTTACTGAAGCATTTTTATCAACTAATTATCCACACGAATATAAACTTGTGAATAAAGGTATTTCTGGAAGTCGTATAGTCGATGTTTATGCACGCATTAAAAGTGATGTATGGAACGAAAATCCTGATTATGTAGTTGTTTTAATTGGTATTAATGATATATGGCATGAGATTTACAATCAAAATGGTGTAGATATTAAAAGATTTATTAATATTTATAAAATGATGATTGAGGAAACACTTGAAAGACTACCTAATGTTAAGTTTATTGTTATGGAGCCTTTCTTTTTAGAAGGTAAAGAAACAATTGAAAATATTGATAAGTTTAAAGAAATCTATACATATTCTGATAAAATACGTATAATGTGCTGTGAAAGGGATATTCCTTTTATACCATTACAAGTAAAACTTGACAAGTTAGGAAAGGTAAATGGTAATGATTATTACTTATATGATGGCGTTCATCCTACTATTTGTGGGAGTGAAGTGATTAGTTCTAGTTTTTTAGAAACATTTCTTAAATTAGAAAATAAAACGAAAGGTAATTAATATATGAATAAAGTCTTAAAAGATAATTATATATATACATTTTCAAAAAACAACAAACCTGCTTTGTATTGTGATGATAATGATACTATTGATGTTTATACATTAGATTGTTATTCTAATATGTATAGATCTGAAAATGATAGATGCAAATTAGCATCTATACATTCAAATCCAGCTACAGGTCCTATATATGTTAATGATGCTAAACCTGGAGATGTTTTAAAAGTTGAAATACTCAACATAAAAGTTGATAATGTTGGTTTTGTTTGTACTTTTAAAGGCTGTGGAGCCTTAAGAGACAAAACAGAGCTGAGAACTAAAACTTTTGAAGTTAAAGATGATAAAGTTAAATTCAATGATCTAACAATAGACATTAATCCGATGATTGGAGTAATAGGTACTGCTCATGAGTCATTAGAAATTAGTTCAGGTAAGTCTTTTGATTGTGGTGGTAACATGGATTCGAATATAATCACTAAAGGTAGTACAGTGTATTTTCCTGTAAGAGTGGATGGAGCATTGCTTGCAATGGGTGATATTCATGCACTTATGGGTGATGGAGAAATAAGTGGTACTGGAATTGAAATATCAGGAGTTATTACTATTAAAGTTAGTATAATAAAGAATTTTGAGTTGAATTATCCTGTGACTGAGACAAAGGATGCTTGGTTTGTTAATACTTTTGGTGATTGTGCTAATCAGGCAATAATTAGAGGCTATAATGAATTACAAAGATTAATTTCAAAAGCATATTCATGGGATTATACTGATACATGTTTGTACATGTCAGTTCAAGCAATACTTTCAGCAAATCAAGCTTGTTTAACTCATGATAAATATGAAGATGAATATAATGGTCCAACCTTTAGAGTTGGATGTCCAAAGATTTTGGGTAAGGATTTAATTAAATAACATAAAGTGATAACTCATCACAAGAACATGTTGTGAGAGGGTATAACATATCCTGAGAGGAGGTTTGTGCGATGAAAGATATTCTAATAACTAACAATACAGAAATAAAATTTTTAGATAAAATTAAAGATTCTTTTAAACACTGCAAAATGTGTTATATTTCAGTTAGTTTTATAAAAAAAGCTGGATTATCTCTATTTGAAAAAGAACTTGAAGAATGTTTAAAAAGAGGTGCAATAGTAAATTTTATTACCTCAACATATCAAAATTTTACTGATATTCCATCTTTAAATAAGTTTTTATTATGGCAAAAAGAGTACAAAAACTTTGAATGCCATTTAGATTATAAATGTTTTGGTGATAGCGGTTTTCACACAAAAGGTTATATTTTTGTATATGATGATGTAACAGAAGTCATCATAGGAAGTACAAATATAACTAGATATGCAATACTAAAAAATATTGAATGGAATGTTTCTTTATATAGAAATAATGATGTTAAAATTATTGGTGAAGTGATAAATGAATTTAATAAACTATATTCAAATACATTTCCTTTAACATCTGATTTGGTTGAAAAATATAAAAAAGCTCTGATGTATTCCATTGTAAAATGGGATATGGATTATTTTAATGATGATATCTCTCCTGTAGTTCCTAATGTTATGCAAAGAACAGCCCTAAAAGAGATAAGAAGATATCGTGATTTAGGCACTAACAAAGCTTTAGTTGTAGCAGCTACTGGATCAGGTAAAACTTATCTAGCAGCTTTAGATGCAAGAAATTTTAATCCTAGAAAACTTTTATATGTTGTTCACAGGGATGCAATTTTAAAGGGGGCAATATCAACTTTTAAAAATGTATTCGGCTTTAATCGTACATATGGGTATTATACAGGTGAAACTCAAGAAATAAATTGTGATTTCATTTTTGCAACATCAATAATGCTAGCCAAACACTTGAATGAATTCGATAAAAATGAATTTGAATATATAGTATATGATGAAGTTCATCATATAATGGCAGATACGGGTATGAAAATTTTCTCATATTTTACTCCATCTTTCTTACTTGGATTAACAGCAACTCCTGAGAGAATGGATAACAAAGATGTAATGGGATTATTTGAAAATAACATTCCTTTTGAACTTAGATTACGTGATGCTATATTATATGATTTGGTTGTACCATTTCATTACTATGGTATTCGTGATACGTATGCTGATTATAGCAGTAATGATAAAGCAAAAATATCTCGTGAAATCGCAAAATCAGTAAACATTGACTTTATAATTTCTCAGATAATAAAACACAAAAAAGAAAATACAAAGTTAAAAGCATTAGCTTTTTGTAATACTGTAGAGCATTGTCAAATGATGGCTAATGGTTTTAATGAAATGGGATATAGTGCGGTAGCATTAACAGGTAATAACGATTTAGGTGAAAGAATAAAGGCATTTGATGATTTACAAAATGATTTATCTCAGTTACAGATAATATGTGCTGTAGATATATTAAATGAAGGAATAGATATTCCATCTGTAAATATGGTTTTATTTTTGAGACCAACTGAATCGCAAACAGTTTTCTTGCAACAACTAGGAAGAGGACTAAGAAAATATCCTCAAAAAGAATATGTTACAGTTCTTGACTTTATTGGTAATAATTATGATAGATCTGTTCAAATTGCTGTGGCCCTAGGAACATTAGGTAAAGCATCATATATGGAGAAAAAGTATTTAGCTGATTTAGTTGGATCGAATTTCGCAAATTTAAATATACCTGGTGTAGAAATCTTTTTTGATAATCTTTCAAAAATTGAAATAATTGATTATATAAATAAACAAAACTTTAATAAAGTTAATATTTTGAAGGCTGATTATGATAACTTTAAAAAGTTTATGCAAATTGATACATATCCATCACATATGGATTATATTGATTCAGAATTAGCACCAGACTTGATAAGATTTATAAAATCAAAAGTTTATAATAAGAAAAATAGATCTTATTATTGTTTCTTAAAGAAAATAGGTGAAGATAATATTCCTTATTTCAATGACAATGAAATTGAATTAATTAATGAAATATCTGATCTTCTTCCAATAGTTAGATATGATGAAATGTTAATATTAAGAGATCTAGTAAATTCAAATGAAGTAAATTTAGATAGCTTAGTAGATGAATCTAAAAAAGTTACTTTAGATACATTAAATCATGCATTGACAATGTTAATAAAAGATAAAGTCTTGACCTCAAACAATAAATTAAATATAAGTATTTTAAGTAATGACTTAAAATCATATTTAAATGATTTAATTGATTATGCTATCACAAAATATGAGAACGACTTTGGAGAGTTTGAAGGATCTTTTAAATTGATGGGTAATTATTACAAAGAACAAATATTTAGAATTTTGTTAGAAGATAGTTTACTATATCAATTAGGAACAAAAACTTATGATAATGGAGTTACTTATCTTTTTGTAGGCCTAAAAAAAGATAAAAGTAAAGAAGAAAAATTGAATTATAAGGATAAATTCTTATCAAGTAAAGTTTTCCAATGGGAAAGTGTAAATGGAACAACAACATCAAATACTTCTGGCAAGAAGCTTATAAATACAAAAATTGTTCATTTATTTGTTAGAAAGATGGATGAACAGGATGGTATTACTTTACCATTTACTTACTTTGGTACTGGTAAATTTACTAATATGAGAGAAACTAAAAATGGTGAAAGTAGTACACTAACATTTGATGTATTATTAGATAACAAAGTTGATAAAGAATATTATTTGGATTTTGAAATACCAGATGAGGAGTAAAAGTGGATAAAAAATATTATGAAGTTGTAGCTGCTGTAATTGAAAAAAATGGATTAATTTTCTGCTGCCAAAGAGGTCCTAAAGGTGAATGTGCTTTTAAATGGGAATTTCCAGGCGGAAAAGTTGAAACTGGTGAAACCGATGAAGAGGCACTTATACGTGAGATTAAAGAAGAACTAAAGGGGACAATAAAAGTCGATAAATATTTACTTACAGTTGAGCACGAATACAATACTTTTAAGATAAAAATGAAAGTTTATAAATGCACACTTTTTGATGAATTAATTCTTAGTGAACACATAGATTGTAAGTGGCTTGCCAAAGATCAACTACAAGAAATTGATTTTGCTGAGGCGGATAAAAAGATTGTTAATTATATTATAAAATAGAACTTAGTTGTAATATACTAAGTTTTTCTTATGCAAAAAAAGTAATAATTTGTATTAATTGCAAATAAAAGGTTGGACTTTTTTGTATGAATGTAATATAATAAATATTAAGGATAATGAAATATCACTTAATTTTATTAACCAAAATATTTTATTTTACAAAAAAGATATAATAGAAGAGGGCAAATTAATGAATGATAACAAGTTAAAGAAATGGGCAGATTTATTATTAGATACTGGTAAAAGAAACAATTTAATTAATTTCAAGAATACAAAATATGGTACAGTAGAAGTTGTATATCCTGACATTTATACATTATTTTCGAAGGTTGAACATTCTAAGACACTTGAAATATATGATTCGAAAATAAGTGATGAGTTTGACGACGATTTTGATGATCAAAATGAAGAATTAGAAGAAGAACATCTAACAAAAGATGATTTCATTGAAAAGTATTCTAATAAAGTCAAAAAGTGTAATCAGATTCTTATTTATAATAGTTCGATTGAACCTAGTGTTAGTTTGCAGAAAATAAGCAAAAAAGCGAAAGATATGCTTGAAGAAACAGGTGTAAATATTGCTTATATGGCATTTGGATTTATAAACTGGACTGAAAGTGATTCTTCAAATGAAATAATGCATGCTCCGATTTTACTTGTTCCTATTTCTATTGAAAGAGAGACAACAATTGATCCTTTTGAAATTAAGATTACTGATAATGATATGATTCTGAACCCAACCTTTTCGTTTAAGTTAAAGAATGATTATGGAATAGAACTCGCACAATTTGATGAGGATGAAAGTATTGAAAGTTATTTTGATGCTATAGAAAAAGCTATTGAAAAGCTTAATTGGACTATTTCAAGAGAATGCAAAATTGGAACTTTTTCTTTCTTGAAAATTAATATGTATGAAGACATAATGGAAAATAGTTCTAAAATACTTGAGAATAATTGTGTACGTTTATTATTAGGTGAAGATGTTAAGGATTCATTTTCTAATGAAGTTGACAATAATCTGCCTATTGAACTAAGTAATGTTGTTGATGCTGACTCAAGTCAAGAAAAAGCTATTGAATTAGCTCATAAAGGTAAGAGTTTTGTCTTACAGGGTCCTCCAGGAACAGGAAAAAGTCAGACAATAACTAATATAATTTCTGAATGTCTTGCGTGTGGTAAAAAGGTTTTGTTTGTTTCTGAGAAGTTAGCAGCTCTTAATGTTGTTTATGACAAACTTAAGAAAGCTGGGCTAGATGAGTTTTGTTTAGAACTTCATAGTCATAAGGCTAATAAAAAAGATATAATAGAAGAACTTTGGCATACAATTAACTCAGATAAGAAAGTGTTAAATCCTGCTGCGAAAAAGGAAATTGAAAGTAAGATTTTTGCTCAAAGGCAGTTAGATCAATATGTTAATGAATTACATGAAATTAGACCAGTAATTAATAAATCACTTTATCAATTGTTTGAGGAAGTATCATTATATCGAAAATTACCTGATGTTGATTTTTTAATTAAAGATATAGATCATAAACGTGAGTATTATTTAACTAATGCTGAGAATAAATTAAATTATTTTATTAATTATATTCCTTCAATAGGTGCTGATTATCATCAAAATCCATGGTATGGATTTACACATTTTAATTATTCTTATCAAGAAGTTTCAAAGCTTCGAACTGATTTAGAAAATGTAATATCAATGTGCGAAAATCTTGAAAAACTAAATGATTTATTTAGTGAAGAGTTTAAAATAATCGTTGAGAATGTTAATCAAGCTTATGCTTTAGACAGATTCTTTAAGCTTACGGAAAAGAGTAACTTTATTACTCCATTATTACTTAAAGAAACAGATTTTGATGAGTTCATTAATAAATGTAAGCAAATGTATGAACTTTCAAAGATTATTTTAGATAATAAAAATAAACTTGATGAAGTATTTGATGAAGATGTGTATAAACTAGATGGATCTTTAACTTATAAAAAACTTACAAGGCAGTTTTCTAATTTCTTCTCTAGACTCTTTAGCGGAGAGTATAGGAGAATACTTAAAGAGTTAAGGTTATGCAAAAAAGATGGTAAGAAGCTAAAATATAAATTTGCTGCCTCATATATGGAATTTTTAAGTATTTATCAAGAAAAGTTACAAGAGTTTATGTTAATAGAAAAAGATATTAAAGATAAACTTGGCAAAGCATATAAAGGTATTAATACGGATTTTGATATTTTACTTTCTGAGGTAAAAGAGTTACAAAGTATTTATACTTTTGAAATAGATTTTTCTTTCTTAGCTAATCTATCAGTAAATGATTATGAGAATAAAAAAGAAGAGTTTGCAAGTGCTTCAGGTTTATTAAATAGTAAGATTAACATTTATAAAGATTCTGAAGAAGCAATTTGTAATAAATTTGATTTGAGTGAGTATAATGTTAGAACAGCTAAGATTAATCTTTTACACAGAAAATATAAAGATTGTTTAGATAACATTGATAATATTGATAACTGGTGTGAATTTGTAAAATTATTAAGTGATTTAAAAGACTTAGAGTTAAGAGAGTTTATTGATTATCTTATAAACAATAACTTTAATGTTGAAAAAGTTACTTTGTTATATAAAAAGGCCTTTTACACACAATGGGCACATTATATTTTGCATTCATCAAATGTTTTGCAATCTTTATCTCGTGTTAAACACGATGAACTTGTAAATACTTTTATGAGTAAAGATGCAATCAACTTTGAAATAAATAAAGTAAAAATTAAAGAGTTTTTGTCAGCTCAAAGACCTAATATGGATATGATAGCTCAGGGAAGTGCAGTTTCGATTCTAGCTCGTGAAAGAGAAAAGAAACGTAAGCAAAAACCAATCCGCACGCTTTTTAGTGAGATAGGAGATTTAGTGCAAACATTAAAACCTTGTTTTTTGATGTCTCCTCTTAGTGTTAGTACATATTTAGATAAAAACATTGAATTTGATGTTGTTGTTTTCGATGAAGCTTCGCAGATTTTCCCTCAAGATGCGTTAGGTGCAATTTATAGAGGTAAGCAGTTAATTGTTGTTGGTGATTCAAAACAAATGCCTCCTAGCAATTTCTTTAATAGCATGAGTATGCAGGATGATACTGATGAAGATGATGACATTAGTAATTTTGAATCAATTCTTGATATATGTGCAACTGTTCTCCCTCAAAAGAGACTAAAGTGGCATTATCGAAGTAGATATGAGCAATTAATTGCTTTTTCAAATAAGAACTTTTATGATAATGATTTAATTACTTTTCCTTCATCAAAAAAAGATGGATCAGGAACAGGTGTAAATTATTATTATGTTGATGGTGTTTTTGATCGTAAAAGCCGACAAAACCTTGTAGAGGCGGAAAAGATTGTTGATTTGGTTTTTGAAAACATTGAAAAATATCCCGAGCGCAGTTTGGGAGTAGTTGCTTTCAGCATCTCTCAACAAAACTTAATAGATAGATTGATATCAAAAAGAAGGAAAAAGGATCCATCTAAGGAATCATTTTTCAAATATGATAAAAACGAACCATTCTTTGTAAAGAACCTAGAAACTGTCCAAGGTGATGAAAGGGATACGATTATATTCAGTATAGCATATGGTAAAGATTCTCAAGGAAGATTATTACTTAACTTTGGTCCTTTAAATCGTGAAGGTGGAGAACGTAGATTAAATGTGGCAATTACTCGTGCAAAAGTTAATGTACAAGTTGTTTCCTCAATGCATTATGCGGATATTGATTTAACGAAAGCACAATCTAACGGGGCAAGATTATTACGTGAGTATTTAGATTATGCTGAGAATGGAACAATAGCCCTTGAAAGAAGTATATCGGTTAGTAAATTTGATAAATATGATTCTGAGTTTGAAACAGAAGTATGTGAGTTCTTGCGAGAAAATGGTTATAGTGTTGATACACAGGTTGGGTGTTCATCTTTCAAAATTGATTTAGGATTGAAAGTACCTAATTCTTCAAACTATGTTCTGGCTATAGAATGTGATGGAGCATCATATCACTCTTCTAAGAATTCAAGAGATAGAGATCGCTTGCGTCAAGAAATACTAGAAAATATGGGTTGGAAGTTTTATCGCATATGGTCAACAGATTGGTTCAGAAATAACAAAATCGAAAAAAAGAACTTATTAGATGCTGTAAAAAAAGCTATTGAAAATATTAATGTGAAAGTTAATAACAAAATTACTTTAGATGAAGTGTTTGAGGAAAATGCTGAAGTAAAATCATTTGAATTTCCTAAATATGAGAAAGTAGACGAAGAAATACTTTCAGTAAAATACAAAAGAAATGCCTTTAGAGTAATAAAAGAAATAGTTGAGACTGAAGCACCAATATCTGAAGAATGGTTATTAAAGCGTATTTCGTTTCTTTTCAATAGAGAAAAAGTAACTAGTGTAGTAAAAGATGAATGCAACAGGTTATTGAAAAATTGCTTTGGCGATAAAATTATAAAACGTGATGGCTTTATATATAAGAAAGATGAAGCGATACCTATGCTTCGTGTACCTCAAAATAAAGACGTTAGAGATATCAAATACATAGCACTAGAAGAAATTGCTCTAGGAATCAAAGAAGTAATCAAACAAAATATTACAGTAAATAAAAATGGTTTATTTAGATTATTAGCACAACAATTAGGATTTAGTCGTTTAGGAGATGCAATCATAGAACGATTCGAAGATTCTTTAAAAATAATAGCGAAAGAAATTGTTGTTGAGAATGATAATATATCACTAAAGAATAGATAATAAGTGTTATTTAAAATAAAAACCTATAGAAAAAGTTATAAGACTAATTCTATAGGTTTTTTATTATGGTTTAAAAATGTACACTTTTATGAACCATGTGAAAAATACTAACTGAACTATGAAAATGTAATAATTCATAAAAAAAAGTAAAAAAAAAGAAGCAGTATAATTAATTTGCTTTTTTTTGATAAATATGATATAATAATTTTACAATTTGTAAAAGTTTGTAAATGTGTACCTTTACCTACTAGTAGTGTAAAGAAACATGCATGTGAACTTTTTTGTTATTTAGAAAGAAGGATATAAATGAACTATAAAAGCAACATCAATAAAGATTTAGAAATTGTAGAAAGCACAAGAGATATTGTTTATTGTAAAAAAGATTTACTAAATAAATTTGAATCATTTATTAATTGTTCTGGTTTTGGAATTGATAAGTGGATAAAAAAGGATAATGTTCCGTATGAAGTTTTATTGAGGAATAATAAGGGAAATACATTTAGAATTGTAGTATATTTAAAGAATATTTCAAGTGCAGGATGGAATGAAAAACCATATATGAAAAGAGTTCAAGTAAATAATGTAAGAATTGTCTCACCTGATTCATTTATATATACAGAACAAGCGCAAACTTTTATGATACTTGGTTATTATGATTTTGACAATAATCCTATTATGGTCGGTTGGAATGCGTATAAATATGTTATGCATAAAACCTTAAGATCATGTTATGTTGGAATAGAAAATTTGTTAGAAGGATATAAAAATGGATACCATAAATGCATAATTTCTAAACAAATGGTGTGGATTTTTACTAGTAGTAATTTTGAATTGTTTTTAGAAGATTACATAAAAACAAATAAAATTGAGGATTAGTTTATGAATGAATTGTTCAAAAATGGTTTTAACTTTATTGATTTATTTGCAGGAATTGGTGGATTTCATCAAGCAATGGAAATGTGTAATGGAAAATGTGTATATGCTGCAGAAATTAATGCAGAAGCAGCAGAAATTTATAAACAGAATTATAATATTGATTCTTTTAACGACGTAACAAAAATTGACCCTTTAACAATTCCTCAACACGACGTCTTATGTGCTGGGTTTCCATGTCAATCATTTTCGAAAGCTGGAAATCAAAAAGGATTTGATGATATAAGAGGTACTTTGTTCTTTGATATAATTCGCATATTAAATGCTCATATTGATTTATACGGAGGCCCAAAATATTTAATTCTAGAAAATGTTAGAAATTTAGTTTCTCATGATAAAGGTCGAACTTGGAACAAAATTAGAAAATCATTAATTCAAATTGGTTATAATGTTATTGATACACCAGTAATAGTTAGTCCTCATTATTATGGGGTCCCTCAGTTAAGAGAACGTGCATTGATATTATGTGTTAGAAAAGATTTATTTAATAAAAAAATAAATTTAAAAATAGATAAAAAACCAAAAAACATTTCAGATATAAATTCTATTTTATCTATAAATGATACTAATGAATATAATTTAAATTCTTTTCACATAAATGATTATGAAGAAAGGGTTTTAAAGTTGTGGGATGATTTTATAAAAGGAATAAAAGAGAAAAAAATTGGATTTCCAATTTGGAGTGAGGATTTCTTTATAAAAAGGGATACTTCAAGATTTCCAAAATGGAAAAAAAATATAATTGATAAAAATAGAAAATTATATGAAAACAATAAAGAATTTATTGATAATTGGTATATTTCTAATGATAAATTACGATGGGTTAATACAACTCATAAAAAATTTGAATGGCAAGCAGGAAACACGATAAAATCAGTTTATGATGGGATAATACAGTTTAGAACATCTGGTATAAGGGTAAAGCAGCCAACAGAATTTCCTGCTCTAGTTGCAATGGTCCATATACCAATTGTTGGAAAATATAAAAGATATTTAACTCCGAGAGAAGTTGCACGATTGCAAAGTTTTCCAGAAAACTTTAAAATTGATAAGAATATTAGATCGGCATATAAGCAGTTTGGAAATGCAGTAAACGTTAGAGTTATATATAATGTTTTTAAAGAGTTCATAGATTTGGTGGAGGAAAAAAATGAATAATACAATAAAAATAAAAATAAGACCTAAGTCAAGTATTTTAGGAAAATACAAAGATTTACCATATAAAATAGAAGAGTCGCTTGCAGAATTTATTGATAATTCAACTGATAGTTATTTTAAGCATAAAGAAATATTAAATTCTATTGGCCAAACTTCTTGTAAAGTTGAAATTGATATACAACCTGATAAAATCATAATCAAAGATAATGCATATGGAATGAATGAAGCTGATTTTAAACGTGCATTGGTTCTTGATTCACCTCCAAGAGACAAGAGTGGGAGAAGTGAAAAAGGAATGGGTCTAAAAACTGCTGCTACATGGTTAGGAAGTTATTGGTCAGTTCAGACAACAGAATATGGAAGTTGTAAAGAATTTTTTGCTCAAATGAATGTTGATGAAATAGAAAAGGAAGCACCAGAGGAAATTGATGCTAAGGTTTCAAATTGTGATGCAAACGAGCACTACACAATTATCACAATAAAAAATTTAAGAAAAGATATAAAAGCAAATGCTATCGAAAAAGCAAACGTATCATTATCAAGTATGTATTCAAATGATATACGAAATAAAGAATTAATTCTTATTGTTAATAAGATTAAATTAGCATATGAAATACCAGAATTATGGAGAGATAGTAAAACAAATGAAGAATATAAGAAAAATTTTTCAGTTGAATTTCCTTTTGGTAAACAAAAATACTCAGCGTATGGCTGGATAGGAATACGAAAAAAAGGAAGTACGCAAAATGAAGGGTTAAGTATAGTCAGAAAGGGAAGAGCCCTGAGAATTAATTATAAACCGAAAATATTATTTGGTGGGCCAAACTCTTATTCACAACAAAGACTGATAGGTGAAATCAATCTAGATGATTGGGATGTAACTCATTTAAAAAATGACATACAATGGGAAGGCGGTTTGGAAGAACAGTTACTTGAAGAAATTAAAAAAGAAACAAAAGATATTTTAAAACTAGCTGAAGAGTTAAGAGCAAAAAAAGACTATGAATCATCAGATGCAAAAGCTAAAATGGCAAAAAATAATCAGAATAGTTTTAAAAATTTAAAAGATACTGATACTACTGAATCAAATAAAGATAGTCAAATAGATGCCTTACAAAAGGAAATTGATTTGACATCTGAAAAACAATTAAAAAATGAATATATTATTGAAAATCCTATTAATCCTATTATAGAAATACCATTTAAAAATAAAAAATATTCTTTTGAAATTATTTATGATAAAAAAATAAGCGATGATTGGATTACAATAGAAACAACAAATGAAGTAGATAAATATAGATTAATACTAAATATAGAGTTTGATTATTTTAAAACATATAATGATGAAAGAAAAAAAGTTGAATTTTTGCAGAAAATTGCTATTACAATAGCTATGGCATTAATACTAAGTAAAGAAAATGGTAATCATGATTATTATAGAGTTTTAGATGCATTGAATATAATTGTTAGAAAGACAAGGTAAGGAGTTAAACATTTTATGGATAATGTATTACGCGAGCAAATTAGTATCAAAAATGAATATAGAATAAATCCTGTAAATACAACAGGAAAATATAAATCAGCATTATTTGATAAAATGAAAAATACATGGGATATTGACAAACTAAATAAACTGTTTGTTGATGTTAGTTTAGGATTAACAAAATTTTATGATCCTCAGGCAAGTATTGATAAAGTTATTAAAATATTATGCTTAGGAAAGGTGCAAAGTGGGAAAACTGCATTCTTTATAAGTACAATAGCTATGGCAATGGATAATGGTTATAGTTTGTTTTATGTTATAGGGGGTACAAAAAATAATTTATTAAACCAAAATAGAAATAGAATTCAAGATGAATTTTCTAATAATGATGATGTGTTTATTATGGATATAAATGACTGTGATACAGATGATATAAAGAGTAAAATAAAAAGAGGCTATAAAGTTATATTGACGATTTTAAAAAATAAAAATAAGTCAACAACTTTGAATTTATCAGAACTTGAAAGAATAACAAAAGAATTAAATTGCTACCCTTCTATAATTGTTGATGATGAAGGTGATGAATATTCTCAAGCTAATGAACTTGATGATAATCCATTAAAACAAAAGAAAATAAAAACTAAAGCAATTCACAATTCACTAAAAAATTGTATTGAAAATATGAAAAAAGGAGTTTACTTGTCAGTTACTGCTACTCCTCAATCAAATTTACTTGTTTCAACATTGAATACACTTTCACCGGATGATTGCATTCTTGTAGAACCAGGAAAAGGTTATACTGGTGCTAGTGTTTTTCATGAAACATTGGACAATGAATTTGTTGTTATAACTAATGATTGTAGTGATTTTGTTAATTGCGTTCCTGATACGTTTAAAGAAGCACTAAGATATTTTTTAATTGGATGCGCAGTTAGAAAATACCGAAATAATAATGAGTGTCATACTATGTTAGTTCATCCATCTGCATTTATTAGTATACATGAAGATGTTGCAAAAAAGGTAAATAATGAATTGAATTCAATAATAAAAAATGTACAAAATCCTAAATGCTTAGCTTATGATACAATTAAGACACAATTTGAAGAAACATTTAACAAATATAAAAATGAATTTATTGGTGAAATAGAATTTGATGAAATATGGAAATATATAGATAAGAATTTGGACAAGACTAAAGTTGTCGTTATAAATGGTAATAAATATGGTGATGTCAAGAAAAATGATAATTTAAAGCAAGTTGAAAGAAACTATAAATATATCATATATATTGGCGGAGCGATGCTTGAAAGAGGTATAACATTAAAGAATTTAGCAGTAACATATATATATAGGCAAGCAAAAATAGATAATGCAGATACATTATTCCAACGTGCTAGGTGGTTTGGTTATAAAGAGGATTATATTGATTTATGCAAAGTGTATATGCCATATGATTTAGCTAAAAAATTTGTTGAATTAAATGATCATGAAGTACATCTATGGTATATGATAAAACAATTTTTAAAAACCGGGTTGCCTATGCAAAAAATGGAAAGACTATTTTTATTGGGGGATAATAAAAAATTAAGACTTACAAGAAATGAAATTTCTAGAACTATTATAAGTTATAGGAACCATATAGGATATGTTTATGATAAAGCTATCGATTTTTCTGAAGAAAATAGAATAAACAATTTGAACTTGTATAGATTATTTATTGAAAATAACAAGAGTGAAATGGTATTCAAAAGTGAAGGAAATCACAAAAATGGATATCTAATAATTAAATACACAAAATTCTTTAATGATTTTATAAATAAGTATAAATTCCCGCAATCATCTAGCAAAATTAATTATGATTTTTTTAAAAACATATTTGATCTTGTTAATGAGAATGTGCTTCCTGATGAATGTCAAATTATAGATATGAAAATCGGTGAAGATATATCTCGTAGTTTATCTTCCGGGGGTAATTTTATTAAAGAATTACCTCAGGGTTATAATAAAGGAAAATCAATTTATGTCGGAGATAAAGAGATTGGAATTGAAAAACTTTCAATTCAATTCCATTGTATTTATACTAATGACATAAATAAAAAATATTTACTCTTGGCAGTTAATAGTTTTTGTGATGAGACATTTATTAAATATGTTACAGGAGATAATTATTATGAATCTTGATGATAAATATTTTATTAAATTAAATAGATATGACTTATTAGAAAAAAACATAGTTGAAGCAATAAATAAAGAAAATAAAAAATGTATTCTTATTAAAGATTCTGAGATGGATAATATTACTTATGAATTCCGAAGTGATTATTTACATCTTAAAACATGCGTAAAATTAAGTTACGAAGAGCAATATGTAGGAATATATCATATATTAATTTGTTTAAGCAATGAAGAAAGCATAGTTACAGATTTTTTATCTGTTTTCGAGCGTTTATTATTTAAAAATACAGAAAAAATGTCTGCTAATGAAGTAATAAATTTATTTAATTCAATTGATGAACTTTTTAAGACAACTCCTGAAAAAGAAAATAAAGAACTTCAAATAGGACTATATGGTGAATTACTAGTACTTAAACATTTGTTCAATTTAGGATATAATATTATTAACTTTTGGCACCACGACTATTTTTTAAAACATGATATAGAAATTGACAATAAGAACAGAATCGAGATTAAAACCACTACAAAAGAATCAAGAATACATACATTTAAACATAATCAATTAGCTAGAAATGATGTGAATGTTTATGTAATATCTTGCATTTTAGAAGTGGCAGAAAAAGGTTTGAGTTTAAGATCTTTAATAGAACAGATAATTGATTTATGTACCGATTTTAAAATGATAAATACCTTATGTGTTTTAAAAAAGAAATGTGGTATAACAGATGATAGTTGTGGTATGTGTTTCAATGAAAAACTTGCATATTCCAAAATAAAAATTTATAATTCTAAAAATATTCCTCAATTAACAGAAGAAATTCCTGATTCAATAACACACATAATATATGATGTTGATCTAAGTAATGTTAAGTCAATAGAATTTGATGAAATAATGGACAAAATATATAACTCAAATAATTAGAATATTTTTATAAAAAATATTCTTTTTTCCTATTTTATTTATGTTTTTATTTCATTTTTTATAAAATAATGATATAATTAGCATATGAGGTTAATGAAATGATAAATGATTATATAAATAAATGGATAACAGTTATAGAACAAATGAATAATGATAATACTTATAAGTTAGCTTGGGGTAGAGCAATTCTTGAGTGTATTTCATTTAATAAATATAAATTCGAAAGTGAAGATATAATAATATGTTTTGATGATATTTCCGAATGTATGGTTAAGTATTATTGGAACCAGTTATTTTTCTTTAATCTAAAACAAGCTCCTTATAAAGATAAATATCCTAAGATATGTCAATATACTATGGAGTTAATAGATTTATATAAAAAAACATCAAATACTACTATTCCTATTTGGTTTGATGAAGCAAAACCAAAACTTAATAAAGATTATTATAAAAAAGTAGTATCTAATGTATCTAAAACTTTACATGAGAATGTTAGCTGGCGTTTTAAAAGAGTTGGTAAAGATGAACTTGATTTATATAGATATAGCAAAGATGAAGGCTCTTTTATATCTATCAATAAAAATGAGTTGGAATTATTAAAAGAATATAGTGTCATTTTGTCTAAACTTCTTAACTATAAATGGGCTCAACTGCTAGAAAAGTTTAATTTCTGTCCTAAAATTGTTAACAAAGTAAATGGTATATCTGAAGCTAAGTTATGCCGCAACAGCTTATCTAAGTATAAAGATGAATTATTAAAAGAGTTTAAAGATGGAAAAGTTATTGACTTCTATACAGGAGAAGAATTAGAAAATGATAATATTTCAATAGATCATGTTATTCCTTGGAGTTTTATGTATTCAGATGATATATGGAATTTAGTTGTAACATCAAAATCATATAACTCTTCAAAATCTAATAGTATTCCTAGCGAAGAAGTAATTAGTAAACTAAAACAAAGAAATGAAAAATTAGTTAATTTGTTGAATGGCAAATATAAAGATGACTTATTATTATCAATTGAGAATAATTATTTAGAGAAATTTTATTATGAGTGTAGGTTATAATATGACTAATTATTATGATGTTAACTCAAAAGAATATATTGAAAACACAATTAATTGTGATATGAAAATGCATTATCAAAAGTTTTTGAAATATTTACCTGAAAAAGGTAAAATCTTAGACATTGGTTTTGGCAGTGGCAGAGATATGATTTATTTTAAATCTCTAGGATATGAAGTTTATGGTATTGATAATTCTATAGAATTTGTAAATAATATGAAGCTAAAAGGTTTTAATGTGAAAGAAGAAGCAGTAGAACAAATTAATGATGATAATATATATGACGGCATATGGGCTTGTGCTTCACTTTTGCATGTGAGAAGAGAAAACTTAGAAGAAGTTATAAAGAAATGTATTAAAGCATTAAATAAAAATGGAATACTTTATTGTTCTTTTAAGTATGGTGATAAAGAAATAAAAGGTGAGAGATATTTTAATTATATAAATGAAAATATAATTAATAAAATAATAGATAAAAATAACTTAAGTGTTCTTGAAATGTATAAGTCATTTGATGTAAGAAAATATAGAAACACTGAAGAATGGCTTAATATTATAATTAAAAGAAAAAATTAATTTGTATTTAACTAGTACTATAATAGTGCTAGTTTTTTGTTATTTAGTAAAAATATCAAAAAATGTAAAAATAAATCGTAAAATGTTGGACTTTTTTCCAGTTATGTTATATAATATAAGTACAACGCATTCAAACTATATAAATAAAGTAAATGGGAAGACTTTATTTATAAACAAAACAATCTAATATATTAATTAGCACTATTTCATAAATAGTATTTTTAGTTATAAAAATTTATTTTAAATAAATTTATCATAAAAACTTATTTTAAAAAATTGAACTAGAGGAGGTATGTATGGCAGTTTTAGTTTCTTTTATAGGGGGTAGTGATCCTATTAGGACAGAACATGATGGTCCATTATTACATATAATGAGATACTATACTGATATAGATGTAATTTATGTTTATTTAACAAAAAAAGTTAGTGAAATTCATAATAATCCTAATAAAAATTATTATCGAATAGCATTTAATAATTTTATGGAGAAAAATAATCGTAAATATGACCGAATTCAAAATTAAATGCTATAAAAATGCAAAAGGCAAGTGGAGTTACGTCGGCTTATATACGCCTGATTTCCTGATTATCAAGCGTAAGGAAGGTAAAATTCATAAGGCAATTATTGTCGAAACGAAAGGCGACATTTATAAAAACGATCCCACTTTTAAGGGTAAGCGTGTCTTTATGGAAAGGGAATTTGCAAAGAAAAATAACGAAGCATTCGGGTATGATCGCTTTGATTATTTGTATTTGGAAGATACGTTATCCGAAAGCGACAGGATTTTAACGACGCATAATAAAATATATGAGTTTTTCAAGGAGAGAAAATAGCATGAGTAAAGAAAATAATTCAAAAATTGCAAAAATAATAGATTCTGCTTCAACCGCGGTACAACAAAATGTTCCTCAGACAATTAAGGAATCAGACGGAGTGCTGTCTACCGTTATTGGTTTTTTCAATAATGTTGTATTATATCCAGTTAAAAAAGCAAATTTAACGTTTAAATATAAACTTGAGAAATTCCGTGAGGATTTAGAAACTAAAATTGCCCAAATACCACAAGAGAATTTACAAGTACCTCCAACAATGATTGCAGGACCAGTGATGGAGTCGTTGAAATATACGTACGATGAAGAAGAATTAAGAGATATGTATGAAAATCTTTTAGCATCAGCAATGGACAATAGATTTGCTAATAAAGTGCATCCTTCATTTGTTGAAACAATAAAGCAAATGAGTCCATTGGATTCCATTGTATTAAAAGCAATCGTAAACTCTCAACAACTTAAATGTTATAATATCTTTTTTACATATGAAGAAATCTCAAAGAAAGTTTATACATATGGCATGCCCAACTATTTTGTTGAGGAATTGGCAGCACTTGGCGATATTTTTGCTGTTTCATCTTCTATTATCAATTTAGAGCGATTGGGCTTGATTGTTATAAGAAATGGGGCTATTAGTGGAGAAAACTATAGTTTGATAACTGAAAATCAGATTTATTTATCACGTCTTAATTATTTTAATTCATTAGGTAAAGAAATTAAACCAGAATTTAATAATATGACAATAGGGATTAATAATTACGGACAAGACTTTGCGAAAACTTGTATAAAAACGGAGGACAAGCATAATACCGATTAAATATATACCTTTTATTCCCGAACCCATCGACGGACAGGCTGTTCTCGAGAATTTTAACAGAATACTTAAATATAAGGGTGCAGACGAAGTCTCAATGACGATTCAGCGCGGAATGCCTTTGTATGAGATGGAAAAACAGGAAACCGTGGGGACGAACCCTGACGGCAATATGGTAATTCGCGACGAATGTATTTCTGCTTGTGCCTATTTAAAGAAAAAGGTATTCAGGTTGACCTTGTCTATATAGATCCGCCCTTTGCAAGCGGTGCGGACTACGCGAAAAAAGTTTATATTCGTCGCAATCCCAAAGTCGCAGAGGCTATCGCACAAGCCGAACAGGAGCTTGATATTGACGAATTCAAAGCTTTTGAGGAAAAGATGTATGGCGACGTATGGGATAAAGAAAAATATCTCAACTGGATGTACGAGAACCTTATGGCGATTAAATCGGTTATGAGTGAAACCGCGTCTATCTATGTTCATCTTGACTGGCATATTGGGCATTATGTTAAAATTCTGCTTGATGAAATTTTTGGAGAATCAAATTTCATCAACGAGATAACACGGTATTATTATAAAGTAATAAGAAATCATTTCATAACAACTATTCCTTTATAGGTATTGCAGCCCTACATAGTGTGAAACTTCGCCGAAGTCGCTGATAACAATTATTCCTTTATAGGTATTGTAGTTTAATTACGTTTTGTATTTCGACGATGTGTTTATCTATAACAATTATTCCTTTATAGGTATTGTGGCACAGTTATATAAGTCGTCTTGATCTCTTATAGGATTATAACAGTTATTCCTTTATAGGTATTGTAGCTGTATTTTAGCACCTAACACATAAATATATACACAATAACAATTATTCATTTATAGGTATTGCAGCTTGAACTTGCTTACAATTTTGCTTAGTGTTATTAAATAACAATTATTCCTTTATAGGTATTGCAGCATTTTATTCATAATTAAATCTCCTCTAGCATATAGATAACAATTATTTCTTTAAAGGTATTGCAGCGTTGGTTTTGCGTCTGAATAATAATCCATACAGTACATAACAATTATTCCTTTATAGGTATTATTTACTAAAAAACCTTTGCATTATTATGCAATATGATGTATAATATAGGTACAGCATAACATTACACCCTCTTTAATAAGAGGGGTAATTTTTTAATTAATTATTTGAGGAGAAAACAATGGATAAACTTAATGAATTACTTAAAAGAATTGATACATTTAATAAAGAAAGAGATTGGGATCAATTTCATTCACCTACAAATCTTTCAAAATCAATTTCTATTGAAGCTGCTGAGCTACTTGAATGTTTTCAGTGGAGTGATGATTATAATATAGAAAGAGTAGAGGAAGAACTTGCTGATGTACTTAATTATTGCTTACAAATGTGTTTAGCTTTGAATCTTGATCCTGTTGATATTGTCAATAAGAAAATGGATAAGAATGCTATTAAATACCCTGTTTCTAAGGCTAAAAGTAGTTCTAAGAAGTATGATGAATTTTAATAAGGATGTTATGTCCTTATTTTTATTTGTGATTAATACGTTTAAAAACAATTGCATTATTGTCTTTTTTATTGTATAATTTATATATAATATTTACTGTGACATAGTTTAAATAAGTACATTATGCATTAATATAAGAGGCTAAAAATGATAAGTAAATTTGGACAATACATAAGAAAAATACGTAGTACTGATTCTTCAAGTCAAATGGCTAATAAACTTGGCATTACAATTGTTGAATTGAGTGCTATGGAAGTTGGTAGGCAGGAAATCACTAGTGATATGATAAACAAAATAATTAGTGCTTACAATCTCTCAACAAGCGAAGAAAATGAGCTTACAAAGGCAAGTAGTGAAACTAATAAATTTGTTGAAGAAGAAGTTATGAAGATGAATCTTAATTCATCTGATTCTTCTTTAAAGTTTTCTCGTAAGATTAACACTGATTCTAATGAGTTAATTGATAGATTAAGGAAGGTTCTTCAAGATGATTAAAACCAATCCTTTATCTGTTAAGAATATTGAAAGAATTGCTCTTGAACTTCGTGATGAATTTAATGTAAAAGAAACAGAATTCTTTCCAATAATAAAAGTATTAGATACTTTTTTTGAAAAGAAACTACTATCTTATCAAATAGTAGATAATGATACAAAATTAATGGATGAGTCCTGTGTAGCAATTTATAATGCTAAAGAGAACTTTATATATATAAAGAGGTCAGTTATTGAAGAGTATGAGCAAGGAATCTATCGTTCCGCATTTACTTTGTGCCATGAATTGTTTCACTTTATTCAAAATATTGCTTTAAGATTTGAATTTGAAGAATGTGATAAATGTAAATATTATGAAGATGTTGATTGGCAAGCAAATGAATTTGCTGGTCAAGTACTTATACCAACTAAATATTTAGCTTTAGATGAAGAAACAATGCAAAAAATGTATCATGTTAGTCTAGAATGTGCACTAACAAGGAAGGCTAAAGCTAAGAAAAGATTAAAAAAATAAAAGTATTAGGAGATAAATAATGAAGGTATATAGAGAGTTTCATGGAGAAATTAGAAAAGAAAATATAGGCAAAGTCTTAAGGAGTATTGTAAAAACGGAAAAAGATAACTTTAAAATATTAACTGGTTATGGACCTTCAGGTGTCGTTTCTTTTTCGAAATTACAAACTATTAAGGCATTAAAGAAAATGCAAAAAGAAGGATTAATAAAAGGTTATTTACCTGGTGAAGTTAAAAACACGTTAGTAACTGAAACATCAGATTTATATGAAAACAAAAACAATTTTTTAAAGATAATCAAAGATGATCCTGACTATAGAAATGATGGAATAATCTTTATTTTTGTAAAATAAAGTTTGTTTCTTTGCTTAAATTGTTATTTTTGTTAAACGATTATTTCATACTATGAGTTAATTTAGGAGGCTAAAATGAAATATAAAATTATTGGTTGGACAAGTTTTGATGATGACCTTTTCCCAAAAATGAAGTTTATAAGTGATAATGCATATATTACTTTACTTCGCGAAATCAGGGAAAAAGACTTAATAATATCAGGATATGATCATCAAGAAAATGGTTGGGTTCCTGTATTTAACACAGGTGAAGTGGTTAAATACTCAAGCCGAGGATGGGGCCAAGTAATGGCAGATGCTCTAGAATATGAACAAAAAACAGGATACGAGTATTCATACTATGGAGTTGGGGGAGCAGTTATAGGCTATAACAAAGATGAAATTTATTTTCGAGATAATATTAAACTTCCTAAACTAGAAGATATATGTGATTATTATAAAATATATATTGGTGAACAAACATTAAAGAATTATGAAAAAGGTGATGAAATCTTTCCAATGTACATAAATACAGAATTAAATTCTGTTGATAGTTTAGATAGAATTATTTTTGACCATAAAGGCAAAACTATAGAAACTGAAGTAATAGGTAAATTTACCTCTAAACCAGAAGCTAAAGAAAAAGAAATTATCGATTTTCTAAATTCATATATTAGTGATGAAAAAGAATCACTTGAAGAAGAGGCTAAAAATGAAACTTTAAAATATGATGACTATGAAATTAAAGAAATAAATAAGAAAATAAAAATGCGATATATTTCATTACTAGAACCACAGACAACAATGATTTCAAATCCTGAACGTAAAGCCTTAGTTCTTAGAGTTTTGAAAGAAAACTTAAAATAATACATAAGAGTTATGATCTTAGGAAACTAAGGTCATTTTTGCTTTTAAAATGTCAATGACATAATTCTATAATTATTGACAAAGAACACTAAACAAAGGTATAATTATATGAATCTTTTATTTTATCTAAAAAAGGAGCAACTACAATGGAAGAAATAAAATCATTAATATGTACAAGATGTGGATCACATCATCTAGAAAAACATAGTGAAACAGAATATAAATGTTTAAGCTGTGATGCTATAATTACAAAAGAAAAAGCAGTGAACTTTGAAAAAGAATACAAAAGACTAACTTTAGAAGGTAAGAATATAGATATAGCTAATTTAAGAAATTTAGTTAAGAAATCTTTATCTGGACATATGGATAAGTTTAGTCTTGTTAATTATTCACAAGAAATATTAAAGTTTCTTCCTGATGATACATTATCTTTGTTCTACATAAAATATGCTAATAGAGAAAAAGATCCATTTGCATATGAATCACTTCTAGATAATCTAACAAAAACAGCGACTAAAACAGAAATGGATGAAATAATAAATATTATTATTGAAAATGTTAGAATAAGAGAAAAGGAAAGTGTAATTAAACTAACAAATTATTTCTATCAAGATAAATATAATGATTTAATAAATAAATCACTTATAAAGAGACAAGAAGAAATAGAATTATTTAGTGATATTAAAAGAGATATCTTTATCTGTCATTCTTCACTAGATAAAGAAAAAGTAAATGAAATACTAAAGACGTTAGAAGAAGATGGAAATACATGCTGGATATCATCACGTAA
>ENA-ORNF01001047-ORNF01001047.1-human-gut-metagenome-genome-assembly--contig:-NODE-1047-length-25808-cov-3.310876_pt1 | contig 25808 bp, 19 predicted proteins | sample MGYA00242110_ERZ509012 | MGnify/ENA primary metagenome ERZ509012 (study PRJEB26280, sample SAMEA2338714) | human gut metagenome | biome: human gut; feature: human-associated habitat; material: faeces...
TATTTAAAGTAATTATATTTTTTACCTTGCTTTGACATTTAATTTTTTTATTATATTCACTATCCTTATCATAATTGATAAATAATGTTGATTCAAATTCATTTAAGTATCCAAGTACTTCCTCGATTGAAGACATAGAATTAATAAAAGTTGTGACTGCTCCTATTCTATTTGCAGCAAGATATGTAATAACACCTTGATAATAATTAGGTATTGATACCGATATAATATCACCTTTTTTTATTCCCAATTCCTTAAAAGTTTTAGATAATGTTACTGCATCATTTAGCATTTGTTCATAACTTACTGTTAAATCTAAACAGTCTATTGCTTCTTCTTTTCTATAAAAAGCGCTTAAATATTTTATTGCATTATATATACTCATATTAGGAATAAATGGATGCTTACTTGAAAAACTATATTCCCTATTATGAATATTATCAATTGATGGATAACCTGTTAATTCTTTCATAATACTTCTCCCTTCCATTGAAATATTTTATCATTTTTATATGCTTTTTTCAATTAATTTCGCATATTTCTCTTTCAGGCTTATTATTTTATCATAAATATTAACTATAATCTATACAAACAATTAAATTTAGATAACTTTTTAAGGTATCTAAATTCTTTTAAAAGACTTTTTTAAGGCTTTTAAAACCATGGAATAACTTTTAAGTTATGTAATGGCATAGAATACATCTAAGAATTATTCAATAAATATTCCTTAAATTCCTTAGCTATCTCACTAGGTAATATTTCACTTAATTCTTCAATACTAGCATTCTTCATATTATCTATTGTTTTATATTTCTTTAACAGTTTATTTCTTCTAACTTCTCCTACTCCAGGTATATTATCTAAAATACTTGCTAAAGCACCCTTACTTCTTAAATTCTTATGATAACTAATTGTATAATTATGTACTTCATCTTGCATTCTAGTTAAAAGTAAAAATAAATTACTCTTCTTATCAAGTACTATTTCTCTATCACTTGTAATTAACATATTAGTACTATGTCTATCATCTTTTTTAAGTCCTGCGACAGGTATATTCATATTCAAAGAATTAATTATTTCTTCACAAACATTAACTTGTCCAAGTCCACCATCTACAATTATTAAGTCAGGGCGTTCTAACTTATCTTTTAATACTCTAAAATATCTTCGATAAATAACTTCCTTCATGGTACCATAATCATCATTAACATCATTAGTTATCTTAAATTTCCTATATTCACTTTTTGCAGGTTTACCATCAATAAATACAACCATACCAGATACATTAAAACTGCCAAACAAATTAGAGTTATCAAATAATTCAATTCTACTAACCTTAGGTATATTAAGTAGGCTTGCTAATTCTTTCATTGAATCTAATAAATTTTCTTCTTTTTCTAACATTAAAGATACTTTCTCATTATAACATACTCTAGCATTTTCATTAGATAAATCTAATAATTTCTTTTTACTACCTTTTTCAGGAGTAATAAATTTAATATTAAAAGAATTACTAAATACTTCATTATCTATACCACTTACTAATACTTCTTTTGGTCTTATTGTATGTTCAAAATAAAATTTATAAATATATGTAGATAACTCTTCTTCTAAAGTATCTACCATAGGAAATACAACACTTTTCTTATCTAATAATTTACCTCCACGAATAAATAAAATTGATATAGATAAATAATTATCTTTAGTATAATACCCTATTACATCTCTATTTACTTTATCATCTAATTCTACTTTTTGTTTTTCTAAAGTAATATTTACATAGTCTAACAATTCTTTATATTCTAAAGCTTTTTCAAACTCTAATTTTTCTGCATAACTTTCCATCTTTTCTTTTAATTTATCAGTAACTATCTTATCATTACCATTTAAAAAAGATATTATTTCTTCCTTCATTTTATTAACTAAATTTATATCTACTTTATTAGTACAATAACCTAAACACTCTCCTATATGATAATATAAACATTCTTTTTTAGAATAATTCTTACACTTTCTAATTGGATATAATCTATTTAATAATTCTACTGTTTTTCTAGCCGCAGATACATTTGGATATGGTCCAAATACATAATTATTCTTTTTACTAATTTTAGGATTTCTAACTACTATTAATCTAGGTATATTATCATTAGTTAATTCAATATAAGGATAACTTTTATCGTCTGTTAACATTATATTATATTTAGGATTATACTTTTTAATTAAATTTATTTCTAAAAGTAAACTTTCTAATTCACTTGAAGTAAGTATATAATCAAAAGTATAAATATCTCTAACTAATCTAGCAGTTTTACCTGTATGAGATTGTTTAAAATAAGAACTTAATCTATTCTTTAAATTTTTACTTTTACCTACATATATTATAACATTATCTTTATTTTTCATAATAAAATCTCCTTAAAGTATTTTTTTGAAAAGGAATACAGGTAATATTAGGCATTCTATTTTATCTGAAGTATTTGTCTATAATATCTTCACGTGCAGCATTTAGTTCTTCGAGTCTTTCTTGTGCTTCAAATTTCAATTTGTCGCATTGGTTGATACTTGAAATATATAAATCTAATGTTGTGTCGTTAGGCATGTAGATCATGATATTGTTCAATTTTTCCTGCGTAAGCTTCGGGTTAGCATTTTTATTTATATATTCCGACAAATCTATGTTGTTTATATAGCTTTCAACATATTTCTGCAATTTATAATTCTTAAACCTAAGAATATGCACATGATTATTTACCCATGATTTTCCAGTAATACTAAAAGCTATTGGCATATTACGAGACACTAAATTTGCACCATCCTCGGAGATCAATAGCAATGTTTCATCAAAAATATACTCAGCTACATAATCGACAATTCCGGATGCTCCATAATATGGAATGTCTCCCTTGTTTCTCAGATGCTCCGTTATTGGTTTTCTTTCGTTGTCCAGATTTTCACATAGTGTACTTAATTTTACGCTATTTTTCCCATGTGTTGTTGCCGGATTATCTCCAAACATTTCGACAAATTTGGATTTAATCTTCGCAGACTGCTCGCTAATAATCGCTTGCTCATCAGCAATTCTCTTATCAATAGCCTCAATTTCATCAACAATTTTCTGCTGTTCAGAAACAGAAGGCACTTGGATGATTAAATTAGCAATTCTCTGCGTAGATGCCCTGTTACTACGAGAAAACCTTTCAAATTCGCCTTCCACTTGAAGTGCTAACGCCATATATTTAGGCAATATATCATCTGTTTTTATACGCAAAACACCACAGTGGTCAGTCGGATAGAACGGTTTATCAGCAGGCATAATATTTACCATCCAATCACCATCAATCCCCCATAGAATAGAAGGTACAGAGAAATCAGTGATATTCTGCTTATCAATTCTTCCAAATTCCTCAAAAACATTTGCACTATATATAGGAATACTACCATTTTCAACCACCTCATCAGAAAGAACACGATTTCCAATGCTTAAATCAAAGAAGTTTTTATCAGATAATCTATAATTTGTAAGCTCTGGAATATCCTTGAGTACTCTTGTCGGAGTGGTCTTAATAGACTTGTTAAATGTTGTCCCAGAAAAATCAAGCATATCCTGTAATCTCAAACGATAGTAGTAGTTGCTAAGATCTTCGACATCAAACTCATCTTCGTCAGAGAATGCATTTCTAATAAGCCCTGCGATAGAATTATTGTCACTGCGGTCAGATGCATTATATAAGCATCCTCCAGCCTTTATTATCTGAATTCCTTCTTGTCCTTTTCTGTTACTCCATTTATATCCAAGAAACTTTTCTTGCTCTTTATTTTCATCTGGAGCAGAAATTATCAGTGTATCTTGGTTATAAACCAATGAGTAATAAAATAATTTTTCTTGTTCAATAGAAAATACATATTCATAAAACTTCTGATTAAACCATTTCTTCTGTTCTGCATCAGATAGCTTTAGGAAAGTTTTTTGCTTGCTTTTTTTAACGTATTCTGTTGAGGTTACAAACTCATCATAGTGTTGGCCGAAATAATTATCATCTTTCCAATGAGTATAATCTTCACTCTTGGATAAAAGTTTATCGTAGGTATCCTTCTTTACACCTATTTTTTTAAGATATCCTCTTAAGATAGACTCATCTTCCCAACCATCTATATCCGCTTTAGAAAGTATAGCTTCAACACTATCTAAAACCATGTCTGTGCGTTTGGGCGGTTCATTGAATTTTTTCAAGAATAGAATAACTGTATTGGTTCCAGTAGCTCCAAAAGTTTTGCTGCCTAAGGTTGCAATGGCAATAATATTAAAATTCTTAAGAAGAGATTCACGTGCTGAGATAAAACTTTCATTCTCCTTATTTAAGATACTGCTTGGTAGAACTACAGCAGCAACACCATTTGGTTTTAATAACTGTGATATTCTTTCTACAAATAATGTTTCTATCTCTGAACCATCATTTGAAATTTTTTCTATAATATCCAGCTGATTATTTGATAACTTCAAGTGAGGCTTGAAGGCCTTTACTGAATACGGAGGATTAGCCACGAGAATATCAAATGATTTTGGAGTTATCTCTTTATCTGGATAATTTTCAAGTCCATCACCAAAGATTATATTTCCGTCTCCTGCACCATGCATAAACAGAGAAATTTTAGAAACTCTTGCTAATCTATAGTCTTTTTCAATACCGAATATTTTTTTCTCTACCCATTGATTAGATGAGTTTTCACTATTATTTATGGCATTAGCACAGACCTCTACCGCTTCAAATCCCTCCGTTAAGAAATGACCAGCTCCACAGGCGTAATCGATAACTTTAGGATATTCAATGCCATCAGCTTTTGTCATTATTTTTTCTAAAGGAAGACTATCCCAAATAAAGCGTGTAATAGGAGTAGGTGTGAAAAATTGACCTTCATTCTGCTTAAAGCCTTTATTAAGCAATTGTTCAAATAAATCGCCGAGCATCTGCACATCTGCAGAGCCAATTATTCTATAATTTTGAAAGAGCTGTACCATCTCAACTAAAATTTTTCCATTTTGATAGAAAAGTTCTTCATTATGAACATCTTTAAAAGCAAAGTCATTATTTGTATAAAATTTGAGAATACGAAGTGTGTTTCGGAGTTCTTCAATCATTTTTACTCGTTTCTGCTTCGTATATTGTTTCACAAGATTTTCTGCATAGTTATCAGACACATAGAAAATCTCTTCACGCATAAATTTCTCCATACCTTCCTTATGAAGTCTTTGGAGTCTATCCTGTAGTGATTCATATGTATCCGTACCAACTTTATATTGAAATTCAACTATATCATTATCCGTTTTTTGTATTTCATCTACTAATTTGCAAATGAATAAAGCTATAAGACGGTTGAATGCATTTTCTTTGTCTGAAACATTATTATGACGTAGAATCTCTTCAAAGCGATTTACTATCTTGTCATTTTCAGAGAAATCTTTTAGGTCCTTTTTCCTTAGAGGTTTTACACCAATATCATAAGCAATCGAATCATCTCTAAAAATGATATCTCCACTAAATCTCTGTTCATATGTTTCTTTCCACGCATCATAAAGTTCTGAAGCCGTGTGTGCATCCTTATAAAGAAGAATGGTAGCATCTTTTCTCGCAAGATTTAAAATATTCTCATCATCTGAACAATCGATGCTATCTGTTGTATATTCAATGTCATTGCTACTATTAATATTTGATGCATATAATACTAACCATCGACAACCTCGCTCCTGTTGCCAATAAGAAATCAACTGTCCACCATCTGAAAGAATGTTTTTCATTTCTTTGTTATATTCGACACCAAATGTTTTACATTCAATAATGAACAGCATTTTTCCATTTTGATTAGATACACAAATATCTGCTCGTCCACTTTTTTGTTCATGACCAAGTGTCCAAGTACGCTCAAGCTCAATATTTTCAGGTCTGTACCCCTTATCAAGAAGTCGGTTAACGCATTCTAACACAACAAAGTTTTCTGGCTCAGAGAAATTTGTTGTAGTTGCTACATTAACCTTAAATCCTTTATCTTCGGGATAAATTATTTTTTCATTTTTAAAATCCACTATGATAGAGCAATCAGAAAGCGGATAGTTTTTTTCGTATTTATCTTTAGAAGTATCACTAAAACCTGCTGACTTTAGCGTATTCTTCAAATTAGACTTTGTTATCATTATAGAGTTCCTCCAACTTTATAATTCAGCCATGCTTCTTCCACATCTACGTAAGGAAGGTTGTTCTTTTCGCAGTAGGCTTTAATATTTTTCATAGCTTTAATATTAGGTCAGGCTTTTCCCGCTTCCCGTCGGTTAACAGTTGAAAATGCTACACCAACAATCTCAGCGAACTCTGTTTGTGTTAACAGTGCACGTTCCCTAAGTTTTTTTATTTCTTCCGGAAAATTCATGTCTATTTTCTCCTTGATTTTGTGTGCATCAATATAGCGTTATTATAACAAATAAATATGAATTTTTCTACTCTCCGGTCATAGGCTCGGAGAATTTTTTATTTTCTACCGGAATTACCATCACTAAGGATACCTGCACTTCCCATCAAATCAGAAAGGTAGATATTGAGAATGTTCTGCTTTATATGATTCAGCAGGTTACAGCATTTGCAAGAGAACATGAAGACGAATTTATAGAACTGGTTACAAAGTCCAATGCTAAATCCGTAGGGCGTGAGATTCGTGAAAGTAAAAAGGAATTTGGACAAGCTCAAGCCAGAATCAGCGAGTTGGGTACTATCATTCAAAGACTCTACGAGGATAACATCGAAGGCAAAATCAGTGATGAGCGTTTCATGAAAATGTCTGCCACCTACGAGACTGAGCAGAATCAACTTACAGAGCGTGTGGCAGAGTTGGAACAAATCATTGATGCAGCTAGAGAAAAATCTTCCAATGCAGACAGCTTCCTACGATTGGTTAAGACCTACACAGATATCAAGGAACTGAATGCAGAAATCATCAGAACCTTCATCGAGAAGATATATGTATATGGAAACGAGAAACCTTGGGATAGGAATACCAAGAAGAAAAAAGTTATCTTCAACTTCATTGGGGAAGTACATATTTCAAGTAACGTAAAAACGGCATAGCCGAGGGTTACGACTATGTCGATATTTTACAGGATTATAAATCCCTTATTAAGTTGCCCTTTTGTGTGGGTTTCTTTTTTTCATAAAAAATGGTAAAGTGTTGTTATGACAACATTTATTTTCGCGTTTTCTGTATATAATATAGGCATAGACAAAAAGAGAAAAGGAGAGAGCAATTATGGGAAAAAAAGTAAATCCAAGAAAAGCAGCAGTCATCGGATGTGGTTTCGTAGGATCAGCAACAGCGTTTACACTGATGCAGAGCCGGTTGTTTTCCGAGATGGTCCTGCTGGATGCAAATGAGGAAAAAGCAGACGGAGAAGCAAAGGATATTGCACATGGAGTACCGTTTGCAGGACAGATGAAAATCTATGCTGGAAATTATGACGATGTAGCGGATGCGGCAATCATTATCGTGACAGCCGGGGCAAATCAGAAGCCGGATGAGACAAGACTGGATCTGGTGCATAAAAACGTTGCAATCTATAAAAGCATTATCCCGGAGATCGCAAGCAGGGATTATCAGGGAATTTTACTGGTCGTATCAAATCCGGTCGATATTTTGACCTATACCGCAATAAAATTAAGCGGTCTGCCGGAAAATCGTGTGATTGGTTCCGGTACGGTTCTGGATACGGCGCGGCTCAAATATGCTTTAGGAGAGCATTTAAGTGTCGACAGCCGCAGCGTGCACTCCTTTATCATCGGAGAACATGGGGACAGCGAGATCGCAGCATGGAGCAGCACCAATGTTTCCGGGATCCCATTAAATGACTTCTGCGAGATGAGAGGACATTTTAACCACGAGGCATCTATGGAAGAGATCGCAAACCGGGTAAAAAACAGTGCGTATGAGATCATTGCAAAAAAACATGCAACCTATTACGGCATTGCGATGTCTGTGAAGCGGATCTGCGAGTGCATCATGCGGGATGAAAAATCCATTCTGCCGATCTCAACGATCATGCACGGAGAGTATGGCATTGAAAACATCGCACTGAGCATGCCGGCGATTGTCGGTGCAAATGGTGTGGAGACACATGTGCCGATCTCCTTAAATGAAGAAGAAGCACAGAAATTAAAAGAATCCGCAGATGCCTTAAAGAAAGTGATAGACGGACTGGAATTATAAAAATATGATCTGTGAGAAACTAAGATCAGAAATGAGGAAAAATGGAATATATTGATATGCACTGCGACACCTTAGGTGCTGCGATCATGCAGGGGAAAAAGACAATAGAGATGCTTTCTGATACGATGATGGATATAAAACGTTTGGAGCAGTCGGGCGCGGCGGCACAGTTTTTTGCCATGTTCCTGCCGCAGCAGGAGCGTGACCGGAGTGCATACCGCCATGAAGCAGAACCAGTTCCGACCATGCCGGAACTACTGGAAAAATTATATGAAATTTATCAGAACACCTTAGAACAGTGCAGGGAAACATTAGCACCTGCTTATAACAGGGCAGATTACAGAAAAAACCGGAGCGAGGGAAAAATATCTGCATTTCTTACGATAGAAAATGCTGCAGTCGCAGAAGGTGACCTGACAAAGATCAGACAGTTTTATGAAATGGGCGTGCGTCTTGTCACACTGACCTGGAACGATGAAAACAGTCTTGGTTATCCACACACATTCCCGCGGGAACAGGGAAAATGGGGGTTAAAGCCGTTTGGAAAAGAAGCGGTCAGCTATATGGAAACCTTAGGGGTTTTGCCTGATGTTTCCCATCTTTCAGATGATGGATTTTATGATGTGGCAGACGTGACGAAAAAACCGTTTGTCGCATCCCATTCAAATTGCAGGGCACTCTCACCAGCCAGCAGGAACTTAACAGATGAGATGATACGGATCCTTGCAGAGCGTGGCGGCGTGGCAGGGTTAAATTTCTATCCCGGATTTTTGAACCGGGAGCAGACGGATCAGGAGAGCAGGATCGCGTGCATGTGCGACCATGTCGAGCATATGAGAAATGTCGGTGGGATCGAGTGTGTGGGAATTGGAACCGATTTTGACGGGATCTGTGGACAACTCGAGATCAAAGACTGCACACAGATGCCGCTGCTTTTCGATGCGCTGAAAAAGAGGGGATTTTCGGAGCGGGAGCTGGATCACATTGCGTATAAAAATGTGGAACGCGTGTTAAAGGAGTGCCTGCCGTAGGCGACTGGTCGATACCGGACAGATAAAATGCAACATTTTGAAAGGAATGTTGCATTTTTTTATGCAATAAAAATGAAATGTGCTATAATCGAGTATGCGAAAAGAAAATGGGAGACCATTAAGAACGGAGATTACGATGAAAAAACACGATGTTACATATATGATAGCAGTGGCAGCATTGTCCGTGACACTGTTATCCGGCTGTGCAAATGAACGGATGGAAGATGAACTGGGCTTCCGTGATATCGGGATCGCAGACATGCAAAAGGGCGATTACGATGGTGCGATCGTGGCATTTGGAAGCGCACTTGCACAGTGCGCAGGAGAGATCACAGATACCGAGATCGATATCTGTTACTATAAAGCGGCAGCGTTATACGCATCCGGTGACACACAGGGAGCATATGATACCTATCAGGCATTGATCGATTACAATAAGGACGATGGCAATGCCTATTATCTGATGGGATGTCTGGATCTGCAAAATGGAAATACAGATACGGCAGTCTCCAATTTTGAAAAGGCGGTAAACTGTAATAAAAATGACTACAAGCTCTACATTGGGATTTATGAGGATCTTGCTGCTTATAATATGAAAGAGCAGGGGGAAGAATACTTAAATAAAGCCTTTGACATCAAAGGAAATTCTGCGGAGGATCTGACGAACCGCGGAAGGATCTACTATCTGTTAGGGCAGTATGACAATGCAAAGGAAGAACTTGCGGCTGCGATCAAAAAAGAGAGCAAGGAAGCAAATCTTTATCTGGCACAGGTGTATGAGGCAGAGGGAGATTCCGAGCAGGCAGAAACGTATTATCAGGCATATACAGACTCTGGTATCGCGGACTCAACAGCAATGAATGCACTGGCAGAGATCGAGATGGGAAGGGGGAATTACGCTTCCGCACTCAATTACATCAAACAGGGGCTTGCCATGGAAAATGTACCAAACCGTGCAATGCTGCTTTCCAACCAGATCATTGCCTGCGAGTATACCGGGGATTTTGCAACAGCATGGGAAGTTGTGCAGGAATATATCACGCTCTGCCCGGATGATGCAGCAGCACAGAGAGAATATATTTTCCTCAAAAACAGACAGGTCAAAGAGACCGTAAAGGAGACACCAGCCGAGGATACACAGTCGACAGAGGCAGTGCCATCGGATACGGAGAGTACACAGTAAATGAGACCGGGCAGAAATGCCCAGGAATAGGAGTAAAATGGCAGAAACATTTGAAATAGAAGAAATGAAAGAAAAAGTTGTGCTGGTCGGAGTCAGTGAGCAGGACGGCGATGATGCAGAGGATTCGGTTGCAGAGCTGGCAGAGCTGGTAAAGACAGCGGGAGCCGAAGTCGTCGGGACGCTGATCCAGAAAAGGGCACTGATCCATCCGGGCACTTATGTGGGAACCGGAAAGGTGCAGGAGATCGCAGAACTGGTAGAGCAGACCGGGGCGACCGGTATTGTCTGTGACGATGAATTATCACCGGCTCAGCTAAAAAATCTGGAAATGATACTAAACACTAAGATCATGGATCGTACGCTGATCATTCTAGATATCTTTGCCGCAAGGGCGATCACAAGTGAGGGAAAGATACAGGTCGAACTGGCGCAGTTAAAATACCGTCTGAGCCGTCTGGCAGGAATGGGACGTTCCATGTCAAGACTGGGCGGTGGAATTGGAACAAGGGGACCTGGTGAAAAAAAACTTGAGATGGATCGAAGGCTCATCAAAGATCGGATCGCCCAGTTAAACCGGGAATTAAAGGAGATCCGTCAGCACCGTGAGATCACAAGGGCACAGCGGGAGAAAAACAAGATCCCGGTGGCAGCGATCGTAGGATATACCAATGCCGGAAAATCCACGCTGTTAAATACCTTAACCGATGCCAAAGTGCTAGAAGAGGATAAGCTGTTTGCAACCTTAGATCCGACGACCCGCCTTTTAGAACTGCCGGGAAGGCAGCAGATTCTGCTTACGGATACGGTCGGATTTATCAGAAAGCTGCCGCATCATCTGATCGAGGCATTTAAAAGTACGTTAGAGGAGGCAAAATATGCAGATTATATCCTGCATGTAGTCGATGCATCCAATCCACAGAGGGATAAGCAGATGCACATTGTTTATGAGACACTTTATCAGCTTGACATCAAAGAAAAAACGATCGTAACATTGTTTAACAAACAGGATGCCGTCGTGGAAAAAGAGCCGCTTCGGGACTTTAAAGCGGATCGTACGCTTTCTATTTCCGCAAGAACGGGACAGGGGCTGGATGAGCTAAAAGAACTGCTCTGTGAGCTGCTCCGTGAAAATAAGATACTGGTGGAACGAACCGTACCTTATGATGCAGCAGGTATCATCCAGCAGATCCGGAAATCCGGGGAATTATTAGAAGAGGAATACCGGGCAGAGGGAATCTATGTCAAAGCATATGTTCCTGCAGAACTTTACGGAAAATTATCATAAGAGGCAGAACAAATGATAAAATTATATGACAAAAGCAAGATTAACAAAGAGGATCTTTTGTTTTCAGGAAAAACATTGCAGATGCTGTTGGTTCCTCTTGTCATAGAACAGCTGCTGAATTCATTTATGGGTATGGTGGATACCATGATGGTCAGCAATGTGGGCAGTGCGGCAATCTCAGCTGTGTCACTGGTTGATTCCATCAATACCCTGGTCATACAGGTGTTTGCGGCAATGGCGACTGGTGCGACGATCATCTGTTCCCAGTATATCGGAAGTAAAAATCATGAGGGATGCAACCGTGCAGCAAGACAGATCGTGCTTACGGTTGTTACGATCGCACTGGCGTTATCCATTCTCTGTATTGGATTTCGAAAACCGTTGCTTCGGCTGATCTTTGGTGCGATCGAGCCTGAGGTCATGCGGGCAGCGCAGGTTTATTTCTTTATTACAGTGCTTTCTTATCCGTTTATTGCGCTGTTTGATGCCGGTTCGGCGTTTTACCGTGCATCAGGAGATGCAAAGTACCCGATGAAGATCTCTGTGATCTCCAATATCTTAAATATCGCGGGAAACGCATTTTTGATCTTTGGGCTGGACATGGGGGTAGAAGGAGCCGCAATCTCAACGCTGGTTTCCCGTATCTTCTGTACGGTCGTGGTATTCTACCAGCTGTCAAAGCCGAGGCAGGAAATTGTCTTAAATGATTACCTGTCGATCCGACCGGATTTTCCACTGATCGTAAAAATCTTAGCGGTAGGTGTTCCCTCCGGTATCGAGAATGGTATGTTCCAGTTTGGAAAACTGGCGATCCAATCCACAGTTTCCACGCTTGGAACGGCTGCGATCGCTGCACAGGCAATGACGATCATTTTTGAAAATGTGAATGGTGTGGCAGGAATCGGAATCGGTATCGGACTGATGACTGTGGTCGGACAGGCGATCGGTGCGGGACGGAAAGAAGAGGCAAAATATTACATTGTGAAATTAAGCCTGTATGCAGAAGTGGCGGTACTGCTTTCCTGCCTGTTTGTCTTTGCACTTGCGAAACCGGCAATGTGGCTGGCAGGAATGGAAGCGGAGAGTGCAGCACTCTGTTTTCAGATGGTGATCGCGATTACGATCGCAAAACCACTGGTGTGGGTCTTATCGTTTATCCCGGCATATGGAATGCGTGCAGCAGGAGATGTAAAGTTTTCCATGATCGTGGCAACCGGTACGATGTGGCTGTGCCGTGTGGCACTGGCAGTATTTTGTATGCGTGTATTACATACTGGACCGATGGGGGTATGGATCGGTATGTTTGCAGACTGGACCATCCGTGGAATCATCTTTTTCATCCGTTATTTAAGTGGAAAGTGGATGAAAATGAAGATCATCTAAAAAAAATTATGAAAAATATATGAAAATATAAAAATAAGGGTGGATTTCTTGGATGAAATCATGTATAATGACTGCATATGTAGAAAACAAGCATCTTTAGGAACGTGCAGATTGCACGAAGAAGAAAGGAGACATAATTATGGAGACAAATGATATTTCTGCATGCGAAAGGGTGGTAATGAAAGCAATCTGGGATACACCGGAAGAGATGGCATTGCAGCAGATCATGGACAAGGTAAACGAAGCAAACGGAAAGAACTGGAAACCACAGACAGTTTCTACTTTCTTATCCAGACTTGTGAAAAAAGGATTTTTAACATCTTACCGCAAAGGAAGATATTCTTTCTATCAGCCGGTAGTATCCAAAGAGGAGTTCTGGAAAACAACAATGAAAGAGAATGCAGCATTCTTTACACAGAATGATATGGCTGCTATGGCTTGCAAACTTTGCACAGATATGCTTTCCAAACAGGAATTAGAAACAGTTAAGAAGAAATTAGCAGAATAATACGGATAAAGCAAGAAAAGGATCCTGATACATGCACAGGATCCTTTTTGATTCATGATCATAGAATGTTCGCGGAGCGTACATTCTATGATTGCCATAAATTATTTTAGAGTAACGTTATTGGGTGCAGTGGAAAAGTCAAGCACGGTCTTTCCCTCCTGAAGTAAGGTTTGTTTTAACTCGCAGGCAGGGAAGTTTTCATTATCGGTGAGTGAAGCAGGCGCATCCAGGAAAAAGACAGAGGCACCGGTAGATTCGTAAAACTCATTGGAAAAAGACCAGTTGCCATGATGTCCGACCTGCACGTAGTCGCAGGCAAGACTGCCCTTTGTCTGTTCGGAGAGAAACGCATCCATATCGTATTTGATATCCGAACAGAAGAGCATGCTGTTTTTTGCACTGCTGACTTTAAAAAGTAGCGAAGCATTGTTCTGATAGTCTTTTTCATCGCCGACAGTGGAGAGTACCTGATCGTCGTAGGCATTGTAGATGTCAAAACGAAGTCCGCTTATGGAAAAGGTGTCGCCGCGGTGCAAGTGGGTCAGGTTTGGCGCATTCTGGGTCAGCTGGTGGAACGTCTCCATCACAGTAATATCGTCATAAGGTTCGCCGACAGACTCGATGAAATCATAGTCAAATCCGTTGTCATAGATGGCATCAATGGTGATTCCTTTCGGATCTGCATAAATGCGGTTGAATGCACCGGCATGATCCTGATGTGGATGGGAAATGATCCAGGCATCCACATGATCATCGTGGTCTGCAATGATACCTCGCAGTGCGGCTTCATTTTCTGCCCAGCCGCCGTCAATGATGATAAAAGTATTCTCATTTTCAATGGTGTAGCAGGTTGCCTGCACGCCGCTTGCATCCGGGTACTGGGTCACGAGGTATTCTTTGGAAAGGTCTGGGGTATATCCGGTCACATCCATGCGGGAGGCAGAACTCTGTAAAAAAATAAGAGCGCAGAGTGCCGCGGCACAAAGGATCAGAAGTGCACCGGAAAGATATCGTTTTTTTCTCATAGTGTCTGGTATCTCCTTATTCAATGTAACTATAATGTAGCAAATACAAATAAAAATGTAAACTTCTTTCAAACTTGCAAGTAAGGGTAGAAAATGATACTATAAAGAAATGTGAAACGAATAAAAGCATTCAAAGAAACGCGGAATGGAGAATCATATGAAGATTGCAATAGCAGGAACCGGATATGTTGGCTTATCAAATGCCATTTTGTTAGCACAGCATCATGATGTATATGCGGTAGATATTATAGAAGAAAAAGTAAACATGATCAATCAGAAAAAGTCCCCGCTCGTTGACAAAGAGATCGAGGAATATTTAAGCAGTAAACCATTGCATCTGACAGCTACAACAGATGGAAAGAGTGCGTATCGCGATGCAGATTTTGTTATTATTTCCACACAGACAAACTATGATCCGAAGAAAAACTACTTTGACACTTCCTCTGTGGAGGCAGTGATCGAACTGGTATTAGAGGTCAACCCACAGGCAGTTATGGTGATCAAATCCACCATACCGGTAGGTTATACTGAAAAAGTCTGCGAAAAATATCACACAGACCGGATCCTGTTTTCACCGGAATTTTTAAGAGAGGGACGCGCACTGTTAGATAACTTATATCCATCCAGAATCATTGTCGGTTCCAAAGCAGGCGATGAGACTGCAAGAAAAGCGGCAGAGACATTTGCACATCTGTTGCAGGAGGGTGCGATCAAAGAAGAGATCCCGACTTTATTTACCAATCTGACAGAAGCAGAAGCAGTCAAGTTGTTTGCCAATACCTATCTGGCACTGCGTGTTTCATTTTTCAATGAGCTGGATACGTTTGCAGCTATGAAAGGACTGGATGCAAAGCAGATCATCGAGGGCATTGGATATGACCCGCGTATTGGAAATCATTATAATAATCCATCTTTTGGATATGGCGGTTATTGTCTGCCAAAGGATACGAAACAGCTTCTGGCAAATTATGATAATATTCCGAACAATATTATGGGAGCAATCGTTGATGCCAATCGTACCAGAAAAGATTTCATTGCAGAGCAGATCTTAGAGAAAAATCCAAAGGTGGTAGGAATTTACCGTCTTGCCATGAAAGCAAATTCAGACAATTACAGACAGAGTTCTATTTTAGGTGTGATGGAGCGGATCCGTGCCAAAGGCGTTACCATTGTGATCTATGATCCATCCTTATCGACCGAAACATTTGAGAATGCAAAGGTGATCAGGGAATTTGATGAATTTAGTGCAATGAGTGATGTCATTGTTGCAAATCGGTTTGATCCGATGTTAAAAGATGTGCAGGAAAAAGTGTATACGAGAGATATCTATTTCAGAGACTAGATTTTGGAAGGAATACGAATGGATACACAGAGATTTTTTGTAGAAAAGCTGAGATTTCATCTGGCAGATAATGATACTTTGATCTTTGTCGGCTGGTTCTTCGATGGAAAGGCAGAAAGCCGCAAGCTGTATGCGTATTTAGATGGCGCCGAACTTCCGGTTGCACTTAATATCAATCGTGGAGCAGAAGTCAGACAGAAGTATCTTGGCAGTATCAATGAGATAAATGAAGAAGTTGTCGGAACGGTAAAATTGCCCGCACAGTGGAGAGATGGAAAACAGTTTTACCTGAAAGCGGATGAAAAAGAGGGCAGAAAACAGGTTTACCGCAGTTCCGTGCGCAAACTGTGCAGAATGGAACATAAACTGGAATATTATGTGGAAAACTGTCACAAGGACGGAGAGCAGGTGACGGTGACCGGCTGGTGTATGGGTGCAGGAGAAGTGAACCTGTACTTACAGGATGCAAAGGGACAGCCGCTTCCAATTCAGATCGACCACTATTACAGGAAAGATTTAATGTCTGTGTTTCCTGAGTGTGAAAAAGATGCAAGACCCGGCTTTCTTGTAAAGACGACACAAGGCGGAGCGGGGAAAAAATATTTCCTTGTCATGCGGAGCGCAGAGCGTTCGGCGAAGCTTAGGCTGCGCAAATGGGATGATGGTGGAAAATGGCAGTACATCATAGAAAAGGCAGAAGCCGCGTTCCGTTATTTAGAGCGAAACGGGATTGCACCGACCATCCACAAGGTTCACTCCAAGATCAGCCAGAAGGAAGAGACCACTTACACCAGATGGCGGAAAAAGTATGAAGTGACCGAGGAGGAGCTTTTGGCGCAGCGGCAGACGACATTTTCGTATCAGCCGAAATTCTCGATCGTTGTTCCAGTCTATCGGACAGAGCTTTCCTATCTGAAGGAAATGGTGGAGTCTGTCTGTGAGCAGACCTATTCCAATTTTGAATTGTGTTTTGCAGGAGAACTCGAAGAGGAGACAATCGCATTTTTAGAGGCGTATGCGAAAAAAGATGGCAGGATCTTACTTGGTGATCTGCGGAACAATCAGGGGATCTCCGGTAATACCAATGCTGCGATCGCGCTTGCAGGAGGGGAGTATCTGGTGCTTGCAGATCATGATGATATCCTCTCAAAGGATGCATTGTATGAACTGGCAAAGGCGTTGAATGAGACGTCCTATGATGTGTTATATTCGGATGAAGATAAGATCAGCATGGATGGAAAGACTTATTTTGAACCGCACTTCAAACCAGATTTTAACCTGGATCTGTTGTGTAGTGTGAATTATATCTGTCATCTGTTTGCAGTCAGACGGGAAACGGCACAACTTGCCGGACCATTTGACTCTGCCTATGATGGTGCACAGGATCTGGATTTTATCTTGCGATGCTGTGAAAAGGCAGAGAAGATCGGACATATTCCAAAGATCTTATATCACTGGAGATGCCATATGAATTCTACGGCAGCCAATCCAGAGAGCAAACTCTATGCGTTTGAGGCAGGAAGGGCAGCCGTGGAAGCACATTACAGGAGATGCCAGATACCGGCAAAAGTGGAAAATGCGCAGTTCTACGGGATGTACCGGACAGTTTATGAATGGCAGGAGGAGCCGCTTGTCTCAATCCTGATTCCGAATAAGGATCATAGCAGGGATCTGGATGTATGCCTGCGCTCAATTCTGGATAAATCTCTTTATCGCAATTTTGAGATCATCATTATTGAAAATAACAGCACCGAGCAGGAAACTTTTGATTATTATACTAAGATACAGGCAGAGCATGCCAATGTGCGTGTGGTTTATTACGAAGGCGGATTTAACTTCTCCAAAATCAACAATTTTGGAGCGAAAGAGGCAAAAGGAAGTTATTATCTGCTCTTAAACAATGATACGGAAATGATTTCCGGGGATGTCATTGGAGAGATGCTCGGATGCTGCATGAGAGAGGATGTAGGAATTGTTGGAGCGAAACTTCTCTATGCAGATGAGACGATCCAGCATGCCGGTGTGGTACTTGGATTTGGCGGAACAGCGGGACATACATTTATCGGAAAGTCGCGTTACGATACGGGATATTTTGGAAGGATCTGCTGTGTGCAGGATTATTCTGCAGTCACAGCGGCGTGTATGATGGTAAAGCGCAGCGTTTACGAAGCAGTGCAGGGGATGACAGAGGAGCTTGCAGTTGCATTTAACGATATTGATTTTTGTTTAAAAGTCAGGAAACTTGGAAAATTAGTAGTTTACAATCCGTATGCAGAGTTGTATCACTATGAATCAAAATCAAGAGGCTATGAGGATTCGCCGGAAAAGGTGGAACGCTTCCAGAGCGAGGTGGATACTTTCATTCAACGCTGGCGTGAGATATTAGAGCAGGGAGATCCCTATTATAACAGGAACCTGACTCTCGATAATTCAGATTTTTCCTTACGGCGTTGATGGTAGCAAAGCAGAGAGGGGGACTTTCCCATGATGAAAGTATTTATCTGTCCCGAGTGTGGCTGGATGCGTGTCGTATCCAGACGTAAGGATGTGGAATGCTTTAAATGCGGTGAACCAAAGATGAACCTGGCAAAGATCGATTTCGAGAATTATGCGACAATGACAGAGGAAGAACGAAAAGATTATGCCGATGGATGGCTTTATATCCATCAGAAAGCGAAACGGGAAACATGAAAAAGATAACACTGCAAAAGGTGGTTAAAGGGGTACGCTATTTAAAACACTATGGGTGGAAGGAGTTCTGGATCCGTCTGCAGGAAAAGATGGAGGCAGAAAATGTGCCGTATGAACCATGGTATGAAAAACATAAGGCAACCCCGGAACAGCTTGAAAAACAGAGAAAGACAGCTGCACAGTGGAGCGGTAAGCCATGTATCAGCATTGTAGTGCCGCTTTATCATACACCAGAACGTTTCCTGCGGGAAATGATAGAGTCGGTGCAGGCACAGACTTACCCGAACTGGCAGCTTTGTCTGGCAGATGGAAGTGAGGCAGAACAGGGGAAAACAGTCCTTACCGATATCGTTGCAGAATATGAAAGAGAGGACGATCGGATCTCCTATCGCATCTTAGAGAAAAATGAGGGGATCGCAGGAAATACCAATGCTGCGATCGCGATGGCAAAGGGAGAGTGGATTGCATTTTTAGATCATGACGATCTGCTGGCACCGGATGCGCTGTTTGAAGCTGTGTCTCAGATGAAAAAAAATAATGGCCTGGAGATGATCTATACAGATGAGGATAAGGTGGATATGGAGGGAAAGACCCATTTCCAGCCACATTTAAAGCCGGATTTCAATCTGGATCTGCTCCGTTCCAACAATTACATCACACACTTTCTGCTTGTAAAAAGTGAAGTCGTACAGAAAACAGGAGGCATCCGCTCTGATTTTGATGGAGCGCAGGATTATGATTTTATCCTGCGCTGCAGTGAATGTGCAGGTGCGGTCGGACATGTCCCGCGTATCTTATATCACTGGCGTTGTCACAATGAGTCAACCTCAGAAAATCCGTTCAGCAAGCAGTATGCAGTAGATGCTGGAAAGCGTGCCATTGAGGAACATTTAAAACGCTGTGGCGTATCGGGAGAGGTAACGGCAAGAAAAGATCTGGGGTTTTATCATGTGACCTATCCGGTTCAGAAAAAAGACCGGATCTCTGTTATCATCCCAAATAAGGATGAAGTAGAGTCTTTAAAAAAATGTCTGGCATCCATTGAGAGATCATCCTATTCCAATTATGAGGTCATCATCGTAGAAAATAACAGCTGCGAAGAGACATTTTCGTATTATAAATCCATTACAGACGAAACCAAAACCGTAGATGGCGTTACCTTAATGGAAGGGACACTAAGCGGTGGACAGAGACTTCTCATTGCAGTCTGGAAGGATGGTTTTAACTATTCAAAATTAAACAACTTCGGTGTCTCTTATGCAAAGGGCGAATATCTTATACTGTTAAATAACGATATTGAGCTGATCGGAACCAAAGATTTCGAAACGATGCTTGCAACCTGCCAGAGAAGCGAGGTCGGTATCGTAGGAGCAAAATTATATTACCCGGATAACACGATCCAGCATGCCGGCATCGTGGTCGGGATCGGAGGCAATGCCAGAGGGATCGCAGCAAATATGTTTACCGGACTTCCAAGAGAGCGGAGCGGATATCTGCACAAGGCATCCTTACAGATGGATTACAGTGCAGTGACAGCGGCATTTCTGATGGTAAAACGAAGCGTCTATGAGCAGGTGGGCGGCTTTACAGAGGAGCTTACCGTTGCCTTCAATGATGTGGATTTCTGCCTGAAAGTGCGAAAACTTGGACTTTTGGTGGTCTACCAGCCGGATGTGGAGGCATACCACTTCGAATCAAAGTCGCGTGGAGCGGAAGACTCGCCGGAGAAAGCGGCACGTTTCCAGAGGGAAATTGAGTATATGAGAAATCATTGGATCTCGATCTTAAAAGAGGGAGACCCATACTACAATCCGAATTTTTCTTCGGTCTATACCAATTATTCCCTCAAAGATTTTCATTAAAGGATCATGCAGGAGGAATATGAAGAAAGTCACAATCGTAATTCCAAATTATAATGGAAAGGCATTACTGGAAAATTGCATCAGAACCTTAGAAGAGCAGACGTATTCCGATTTTAAAATTCTTATCATTGACAATGGTTCCACGGATGGAAGCCTTGAAATAAAGTCAGATCTGCTTGATATGGAAGTGATCGCCCTTGGCGAGAACACAGGATTTTGCAAGGCAGTCAATCTCGGGATCAAAAAGACGAAGACACCATATGTCCTTCTTTTGAACAACGATATTGAGGCAGAGCCGCATTTTGTGGAAGAGATGGTAAAGGGGATCACTGTATCACCGGATATTTTTTCGGGCAGTGCCATGATGATCGATTTTAAAAATCATAAGATCCTCGATAATGCCGGGGATATCTATACGATCCTTGGATGGGCGAGAGCGAGAGGAAAGGGAAAAGCTACAGGGCTTTATGAGAAAAAGGCAGAAATCTTTTCTTCCTGCGGTGGAGCCGCTATTTACCGGATGGAATATTTACAGAAAACGGGGCTTTTGGATGAACACCATTTTGCTTATTTAGAGGATGTGGATCTTGGTTATCGTGCAAAACTCTTAGGTTACCGCAACTGCTATTTCCCGGAGGCAAAGGTCTATCATGTGGGCAGCGCCACGACAGGGGCACGCTACAATGAGAAAAAGGTCTATCTGGCAGCGCGCAATTCCATGTTCGTGATCTATAAAAACATGCCGCCGTTACAGCGAGTGATCAATTTCCCATTTTTACTGGCAGGTGTAGGGATCAAATACCTGTTCTTTGTGAAAAAGGGATTTGGGAAAAATTACAGAAACGGCATAAGAGATGGTCTGAAAAAACGCGGGTCATTGAAGCCATTTTACAGCAGAAAAATCAGTACTTCCCATTACATTCGTGTGGAAACGGAACTGATCCGCAATACATTTCATATCTTAAAATAAGAAAATCTTAATATTTTACGAACGTTGAATTAAGAAAAAGAAGTTGTGCTTTTTGGAAAATTATTGTATCATTAATTTTATATGGTAGCTTGAAAATTGATAAAAGGATGACACTATGATAAAAGATAATCAGCAGCATTTTAACAGACTGCATGTTGTAATTGATGCGTTTGTGATTATAGTGTCCTATATATTAGCCTGGTGGTTAAAGTTCGCGAGCGGTATTCTGGATTCCAAGGGCGGTGCGCTTTCTTTTCATTATTACATGAGAGCACTGGTGATACTGGTTCCATTATTGCTGATACTTTACTATGCGTTCAATCTTTATACGTCGAAGCGGGTACAGGGAAGAAGGCTGGAACTGTCCAATATCGTTGCAGCCAATACGGTCGGCTTTCTGATCACATTTACGACGTTATTCTTCTTACAATCCTATGAAGAACAATTCCAGAACTTCTCGCGAGAGATGTTCTTCTATTTCTTTGCGATTAATGTTATTTTAGAGGAATGTTTCCGTCTTCTGGTGCGGCGTATTTTACGCAGTATCCGAAAGAACGGATATAATTTGAAGCATATCTTGCTGGTCGGGTATTCAAGAGCAGCAGAGCAGTACATTGACCGGATACAGCAGAATCCACAGTGGGGCTATAATATAAGGGGAATATTAGATGATAATATTGCCCGTGGGACAACATACAAAGGCGTTAAAGTAATTGGAAGCGTAGGAAATCTGCTTTATATCTTACCCGAGAGTAAACTGGATGAAATCGCCATTACACTGGGGCTGGAGGAATACTATAAACTGGAAAAGATTGTGGCAGAATGTGAGAAGTCAGGCGTGCACACAAAATTTATTCCAGATTATGGCAATATCATTCCAACGAAACCATACACGGAGGATCTGTTAGGGCTTCCGGTCATAAATATCCGTTATGTTCCGTTGTCAAACACGTTTAATGCGGTGGTAAAACGGTGTATGGATATTGCAGGTTCCATTCTTTGCATTATCCTGTTTTCGCCGGTGATGCTTGCAACGGCGATCGCGGTGAAAACAACTTCAAAGGGACCATTGATCTTCAAACAGGAACGTGTGGGATTGCATAATACACCATTTAAGATGTACAAGTTCCGAACCATGTATGTCCAGACCGAGGAAGAAGAGAAAAAAGGCTGGACACAGAAAAATGATCCGCGTATCACGAAAGTGGGACGCTTTTTGCGAAAGACAAGCCTGGATGAATTTCCACAGCTTTTTAATGTATTAAAAGGGGATATGAGTCTGGTTGGTCCGAGACCGGAGCGGCCGCAGTATGTGGAGAAGTTCCGTGAGGAGATCCCCCGTTATATGATCAAACATCAGGTCAGACCCGGTATGACGGGCTGGGCGCAGGTAAATGGCTACCGCGGGGATACCTCCATACGAAAGAGGATCGAGCATGATTTGTATTATATTGAGAATTGGACACTGGGACTCGACGTTAAGATCCTGTTCCTGACGATTTTCAAAGGTTTTATAAATAAAAATGCGTATTAGGAGAAAATATTTATGAGCAAAACAGAGCAAGGAAAAACAAGGGCAGGACAGGGGAGCACAAAAAAGGCATCTGCCAGAAGAAAAAAGAAACAGCAGAAAAAGATACTGATCGTGGTCGTTGAGATCCTGGTACTGCTTATTTTGGCAGCGGTATTATTTGTTGTTGTAAAGTTTTCCAAAATCCAGAAAGATACCACATTTGATGCAGACAAGGTAGAGGTCAATGAAGGTATTTCCTCAGAGGCAAAGGAGATCATGCAGGGATATACGACAGTTGCCCTGTTTGGACTGGATAACCGTTCCAATGGTAATCTTTCCAAAGGTAACAGTGATGTTATCATTATTGCAAGTATCAACAACGATACTCACGAAGTAAAAATGGCATCTATTTACCGAGACAGTTATCTGGATATCGGCAATGGTACCTTTAAGAAATGTAATGCAGCTTATTCCGCAGGAGGTCCGGAGCAGGCAATCTCCATGTTAAACAAAAACTTAGACCTTGACATTACAGACTATGTAACCGTAGACTTCAATGCAGTCGTAGAATGTGTTGATTTATTAGGTGGAGTTGTCATCCCGGAAGTAACCGATGAAGAGGCAGTGCTGATGTACGGCTACATGGATGAGATCAACAAACTGACCAAACACAACTCCAAGTACTTATCCAGTGGTGGAACCAACGTAACAATGGACGGTGTTCAGGCATGTGCTTATTCCCGTATCCGTTATACTGCAGGTAACGATTATAAACGTACTGAGCGTCAGAGAACCGTAATTGCAGCTATGATCGAAAAGGCACAGTCTTCCAACTTAAAGACAATCAACAGTCTGATCGATGCATTGTTCGGAGACATTAAGACAAGCTATACCAATACAGACCTGATGGCACTGGCAGCACAGGTATTCAATTATAAATTAGGCGAGACAACAGGTTTCCCATTTGAGAAGAATACTAAGAAACTTGGCTCTAAGGGTGATTGCGTTATTCCGTGTGATCTGGAATCAAACGTAAAACAGCTTCATGCGTTCCTGTATGATGATAACTCTTACGAGACAACTGATACTGTGAAGAAAAGCAGTGCACAGATCATCAATGATACAGGCTACCGCCAGGGAGATGGATATTAAAATGACAGTGGATGTAATCATTCCAACCTATAAACCAAGCGATACCTTTTGTCTGCTTCTGCAAAAACTGCAGGAGCAGACCTTTCTTATTCATAGGGTATTGATCTTAAATACAGAAGAGGCTTTGTGGGAAGAAGCAGTAAAGAAATATCCCATCGAAGCAGCACTAAAAAAATTACCGCACGAGATCTATCACATCCGAAAAGACGAATTTGACCATGGTGGAACCAGACTTTTCGGAGCAGAGCAGTCATCGGCGGATATTCTTTTGTTTATGACACAAGATGCAGTTCCGGCAAATGCGTTTCTGGTAGAGGAACTGGTGCAGGGACTTCGGGATGCCGATACGGCAGTCGCATATGCAAGGCAGCTTCCAAGAGAGGACTGTTCGGTCGTAGAGCGTTATACCAGACAGTTTAATTATCCGGAGCAGAGCAGAAAAAAGGGAATGGAAGATATTGCAACACTCGGGATCAAGACATTTTTCTGTTCGGATGTATGCGCAGCTTACAAGCGAAACGTGTTTGAGTGCTTGGGCGGATTTGAAACGCCGGTGATCTTTAACGAGGACATGTTTTTTGCGGCAAAAGCGATCGATGCCGGATATTATGTTTATTACGCGGCGCGCGCAGAAGTGATCCATTCCCACAATTATACGATGGCACAGCAGTTTCACAGGAACTTTGATCTGGCGGTATCACAGCAGCAGCACCCGGAGATCTTCGAGCAGGTCAGCTCCGAAGCAGAGGGCATGAAATTAGTCCTTGGCACGGTAAAGCACCTGATCGCGGTCGGGAAACCGCACCTGATCTTCCAGCTTGGTTTCCAGTGCATTGGGAAATATGCCGGTTACCGGATGGGAAAGCACTATAAGAGACTGAGTAGAAAACAAATCTTACGCTATACGATGAATCAGGATTACTGGACAGGAATTTGGAAAGATTGAAAGGTTTTTATCGGATGAAAGAGAAGAAACGGTATCTAATATTTTGGACATTGATGTTTTTGGGAGCCCTGCTTATTTTAAGTCAGGTGGGGTATTCCGATGGCGACGATGTCTTTTTTTATCAATATTCCCGCAGCATGGGATTTTTCGAATACTTAAGCTGGCGTTATGAATCCTGGGTAGGAAGAATGGCGGGAGAGGCAATGGTATACGTTGCATTTCGCAGTAATATCTGGCTCTGGCGTATCGTAGATGCCCTGATGCTAGTCCTGCTTCCGGTCGGGATCATAAGGCTGGCAGAAAAGACAGCAGGAGTGCGCAGTGCGGATATCTGGCATGGGATCGCTTCAGTTTCCGGCTATTTTCTGATGGCGGCAACCACATTCGGCTATGCAGCGGTATGGATGAATGGATCGATCTTTTATACCTGGTCTTTTATCTGTGGGATCTGGGCATTACAGCCGGTGGCAGATCTGGTGTTTGACGGGGAACATTTTAGGCGCAGACAGCTTTTCTATGCAATCCCCTGTGCAGTGGTCGCCAGTATGTCGATCGAACAGATGGGGGCGGTGTTGTTTACCTTAGAGCTGCTTGCCGTTCTGTTTTTATACTGGAGAGACCGGAAGATTTCATGGGAACTTTGTTTGCAGACAGCGGTCACGGCAGCTGC
>ENA-ORNF01001049-ORNF01001049.1-human-gut-metagenome-genome-assembly--contig:-NODE-1049-length-25795-cov-3.213364_pt1 | contig 25795 bp, 15 predicted proteins | sample MGYA00242110_ERZ509012 | MGnify/ENA primary metagenome ERZ509012 (study PRJEB26280, sample SAMEA2338714) | human gut metagenome | biome: human gut; feature: human-associated habitat; material: faeces...
TGGACAAAGACCGAGGCTGGTTTGACGGTAAGATACGCTGGAACCGGATATTCAAGTGGGTGGACGGCATTAAATGAAAAAAGGATGGAAGATAGCAATTACAATAGTTGGAGTGGCACTCGTCGTGGTGCTGCTTCGGGGTTGTGTGGCAACTTCCTATCTTATCCCCTCTTCCGGCATGGAAAATTCACTGTACCAAGGTGAGCGTATTCTTGTGGACAAGTGGAGCTATGGCCTGCGACTACCTTTCATGAAGTTATGGGGGTATCATCGTTGGGCAGACAGTCCCGTACCTAAAGAGGATATTCTAGTATTCAACAATCCTGCCAATCTTTCAGAACCTACGATTGACCGGCGGGAGGTCTTTATCAGCCGTTGCATCGGTACTCCCGGAGATACCTTGTTGATAGATTCACTCTTTTCTGTGATTCCTTCCGAGAAGAATGCACCCGACCAGAAGTTCCTTTATTCTTACCCCAGGCAACGGGAACGACAGTTGGATTCATTGCTTTCCATCCTTTCCATCGCTCCCAACAAACTATTGGGGCAGGATTCAACAAAGAATATACGCAGTTTCAGCCGTTATGAACACTACTTGCTGGAACAAGCCATGAACGGGAATTGCTGGATAGAACCGATTGTCAAGGAAGACTCCATGGAGATGCTGAAACCTCTGATAATCCCCAGCAAAGGCAAAGCCATACGCGTATATCCGTGGAACAAGACTTTGTTGCGAAATACCCTGGTACTTCACGAAAAGAAACAGGCCGAAATCAAGAACGACACCCTTTATGTGGAAGGCAAACCCGTGCAACACTGCCATTTTACCAAAGACTACTACTGGGTAGGTGCCAACAATGCCATCAATCTTTCGGACTCTCGCCTTTTCGGTTTCGTCCCCGAAGACCACATCATAGGCAAGGCATCTATCATCTGGTTCTCCAAAGAAAAGGGAACAGGACCTTTCAGCGGTTACCGATGGGGCAGGATATGGAAAAGAGTGGAATGACAAACAAATGAAAGAATAAAAATGAAAATACAAACAATGAACAGTAGCTTCAATCGTAAATCGCAAATCATCTAATCGTAAATATACTGATGAAAACAGTTTTTCTTTCTTCCGCCTATTTGGCTCCCATAGAATATTATACCAAATTGCTGGCATACGATAAAGTATTCATCGAACAGCATGACCACTATATGAAGCAGACTTACCGCAACCGCTGCACCATTGCCGCACCGGACGGCGAGTTGGCACTTTCCATCCCTACCGTAAAGCCGGATAGCCTAAAATGCCCGATGCGCGATATCCGTATCTCCGACCACGGTAACTGGCGGCATCTGCACTGGAATGCGCTTGAATCTGCCTACAACCACACTCCTTTCTTTGAATATTATAAAGACGACTTCCGCCCTTTCTATGAAAAGAAGTATGAGTTTTTAGTCGATTTCAACGAAGAACTTTGCCATCTTATCTGTTCTCTGATAGACATACAGCCCGATATGGCACGCACCACCGAATACCGGACTGAATTCACTCCGAATGAAGCGGATTTCCGCGAACGCATCCATCCGAAGAAAGACTTCCGACTGAAAGACCCGGAGTTCTCTCCCAAACCCTATTACCAGGTCTTTCAGGAGAAGCACGGCTTTCTGCCTAACCTGAGCATTGTAGATTTGCTGTTCAATATGGGGCCGGAGAGTTTGTTGATGTTGTAGGTTACTTATGGGAATTAGGGAGTTCATTTCTAAACGGGTTTGAGATAAATGTTAGTATCACGAGGGGACAAGTTGACAAGGCAACAAGTGCCTTGCGGTATATCATTTACTTCATTTCTGCCCCGTTATGAACCGGGAAAAGAGCCGAATAGCAATCTGCATTATTTACAAACAACACAGATTCAAGAAACAGTAGCATACTGAACCTAATTCAGTCGTATAGTGAATGCAGCACACCAGAATAATGCTGATAATCAAGAAGTTGCAAAAACACAGTCAGAACCTTGATAAATTACAACAAATTATCAAAATATCATTGTGCTCATTTCGTAGCGGGATTGAACACAGAGGTACGAAGTATCCACCTCCCCTTTAGGGGATTCGGGGAGTATTCAACCCCTGCTTCGCATCACTTATTGAACCTCTGCAAGAACTCCGCCAGGTTCTCCCCTTCTTCCAGGCCCAGCTTTTTCCGAAGGCGATAACGGCTGATTTCCACTCCGCGCAGAGAGATGTTCAGCAAGGGAGCTATCTCTTTGGAGAGCAGGTTCATCTTGATATATGCACAGAGCAGTTTATCCTTGTTGTTCAATTCGGGATATGCCTCTTCGAGTTTTCTGAAGAAGTCGTGGTAGACAGAGTCAAAGGTGCTTTGGAAAGCCTGCAAGTCGTCATCGTGCTCAATATTCGTTTCAATCTGTCCCAGTAACCGAAGTGTTTTACGCCGGAGGGAAACCAAGTTTTCTTCACTGATGGAATGGGAAATGCCTAATACTTCTTTCTTGATACCCATCAGCATCTCATTCTTGCGCACAATATTCAAGGTAGTACGGATTAGTTCTTCTGATTTATGGCTTAACTCCGCCTGCAAGTTCTCCTCTTTCAGTGAGTCAATCTTCTGGTCTTTCAATTCACTCTCTTTCTTGAATTCTTGTTTCTGCCTGTAGAGCTCCAGCTCTTTTTGCATCAACAGATGCTTCCGGCTGACAGCTATGCGATAGGCTATATAATATAGTAGTAAACCCACAGCGACTGCATATATCAGGTAGCTCCACCAGGTGCGATACCAAGGAGGCAAGATTTCAAATGAGAACGAAGTCATTACCAACTCCTGGTCTTTATCGGTCATCAATTTTACGCTAAACACATACTTACCTTCATGCAGACCCGTAAATTCTTTAATAGTATTCTCACTGTACTCGTTCCATTCTCCCCTTTCGCTCCCCTCGCTCAAGCGATAGGAAAAAAGAGCCGATTGGGATGCATCGTTACTGTTCACATTATACTCTATGCGGAGGGAGTTGTGTTTATAGGGAATAGTGACAAGAGAATCTGTGTAATGATAGCTACGCCCGTAAATCAATGAGTCGCGTCGTCCTGTGAGATATACACGGCGTATCTGTAGAGATAGCTTTTCCTTACCCACAGCCGTCGATGAAAAGCGTACCAGGGAAAAACCTTCTTCCGTTCCCACCACAGCTTGCCCGTCATATACATTTACATGCTCATAGTTCTCTATCAAAGAGCCCTTCAAGAATGTGTCATGAGGCAATTTTGAATAGGTATTCTTCACAGCATCGTAGCGCAACAACTTGAGAGCTTCACCTGAAACGTACCATATATTATGGGCCATATCCATGGTGAGATAACTGTAAGCGGCTTTCCCGTCCAACATATTTTCCAACTCATGATATTCTTCCAGACTATCCGTGGCTTGATTGTAGCGCCACAACCCGTAATGTGACACTGCAACTGTTTCACTGTTTACCTGCGTCAGAAATATATCATAACCGGAAGGGAAAGCGCTATGGTTATACTTTTTCAAACTTACCACTTCCTGCAAATCATCCGACAGAATCAAGCGGCAGACACCTCTGTCCTTATTTGTCACCCATAACGCATTACCCGAACTTTCAGCCATTAGGCTTTTTGCAGCATAAGTGAAATTCTTAAGCCGGAAAGCAGGCTGCCAACGCCCGGCCACTTTTTTCAGTAAATGCAACCCACTATATTTACCATAAGTACCCGCAATCAGCACATCCGGGTGACCGTTCAAAGGGACAAGGCTCCTGACACCTTTTATACCATCCAAATGCTCCATCTTATCGCCGTCTATCACAAAGACACCGTTGTCCGAAGCACAGAACAGCTTACCGTCATAGTTTAGGAAAGACCACATCTGTCCACCGGTTCCGGGAACAAAAGTCATCGGTATCTCTTTGTTCAGTTCAGTGGATGGTAGTGTTGTATAAAGGCCTTGATTGGAAGCCAGATACAACTTACCCTGATAAACGATAGAAGAATATCCGGACCCAATGACCGGTTTATTACCATATAGAGAAGAAACGGGCGAACTCAAATGTACACAGTCAATGCCATTATCCAGCCCCAACCAAAGGTTGTTCAGCGCATCGAAAGACATACTGAGCACTGTTTTGTTCTGCAATCCACTATTAATGGAAATCACATTCATTTCATCCTTTTCCAAATCAAGCAAACAAACCCCATCCTGCACAGAGCCAAGTGCCAGCAAAGACTGGTTAAGAGCAGCACAAAACACACGATTGTGCTGCATAAAGCTATCTGCAACACTATTGAACTTCTGCACCGTCTCGCCATCATAGATAAAAAGGCCGTTGTAACGGGTGGCTATCAGAATCTTGCCACTATAGGGTAATAGTCCCGATACCCTGCCCAGCATCTCCGAACCCGGCACCAAACTGAACTTCTTTCCATCCATCACCAGAACTCCCTCGGCCGCACCGATATAGAACTTATTATATAAAATGGCCGAAGTATAAATCTCACCCGGATACTCCAAGTATTCCAACTTATTATTTTCCCAGTAGAACAAACTACGGTCTGATTGGAAATAGATTCTCTCTTTATCCTGCAATATGTTCCATATCACGCCAACTATTGAATTCGGGGGCAAATTATCCGAAAGGCATGTATAGTCCAATCCGCCCAGCCTGTTTGGAGTGAAATAACCGAACCGCCCGATTCCACCGATATAAATCCGTCCGTCATTCCCTATTCTCATGGCCCGCGCCTTTGCATTACGTATAGGGTAAAGATTCCAGCTTGCACCGTCAAATTCGAGTAAACCGTTACTATTGGCCACATACATCCAACCGTTATCGTGTTGCTGTAACATCCAGTTTTGATTACCTGCCTTATAAGTATGGCGGGTATAGTTCGTTACCGGGCGTTGCCATCCTGCATTCAACTGCACCGACAGCAATAACAAAAGGGTAAGTATAAAATAGGACTTGCTTTTCATAGCGGTCAACATTTGCGTTTATGAAGCAAAGATAACTCCTTTACTCTAAAGTAGTATTCCACCACATCATCTTTAACAGATTTATTCAGAAGAAGCATACTTGAAAGAAAACGTACTTATAACCAACACCTTACAACATTCGTGAGAAAGTAATGATGTAGTCAAAACCGGCATTTGATGTAATTATGATGTAGCCGACTTCGGAATACGAATGCCTCATACCTGTATATTTGTCATTACTCTACAGAAGAATGCATGGAAATCGTTCTTCTTAATTTTAAATCAAAATATAGTAGTATGAAAACACTCTTGAAGAACAGTCTGACTTTTCTTTTGATGCTGATGCCGGTATTGGCTTTCGCCCAGCAAGCACCTCAGATAATGAATGTCAGCGCACGCCAGACGACATCCCTCGACGGGCAGTGGAAAACAATTGTAGATCCTTTTGAAAACGGCTACTACGATTACCGTCTGAAACCCTATGACGGAGGTTATGCCCAGGACAAGACTTATTCCGACAAGACCAAGTTGCAGGAATACGACTTTGAAACGGATAAACTGCTGTTTGTTCCCGGAGACTGGAACACACAGCGTCCGCAATTGTATTATTATGAAGGAACCGTATGGTACCGCAAACATTTTGAATACTCCTTGCAGCCGGGCAAGCGCCTTTTCCTAAACTTCGGAGCTGTTAATTACGAGGCTATCGTGTGGCTGAACGGCAAACGTCTGGGAAGGCACATCGGCGGGTTTACTCCTTTCAACTTTGAAATTACCAACCTCCTGAAAGAAGGCACGAACAGCCTCGTGGTCAAGGTGGACAACAAACGCCTGCCCGAAGCTGTGCCCACGGTCAATGCAGATTGGTGGAACTTCGGTGGAATAACCCGTCCCGTCACTCTGATAGAAATGCCTGCAACCTATATACGCGACTATTACGTACAGTTGGCAAAGGATGACAAGAACATGATTGAGGGCTGGGTGCAACTGGAAGGTTCTGACAAGGAACAGAAGATAACACTGGATATTCCCGAACTGAAAGTAAAGAAAGAAGTCACGACCGATGCCAACGGGTATGCTTCATTCCTAATAAAAAGCAAACCTATACTCTGGACTCCGGAGAATCCGAAATTATATGCCGTGAACCTGGCTTCCGAAACGGATAAGGTTTCTGATGAGATAGGTTTCCGCACGATTCGCACGGAGGGCATCAAGATATTGCTGAATGACAAGGAAATCTTCTGCAGGGGTATCAGCATCCACGAAGAAACTCCCTATTACAGTGGTCGTGCTTACTCAAAAGACCATGCCCACACATTGCTGAGTTGGGCAAAGGAACTGGGATGCAACTTTGTTCGCCTGGCCCATTATCCCCATAATGAAGAGATGGTGCGCGAGGCCGAACGTATGGGCTTCCTTGTATGGTCCGAAATTCCCGTGTATTGGACGATTCACTGGGAGAACAAGGATACTTACCAAAATGCGGAGCAACAATTGTGCGACATGATTGCCCGCGACAAGAACCGTTGTAACATCATCATCTGGTCTATTGCCAACGAAACTCCGCACAGCGAGACGCGTCTCACGTTCCTCTCTAATCTGGCAAACAAAGCAAGAAGCCTCGATAGCGTCCGCCTGATTGGCGCAGCTATGGAGAAGGAAGAAGTACAGCCGGGTGTTCTGACGGTAAACGACCCGTTGGGAGAGCTATTGGATATCATCAGCTTCAACGAGTATGTGGGCTGGTACGATGGCGACTCTGAGAAATGTGACCGCGTGAACTGGACATTCGATACTCAGAAACCGGTATTCATCAGTGAACTCGGAGGCGGTGCTTTGTACGGGCGCCACGGCTCACCCAAAGAACGCTTCACGGAGGAGTATCAGGAAGATTTGTATATCCGCCACGTGAACATGTTAAAACGTATTCCGGGACTTGCCGGCACTACTCCGTGGATATTGAAAGATTTCCGCTCACCGCGCCGCCATGTACCCGAGATTCAAGACGACTTCAACCGTAAAGGACTGGTTTCTGATAAAGGACAGAAAAAGAAAGCATTCTTTGTTTTGCAAAAATGGTATAAAGAATTAACCGAAGCATATAAATAGCTCACAACAAGACCTCATTAATAACTTTAAAAAAGAAAGGACGCCTATGAAGTAACACCTATGAGAATACACTTTCTTTATAGGAAGCAGCTCAACTGTTTTCTGTAGAGAGAAAGAAGATGAAGGTTATCATCTTCACATGAAAATTAACCTTTAATTTATTCATTCAAAATTAAGTCTAATATGAAACATTTTTTGGTATTCCTATTACTCTTTATTGGTATCGGAAGTGTCACGGCACAAAATGCCAGAATTACCGGTACAGTAAAAGATAACACAGGAGAGGCGGTTATCGGTGCTAATATAAAAGTAAAAGACAGCACCGGCGGCACAATCACAGACATCGACGGACATTTTAACATTGAAGCCTCATCTAATGCAACTCTTGTAGTATCTTTCATCGGATACATTACTCAAGAAGTACCCTTGAAAGGTAGAACCAATGTAGTAGTAACCCTCTCGGAAGACTCTCAAACACTGGATGAGGTCGTTGTAGTGGGTTATGGAACTCAGAAGAAAGTAAACCTGACCGGTTCTGTTGCAGCAGTAAAAGTCGATGAAAAGATTGCCAGCCGTTCCATCACAAACGTATCTTCCAGTCTCTCGGGTTTGGTGCCGGGATTGGTAGTGAGCCAAACAACCGGTTTTGCAGGTGGAGACGGTGCTTCGCTGAAAGTACGCGGTTTGGGTTCCATCAACAATTCTGACCCATTGATTGTAGTGGACGGGATGCCGGATGTAGATATCAATCGTATTAATATGAACGATATTGAAAGCATCTCAGTCTTAAAAGATGCAGCTTCGTCAGCCGTTTACGGTTCGCGTGCAGCCAACGGTGTTATCTTGATTACCACCAAAGGCGGTTCTAAAGAAGCCAAATCCAAAGTGACTTATAATGGTTCTTATGCCTTATCAAGCCCCGTAGAGTTTTACGACTATTTAGCCGACTATAGCCGTGCACTGACCATGCAGATGCGCTCTGCTGCCACAGGTAACAAATCGACCAGTTTCCAGCAGGGTACGGTAGAGCAATGGATGGCCATGGGCTTGGTAGATCCTATTCTTTTTCCGAACACCGACCAATATGACGAAATGTTCCGTACCGGTGCCATCATGAACCATACGGTTTCAGCCTCCGGCGGCAACGATAAGATAAATTTCTATACTTCACTCGGCATCATGGACCAGGAAGGTCTGCAAATCCATAATGACTACAGCCGTTATAACATGCGTTTGAACGTGGATTATAAGGTTCGTGATAACGTAAAAATAGGTATCAGAACAGATGGTAGCTGGTCAGAGCGCCAGACACCTCGCGGCGCAGGTTTGGAAACTGCAGGTTTAAAATATGTCATCTCCGGTATTTTGAACAAGCATCCTGAAACAGGTGAATACGGCGGTGCCATGGCTTATGGAGAATCTGCTTCTGCCGGTAATGCTGTTGCCGAATACGAAGCTTATCGCACAAATACTTCCCGCAAAGAATTTAATGGAAACGCTTACTTGGAATGGGAACCGCTTAAGGATTTGAAGTTGAACGTCAGTTACGCTTTGCGCTATTATAACCAGTTCAGCAAAAGCATCCAGAATGTGGTGAACCAGATGAACTTCCAGACCAACAGTATAGCCCGCACCATGCCGGATACAGGTGATATCATCAGCAATTCCAATAACGAAGGTCATAAGACTTTGTTCCAAGGACGTATCACTTATGAAAAGGAAATCTTCAAAGGGCATCATATTTCCGCCATGTTCAATGCAGCCGAAGAATACTGGTTCCAACGCAACATGGGTGCAGGACGTAAGAACCGTTTGCACAACAGCCTTGAAGAACTGGATGCAGCTTCCAAGGAAGTACAGACCAACGACGGTAAATCCGAATCCGAAGGTTTGCGTTCTTTCATAGGCCGCGTCAACTATACATTATTTGATAAATACTTGTTTGAATTCAACTTCCGTTCCGACGGTTCTTCCCGCTTTGCCAAAGGACACCAATGGGGTTTCTTCCCATCAGCTGCTGTAGGTTGGCGTGTTTCGGAAGAAGCCTTCTTCGCCCCGTTGAAGAAAGCAATCAGTAATGCCAAGTTCCGTGCTTCTTACGGTTCTCTGGGTAATAACTCCGGAGTAGGACGTTACGAACAAAAAGAAACAATGGGAACTACCAATTATATTGTTGGAAACAACGGTCTTGCAACCGGATTCAGTGCCAATAAGATGATTAACCAAGACCTGTCCTGGGAAGAAACCCGTGTCATCAATATAGGTTTGGACTTAGGATTCTTCAACAACCGACTGACTGCGGAACTCGACTGGTACGACCGTTTCACCACCGGTATGATTCGTGGTTCCAGCATATCTTCGTTATTAACCGGTTATTCGGCACCGAATATCAATGTGGCCGACCTGCGTAACCGCGGTATTGAAGTGAATCTGAACTGGCAGTCCAGTATTCGCAAATTCGAATACAGCGTCAATGTAAACGCTTCTTATAACGTAAATAAGCTGGAGAAATGGGGTGATTATCTGAACCGTGGGTGGATTATGCTCGACATGCCTTACCACTTCCTCTATATATATGAAGCTTATCCGGGTTTGGTGCAAAGCTGGAATCAACTCTACAATGCACCCTATCAAGGAGATGCCTACAACGCACCGGGTGACATTATCCTCAAAGACTTGAATGGTGACGGTAAAATCAGTGACCTTGATAAGAAAGCATACACCGACAAATACCGCGATACCCCGATGGGACAATTCGGTATTACTTTGACCGGAGCCTACCAGGGTTTTGATATCCAGGCTTTGTTCCAGGGTAACTACGGACGTTCTGATGTATGGTTGGATGATTTGAACAATACCAAGATACCGGATAACCGTTATGCATTCCAGCAATTCCATTGGAGTGATTCTTGGTCGTTAGACAATCGTGGTGCCTCCCTACCCCGTCTGCTGAATGGTAGCGGCGGTAACAAGAACCGTGAAGAAAGTACATACTGGGCTTATAATACCAACTATTTCCGTTTGAAGAACTTACAGGTTGGTTATACCGTTCCCGAACGTTATATGCAGAGAATCGGTTTCAACCGTGCACGTATCTACTTATCCGGTGAGAACCTCTTTACTTTAACTCCCTGGAAAGGTATCGACCCTGAAAAGCCTCATGGAAACGACCTATACCCATTGGTTAAAACCTACTCAATCGGTTTGAATATAGAATTCTGATAACTCAACAAATAAGAAAGAATATGAAATATATTAAGTATATAGCATTAGCCGGACTGGTCGGTTTAACATCTTCTTGTATAGATGACCTGCTGAACCGTCCTGCTACAACAGAAGTATCTTCGGACCTCTTTTGGACAAGTACAGATGATGCCTTGTCCTCTACCTACGGTGTTTACAACGCAGTGCGGACTTTGTTTGCAACTGATTACTACTACGACGGGCATGGCGAATTCCAAAATACTCGCGGTAAGAGTATCGGTGATATTTCTTCATGGGGACCCGGAACGCCGGGCAGCGGATTTTCCAGTATGTGGAACAATGCATACCGGGTTATCAACCGTGCCAACTACACCATTCAGTATGTAGAGCAAATGATTCAAGCAGAACAGAATGCCGTAACCAAAGCATCTTTGGAGGCTATCAATGCCGAGAATTACTTCCTGCGTGCATTGGCCTATTTCCGTTTGGTTCAAAACTGGGGTGATGTTCCTTACTATCGCCACGTACTCAGCGGCAATGATGAAGCATGCTCATTGGTACGCACCCCTATTGCTACCATCATTCCTGAACTAATCACCGATTTACAGAATGCATCCGAAAAGCTTCCCGTAAGCTATGGTGATAAGTACGGACGTGCCACGCAAGTTGCCGCACTGGGCTTTAAAGCAAAAATAGAATTGTACTATGCTTGTTGGAACAAGAACGGATGGCCCGAACTGGAAGGCTTCGAGCCGAGCAGCAGTGTAGCCCAAACCTATTATGCCGCCGCTGCTTCAGACTTCAGCAAAGTAATCAACAATTATGGCCTGACAATCTTTGGTGATGGTAATCCCGGCACTGAAGACAAACCCAACTATAGAGAGCTGTTCCAATATTATAATGAAAATTGTTCGGAAATCATCTTCTCCATTACTTATGGCGGTCCTTCTCTCGGCCAGGGTGAAAGTTTGTTGCGCGACTTCGGTACCCGTACCACCGGTAATGCACAATGCTGGATTATGCCTACTGTCCGCTTGGCAAACCGTTACCAATCAACTGTCACCGGTGATTTCTGTGATGAGCTTATCTTGTCTAAAGATGCTACACTCCCTAATGGAGCGCGTAACCGTGCCAGCTATGAGAATCGTGACTGGCGTATGAAATCGACCATCATGTGGGATGGTGAGTCTTACAAGAAAATTACAACGGACGGCCTGACAATGGGTGACGAATATACCTGGATGTTCGGTGAAAGAAATGAGGCCAACGGTTTCATCAATAATGATGCCAGCAATCAAACCGGTTATATCTTCCGTAAATGGATACGCCAGGAAGCCGGTTGGGAGCGTACAGATGGTCCGCAGGATTTCTATCTGATGCGTTTGGCCGATGTGTATCTGATGTATGCCGAAGCTGTCAACGAAACGTCCGGTCCTACCAGCGAATGTGTAGCCTTGCTGAATAAGATTCGCAGCCGTGGCAACCTGCCGGCTTTAACACCCGACAAGTATGCCAATTCCGAAGCATTCTTCAATGCCATTGAGCAAGAACGTATTGTGGAACTGGCCACTGAAGGTATGCGTCCATTCGATATTCGCCGCTGGAGAAAAATCCATGACATATGGGGAGAGGCAAACAGTGACGGTTTAACCTTGTATGATACAAATGGCACACGCATACGTGATGAATTCAAGAATGCACCCGAACTCAATTTCCAAAAGAATTATATCTACCAGATTCCAGAAAACGAAAGAAACCGCAACCCGAATCTGACTCAGAATACTCCGTGGAGATAAGCAATTACCATAAAGTTCATTAAATACAAAAAGAATCGTATGAAAAACCTATATAAAATATTGACTCTTGTCATAGTATGTCTTTTGTCCCAATCATGCAATGATTATCCGGTAGATGATAATGGTTTGCTGGTTACTGACAGTGAAGAATGTTACATCTCTTCCCTCATATTGAGAGGACCGGATGATAGGGACGTATTGATAAGCGGTGTTACCATCGATGACGAAAACAACACCATTACGGGGATAGCTAAATTTGGTACCAACATCAAGAAACTGAAGCCAGAATGTGGTACTGCCAAAGATTGTATCGTAACTCCGACTATGGGAATGTGGACTGATTTCAGCCAACCCCGCCAGTACACTGTAATTTCCGGTAATCGTCAAGTGAAGAAGACCTATACGGTCACTATCACTTTGCAAGGAGAATAATCGATCAGTATAAACTTCTAAGAAACAGAATATTGTTATGAAACTATTGAAATATGCAATGCTGCCCTTCATCGCTCTCTCTTGCTTCGCATGTAGCGATGACGATGAATCTGCCATTAAAAATGACATGATAAAGAAGACGGTTTCTCCTGCCATAGCCGGAGAAAAAATAGAGTTTGCCTATGCCATGGGAACCACTAATGGAAGAATAAATAAGGCTGAAGCAGTTGCCTCCATTACCGGAGCAACCGGTACGGGATTTGAGCTGCACTCCTGGTTCACAGCACAGACCGGAATGGATGTTAACGGTGTACATTATGGTGCCGGTGAAGATGTGCCTATCCAAACCGTTAAAGACGCATCTACCGACGGTAGCATTTCTACAGCCAACCTGATGGAGAAAGTCGATGCGCATTACATCAACCCGACCATTGCCATCGGAACCACCCAGACAGACCTCATTGCCGCCACACTACGCTATAACTTCGTAGTGCCCGAAGATGCAAAAGGCAAAACATTCAGCATTACCTTTACTGCCGTTTCCAGTACAGGCGACCGAGTGTCTTACAAAACCCCTAATTACAAAATCTCCAAGATGGACATGAAACGTCTTATCGAATTGGAGAACGAAGGTGCCTGCTACTTCTCTATCGAAGACATGAAGGCTTATACCAAAGAGGAAGTAAACGCTCTGAACTTGTCCGGCAAGATTGATTTCATCTATAACTACCAGGCCAAACTGAATGATTTTGACTATGCACACTCTTTCGTATCTCCTGCAACGGACCCGAAATTCATCGCCATCAGTGGTATTGTCCCCTCGGGTGCCACCAACAGCACCCCCATGGAACAACGTGCCAATGTGCATGATGCCCAGTTGAAAGGAAGCAATCCGGCTGTTTACGTGGACGATATAGACTTCGAGACGCTGGATTTAGGCGGAGCCATGAACTATGTACTGAACCTGAAAAAGGACGATAGTGCATTTATGAAGACTGCCGACGGTAAATGGGCTGCATACATCTACGTGAACAGCGTTGACGGTAGCGGTAAGATGACAGTAAGTATCAAACGTTATCCTTTGTAATCTAACCCCTTACACAACATGAACCGAATAAAAACATTGACTCTTCTTCTCATGATTATCCTCTCAGTAGGAATATCTGCTCAAAATCCCCGGTCGGTCTTTACCGACCGACCGGTGGATGAGGCAGCTATATATTTCACTCCCGAGAATTTTAATGTGAAAACTGACGGGCGTATGGATGTTTCCGATGCTTTGCAAGAAGCATTGAACCGAACCAAACAGAAAGAAAATGGTTGCGGTATCCTCTTTATCCCCGAAGGAGTGTATAAACTCAACAAGACGATTTACATCCCCTCAGGTGTTCGTATCATTGGTTATGGCGGCAAACGCCCGGTTTTTGTCCTTGCCAAGCAAGCACCCGGTTTTCAAGAAGTTACCCGGGAAACTGCAAAAGGGAAATACCTTTTTTGGTTTATCGGCGGCGGCTACCGTCCGGGAGGCCGTATAGGCGATGCCAATGCAGGGACTTTTTATAGTTCAATGATGAACGTAGATATTCGCATTGAAGGCGGAAATCCCAATGCCTCTGCCATTCGCGCACATTTTGCACAGCACTGCTCTATTTCCAATGTAACCATTCATGTGGGAAAAGGCCGTGCGGGTATTGTCGATGCCGGAAACCATTTGGAGAATATAGCCATTTACGGAGGAGAGTATGGAATTGACACAGACAAGTCAGCTCCCGGATGGCCTATTATGTTACTTAACTCCTATTTTGAAGGACAGCGTAGGAGTGCCATCCTCACTAATGAAGGAGGATTGACCATCGTTCGTATGCGGGCAAAGAATGTACCCGTAGCCGTAGAGATTAAAGAGAATGCTCCCGACAGGCTATTTATGGAAGATTGCATTTTCGAAGATGTACACCACACCGGGGTTATTCTGACAGATGCAGGAAATGCAGCAACACAAATCAACCTTAGAAATATCCAATGTAAAAATGTTCCTATGTTTGCTTTGGAACGCTTTACAAACAAACAAGTATCCGGTAAAGGAAAAACATACCGGGTAACCCGTTTCATTTTCGGTTTTAATGCCGACAGTCTGGAAGACACTCCTCAAATAGTGCGCCGGGTAGAAACAGAACCTATTAAAAACATTACTCCTTTGGATGCCGGCGATACCCCGATGCTGCCCGCTACGGAGCAATGGGTAAACATCCGCGATTTGGGTGCCAAAGGAGACGGTTTCAGTGATGATACACACATTTTCCAGGAAGCAGTACAAAAGTATGCCAATATCTATATTCCCCAAGGATGGTACGTTGTAAAAGAGCCGTTGACTCTGAAACAAAACACGAATCTGATAGGCCTGCACCCCGGCACTACTATCTTATTAACCTTGGGCGGCAATCTCGCATTCAGCGGCTTCGGTGCCCCGCAAGCACAGTTGACTACTCCCCAAGGTGGAAAGAACATCGTATGCGGTATCTTCCTGAATGCCGATGCCTACAATTACCGGGCTGTCAATTGCAAATGGATGGCAGGCGAAGGCTCTTATATGTATGATGTCAAATTCAGCGGGCACGATAAAGCCCGTTTCTTCCACAACGGACAAAGTGCGGTCAATCCTTTGGAGAAACCTATGTCCATCACTCCGGAAACTCACGACCTCATTACCCGTGCCTGGGACAACCAGCATTGGAGCCTATGGATTACAAACGGAGGAGGAGGCTCATTCCGGGATATATGGACAGCCAACGAATATAGTTCGGCAGGACTGTACATCAGTCATACAGATACCCCGGGACGTATTTACGGAATGTCTTTAGAGCATCATTTACGCAATGAAGCCATCTTCCGCAATGTTGCCAACTGGAAAATCTACGACTTCCAGTTTGAAGTGGAAGCAGAAGGCATCGATACGCAACCTTTGGACCTGATAGACTGCAAGAACCTGACTTTTGCCAATTTCTATTCCTATCGCGTATCGCGCATGTTGAAATCCTATCCGTCGGCTATACGCACCTGGAATTGCAAGGATATTGAGTTTCTGAATGTTCACAACTATGCACATGCCCGCGTAAAGTTCACTTCCAATGCCAGCCTTTACGATGTCAATACCCACCGGGAAGCACGCCGTTGGGAACTGGCACGCCTTTCATTGACCGGCAAGGAAAACCGTAAATACCCATTGAGCCAGGAAAAAGGAAAAGCCGAACTTGTAGTCACCGGATTTGAGTTCATTGACGGACTGGCACAAGACAGCCGGGGAAATATATATTTCTGCGAGTATCGCATGCGCCGCATCTATAAATTGGATGCCCGAAGCGGGCAGGTAACTTCTATTGCCGATTTCCCCTGGAACGCAGTAGCACTGGCATGCGATACACAAGACAACTTGATTGTCGTTACCAAATACATCTCCCAACCCGGCTATAATAATGACGATACCCGTAACGGCAACCGTCCTCTATTCGGCTGGAAAGGTTCGGGAGGGCTGTGGGGCTTCAATTATGTTCCTAAGCTTTACGCAATACGTCCCGATAATCCGGATGAAAGTTTCCAAGTTTTACCGTTAGTGGATATGAAGCAATTTGCTGCACCGCAACAAATTTATTATCCGGGTAATAGAACCATCACTCAAAGCGAGTATTACAACGGAAGAAAGCCGGAACAATGTTTTGTTGCTCCCGACGGTGTAACCATCATTCCGAATTACGAAGATTTATTCCGTTGTTCATCTCTGGTTAAGGCAGTACCGGGCAAAACAGTCTATACATTGGATGAATATCACCAACGCGTAATCCATGCGGATGTAGATGCCCAAGGCTTCTTGCAAAACTGTCGCATATTTGCCGACGGAGGCGACCGGAGCGTAGTTACGGACTCTAAAGGCAACGTATATGTAGCCAACGGAGACATTTCCATATTCTCCCCGTCAGGTGAATCCATAGGTACGTTAGAGGTGCCGGAACGTCCCACGTCTCTACTGATATCAGGAAACAAGCTCTATATCACAGCTCTTTCTTCGCTCTATCAAATAGAGCTTTAACAATAGGATTATCATAATAAGAGATTAGGATTATCAATCATGACAAAGTGATATTTTCATAGGTTAGATTTTTAAGTTTGTAACTAAGGTTGCGATTCAGGTTTAAGTTAAAGAGGCGGATAACTACTTGTTTTTTTTACATCCGCCTCTTTTTTAGTAGTTTTGGCAGTAATATCATTTATAACATATCACCATGGAAAGAGAGAAAAATACACTCCTGCAAAAGGCCTGCCATTGGATGGCTGCCGTTATTATATCCTTATTTGTCCTGCCCCCTGTCCACGCCCAACGCCAAACCCAAACCATCAACGACAGCTGGAAGTTCCTCAAAGGAGAATGCACCGCAGCAGCCGACAGCGCCTTTGACGACAGCAAATGGACATCCATCCATCTGCCCCATACCTGGAATACCGATGCTTATACCGAAAAGGATTACTACCGCGGCACCGGTTGGTATCGCCGACAACTGACCTTGCCTCAGGGCTGGAAAGAGAAACAGATTATCCTGAGACTGGATGCTGCCAGCAAAGCAGCCACCATCTATATCAATGGCAAAAACGTAGGTGAGCATGCCAGAGGATATACCGCCTGCTCATTCAACATCACGCCGTTCCTCTCTTTCGACACACCCAACACGCTGGCCGTATGCGTGGATAATGCCCGCCAGGATATTGCTCCCATCTCCGGAGACTTCACTTTCTTTGGAGGTATCTACCGGGATGTTTGGCTTACGGCGGTTCCCAACCAACACTTCAACCTGACGAACCACGGCTCGGACGGTCTGTTCATCAGCACCCCGCAGGTTTCCGAGGAGCAGGCAACCCTCTCCATACGCGGTGAAGTAAAGAACGATGCGAAGGAAAAAGCAACACTGGAACTGACGCACACTATCTACCGTCCTGACGGCACCCTGCTACAAACACTCAAGAAGAATATACAGCTAAAAGCCGGAGAAACCTACGCTTTCAGCAACGAGACAACCCCGGTGTTGAAACCTGAATTGTGGACTCCTGAAACGCCCCGCCTCTACCGCGTAGAAACAACCCTGCGCAACCGTAAGACCAAAACCTTGCTGGACCAAAGCAATCATTACACCGCTTTCCGCTGGTTCCGGTTCGACGGAGATGAGGGTTTCTTCCTCAACGGAAAGCCCTATAAACTGCGCGGTATCTGTCGCCATCAAGACCAGAAGCCCATAGGTCCCGCGCTGACAGACGAGATGCACCGGAGAGACTTCCTGCTGATGAAAGAGATGGGAGCCAATTTTATCCGCATCTCCCACTATCCGCAAGACGATGCCCTGCTGGAGATGTGCGACAAGCTGGGTATGCTGGCATGGGAAGAGATTCCCATTATAGACATTGTGCCCAATACGCCGGGTTATGGAGATAACTGCGAACGAAACTTGCGGGAAATGATTCGCCAGCACTACAACCACCCTTCTATCATCACCTGGGGATATATGAACGAAATATTGCTCGTAACCCAACGGAAGTACAAAACCGAAGCGGAACTGAAGCCGGTACTGGAACGCACACTGGCACTGGCCAACAGGCTGGAACGGGTACTGAAAGAAGAAGATAGCACCCGCATAAGCACCATGGCATTCCACGGCAGCAACAGCTACAACGAAACCGGATTAAGCAAAATCACCGATATTGTAGGCTGGAACTTATACCAGGGATGGTATGGGGGTGACCTCACGGGCTTTGAGAAGTTCCTGGCACAACAACACCAAAACCATCCCACTCACCCGATGATTGTAAGCGAATATGGTGCAGGTTCGGACAAGCGATTACATTCGCTGCATCCGCGTGCTTTTGACTTCAGCATCGAATACCAGCAGAAGTACCTCGAACACTATTTGCCGGTATTGGAAGATACACCTTATATCTGCGGCGGCACGCACTGGAACTTTATCGACTTCTCTTCTGCCCTGCGAGACGAATCCATGCCACGCATCAACAATAAAGGGTTGGTTTATGCCGACCGTACCCCGAAAGATGTATATCACTACTATCAGGCAGCTTGGCGCAAGGACATTCCGGTGCTACATATTGCCAGCCGCGACTGGACAGACCGTGCCGGCGTGCAGCAAGGCAATGCTCCCGTATATCTGCCGGTCAAGATATACACCAACCTTTCTGAGGTAGAGCTGTTTATCGACGGTATTTCATTGGGAAAGCAGAAAACAGAGAACTACACGGGCACCTTCGAAGTTCCATTTTCTAACAGAAATCCTTTCCTATTCGCACAAGGAAACTATCAAGGAAAGACAGTGCAAGACGGGCTGAGAATAAACTTCACTCCCATACCGGCATGCCTGGATGCAAACAACCTGAAAGGGTTGGAACTGGCCGTTAATGTAGGAAGCCAATGCTTCTTCACCTCGGACGAAAGCCAACTGACCTGGCTACCCGACCAGCCTTATGCCGCAGGCAGTTGGGGATACATCGGCGGTAAGGAGGGAACTGCACAAACCGAAATCCAAAACACGGCAGACGGCCCCTTGTTCCAAACCCTCCGGAATGAGATAGAAGGTTATCGCTTCGATGCTCCCCAAGGTGTATATGAAATAGAGCTTCTCTTTACCGATATCTTCCGCCGGAATGCGGGCATTGCCTACCAACTGGACCGGAACGGGCAACAAGAGAACCGGGAAAGCACATTCGGCATTTCCATAAACGGGGAAGTGGTGGAAGAGAGCCTCTCTCCCTGCAAAGAAAGCGGGTACTTCCGTGCTTTGCGAAAGAAATACTACATTACGAACGACAAAGAATACATCGATATACGTTTCCATTCAACAAGCGGTACTTGCTTCCTGAACGGTATCAAACTCAGAAACATTTATTAATCAATAAAATAGAAAACCATGAAACTAAAAGTAGTACAATGGGTGCTTGCTTTATTGCTTCTGGCGCCTTGCACACAAGCACAATCCATCTGGGATGCCACGCACCTTGCCAACGTAAAACAGTCCATCCATGAACCTTTCTACGCAACCGCCTACCAGGCATTGCAAGCGGAGGCCGATAAACTATTGGATGTACAGCCTCTTTCCGTGATGATGAAAGAGAAGGTGCCTGCCAGTGGCAACAAGCACGACTACATGAGCCAGGCCCGCTATTATTGGCCGGACCCCACAAAGCCCGACGGACTGCCTTACGTGAGCCGCGACGGCGAATCGAACCCCGAATTGAACAAGCTCGACCGCAACCGCCTGGGAGCAACCGCCAGCCGCGTCACCACGCTGGCACTGGCCTGGTACTTCAGCGGAGAAGAGAAGTATGCCCAAAAGGCAACGGAGCTTATCCGCGTATGGTTCTTCGACAAGGATACACGCATGAATCCCAACCTGGAGTATGCGCAGATGATACCCGGACACAACGGCGGCAAAGGCCGTTGCTACGGCGTGCTGGATAGTTACTCCTTTGTAGAGATGCTGGATGCCGTGAAGTTGTTGGAGCAATCGAAGTCTTTTACGGCCAAAGATTCCAAGCAGCTGCAAGCATGGTTCGGCAAGTTGCTGAACTGGATATTGACCAGCCCGCAGGGACAAGAAGAATCCCGCCAGGCCAACAACCACAGTACGGCCTACGATGCGCAGGTGATAGCCATTGCCCTCTACACCGGCAACCTTAAAGTAGCCCGGGAAGTTATCAACGCCGTTCCTGCCAAGCGCATCTTCACCCAGATAGAACCGGACGGACGGCAGCCGCATGAATTGCGCCGCACGCTTGCCTTCGGTTATTCCCAATACAATCTGACCCATCTACTCGACATCTTCTGCATGGCAGAGAAAATAGGAATCAGGATTGATAACGCCACCTCTCCCGACGGACGCAACTTCTACCGGGCAATGGATTTCCTGGCGCAATATGCAGGAAAGGGTACAGAGGAATGGCCTTACCAACAGATTAGCGAATGGGACTACAAACAACAGGAATTCTGTAAAGACCTATATCGTGCCGGCTTGCTCAACCCTGCACGCAAAGACTATCTGAGACTATCCAAAGCCCACAGAGTCATTCAGTGGAAAGACCGCTTCAACTTGCTCTATGTGCAACCCTCCGAAGTGGATAACGCCTATGCCTTTGCCTGCAAACAACTGGAATTTGCCATGCAGTGCGCCGACAAAGCAAAGAAAGAGGAGAAGAATGCTGCCCGGCGTCGCGTCATGCCGCGCAGCATCCATAAAGACGGTTCGCTGGCTATGATACATCCCCACGATTGGTGCTCGGGTTTCTTCCCCGGCTCGTTGTGGCAGGTATATGCCTATACGCATGATGATTACTGGCGCCGGGCTGCCATCTCGTGGACCTGGCCTATTGAAGAAGCCAAGTGGCACAAGGGCACGCACGACCTCGGCTTTATGATGTACGACAGCTTTGGAAAGGCGTATGAACTGACGGGTGAACGCTCTTACAAGGATGTGGTGCTGCAAAGTGCCAAGACTTTGATTACCCGCTACAGCCCGAAGGTGAAAAGCATCCGCTCGTGGGACCACAACCGCGACCGATGGAAATATCCGGTCATCATCGACAATATGATGAACCTAGAAATGCTGTTCCGCGCCACGCAGTTGACGGGCGATTCCATTTACTGGAATGTCGCCGTGAACCATGCCAACACTACACTGAAGAATCATTTCCGTCCGGACTACTCCTCTTATCACGTAGTGGACTACCATCCGGAAACAGGTGAAGTCCGCCTGAAGTGTACACACCAGGGAAACTCGGACGACTCCTTCTGGAGCCGCGGACAAGCCTGGGGGATGTACGGCTTTGCCATGTGTTACCGTTTCACCAAAGACCCCGCCTATCTGAAACAATCGGAAGGCATTGCCGACTTCTTCCTCAACCTGCCCAATATGCCGGCAGACGGCGTGCCCTACTGGGATATGAAGATGGATGTCATTAAAGACTGCACCCCCGAGAACATCAACCCCGACGTGCCGCGCGACGCTTCTGCCGCCGCACTCATCGCTTCGGGTTTATATGAACTCTGCACCTACGTAGCTCCGGAGAAGGGTAAACAGTATCGCGCCGTTGCCGACAAGATTGTCGATAGCCTCAACAAGCATTACCGGGCAGAACCGGGCACTCACTACGGCTTCCTGCTGCTGCATTCCACGGGACATCATCCGGGAGGAAGCGAAATAGACGTGCCGCTGAACTATGCCGATTACTTCTATCTGGAAGCGTTGGCAAGGAAAGAGGCGCTGGACATGAAATAAAGTTTATTCGCAAGCTGCGGATATGTATCCGGGGCTTGCGAACGCTTATCCGCGCACTGCGAATGTTTATCCGCAAGCTGCGAACAGAGAATTGTCTTAAGAGAAAAGAACTTTTCTCCCTATACCTCAGAACTTTATCCTTAATACCTAACAACTTTTATATATATACCCCGCAGGACGTATATATGTATCATTTTTATAACATACCATGAAAGCACCCCGAATCCTACTTAGTCTATTGTTCAGCAGCCTGTTGTTGCAGGCACACGCACTGATTCCTACCGACCGCAAGCAACGTCTTACGGAGCATTGGGAGTTTATCCGCCAGGATATGGGAAGCATTTGGGAAGTGATGCGCCCTATTACCGGAGCAGGAAAGCCCGAAACCGTTCCCCTCTGGCAGAAAGTCACCCTGCCCCACTGCTTCAATGCGGAAGACGCCGTTGACCCTGATGTGAACTATTATCAAGGCCCCGGCTGGTATCGCACCATGCTCAACATAGAGAATCCCTATACCAACGGACGCACCTGCCTGGAGTTTGAAGGCGCGGGACAGAAGACAGAGGTATATGTCTATACCACCCGAATCGCTTCGCACGTGGGTGGTTACGACGAGTGGAAGGCAGACATCACCGAAGCCGTGGAAGCATTCCGCCGCACGCCGCTCTGCCGGGAGCGTTTCGGCGGAAAGATTCCTATTGCCATTCGCTGCGACAACAGCCGCGACACGGAGCTTATTCCTTCCGATATGTCCGACTTCAACCTCTACGGCGAAAACGGCGAGCTGCTGGCCGTCGGTTACTGCTACGAGGCCTTCGGCATCATCGTCAACAAGGCGCTGCTGGCCGAGGCCGGCTATGAGCTGTCCGACATCACCAACTTTGAGAGCCTCAAGGCCGTCGCCGAGGACATCACCGCCCGCAAGGACGAGCTCGGCTTTGCGGCGTTCAGCTCCGCGGGTCTTGAAAGCTCTTCGAGCTGGCGTTTCAGCGGCCACCTGGCCAACATGCCCCTCTACTATGAGTTCCGTGACGACGGCGTGACCAGCCAGCCCGCCACGATCACCGGCGCCTACCTTGACAACTTCAAGGCCGTGTGGGATCTCTACATCAACAACAGCACCTGCACGCCGGCGGAGCTGACCACCAAGACGGGCGATGAGTCCGAGGCGGAGTTCGGCGAGGGCAAGGCCGTGTTCTTCCAGAATGGCACCTGGGAGTATGCCAACCTGGTCGACAAGTTCGGCATGAACCCGGACGATCTGGCCATGATCCCGATTTACTGCGGTGTCGACGGCGAGGAGAACGCCGGCCTGTGCTCCGGTACGGAGAACTGCTGGGCGGTCAACGCCAAGGCGGATCCGGAGGACATCCAGGCGACGCTCGACTTCATGTACTGGGTTGTAACCAGCGAGTCCGGTACGAAGATGATGGCCGAGCAGTTCGGGCCCTGCCCGTTCAAGAACGCCGCTGAGCCGGAGAACGTGTTCTTCAGCCAGGCCAACGAGTATGTTGCCAACGGCAACTACACCGTGACTTGGGCGTTCAACTACACGCCGAACGTGGATGCATGGCGTGCGGGCGTCGTTGCGGCGCTGACGCAGTATTCCGTGGGCGGCGGTTCCTGGGACGACGTGGTGACCGCGTTTGTCAACGGCTGGGCCACCCAGTACAACAACCAGTAACGCAACAGATGGAGCGTATGGGGCGGGCATGATCTGCCCGCCCGTTCCGGCTATGGGGCGGGGCGATTCGCCCCACAGCCGGAGGCGGAACGCCCATGATCAAGCAAAAAGGAGGTCGCAATGGAACAACAGATACTACGTAAAAAGCGTCACAGCTTTGCCGTGAACGGGAATATGCTCAGCGGTTCCATCCGCAAATGGTTCCCCCTGTTCCTGCTCCCCACGGTGGCGGCGTTTGTGATCGGCTTTGTCTACCCGTTTCTGAGAGGCGTCTACCTCTCGTTTTGTAAGTTTACCACCACAAGCAACGCCACCTGGACCGGCCTCGACAACTATGCAAAGGCGATCAGCGACCCTGCATTTGCCTATTCCTTTGGTTATACGGCGCTGTTCGCCGTCGTATCCCTGCTGATCATCAACGTGCTGGCATTCGCCGTAGCATATGCGCTCACGCGCGGTATCCGCGGTTCCAACCTGTTCCGCACGGTGTTCTTCATGCCGAACCTCATAGGCGGCATCGTGCTCGGCTATATCTGGTCGATGATCTTCGACGGCATCCTGGTGCGGTACGGCACAAGCATTCTGCTGGACACAAGCTACGGTTTCTGGGGCCTGATCATCCTGATGTGCTGGCAGCAGATCGGCTACATGATGATCATTTACATCGCCGGATTGCAGAGCGTGCCGGAGGAGCTGCTGGAAGCGGCGCGCATCGACGGGGCAAACGGCCGGCAAACGCTGTTCCGCATCACGATCCCCTGCGTCATGCCTTCGATAACGATCTGCACGTTCCTCTCGCTGACCAATGGCTTCAAGCTCTTTGACCAGAACCTGGCGCTCAACGGCGGTCAGCCCTTCAAGTTCCTTGCCGACGGCAGCATCATCAAAACGACGGAAATGCTGGCCTTGAACATCTACAACACGTTCTACCTCAACGCCAATTCCCGCGGCGTCGGGCAGGCCAAGGCCGTGCTGTTCTTCATACTCGTCGCTGCGATTGGCCTGATTCAGCTCCGCGCGACCAGGAAAAAGGAGGTGCAGCAGTAATGGAGGCAAACATCCGCCCCATTCGGACCCGCAGGCACTGGGGTAAACCCGCGCTGACAATCCTGTTTACGTTCATCAGCATCCTGTACGTGATGCCGATTGTCATCGTGCTCATCAACTCCTTTAAGGCCAACAGTTTCGTCAACACCGATACGTTCGCCCTGCCAAACGCCGAGTCGTTCGTCGGCTGGGACAACTACATCAAGGGCATGACGTTCGGCAACTACCCGTTCCTCAAGTCCGTGTCCTACAGCCTCGTCATCACGGTGTTGTCCACGGCGCTGATCCTGATCTGCACGTCCATGGCCGCCTGGTACATCTCGCGCGTCAACAGCCGGCTCTGCCGCATCATCTATCTGGTATGCGTCTTTTCGATGGTGGTGCCGTTCCAGATGGTCATGTTTACGCTGGCCAAAACGGCCGATACGCTGCACCTGAACACGCCATGGACGATCCCGGTCATTTATCTCGGCTTCGGCGCCGGGTTGGCGGTGTTCATGTTTGTGGGCTTTGTCAAGTCGTTGCCACTCGAAATTGAGGAGGCGGCCGCTATCGACGGTTGCGGCCCGGTGCGCACGTTCTTCCTCGTCGTGTTCCCAATGCTCAAGCCGACGCTCATATCCGTGGGCGTGCTGGAGACCATGTGGATCTGGAACGACTACCTGCTACCCTACCTCGTACTGGATCGGACGAATTACATGACCATCCCGATCCACATCCAATACCTGAAGGGGAGCTACGGCTCCGTGGACCTCGGCGCAACGATGGCGTTGATCCTGCTGAGCATCGTGCCGATCATCATCTTTTACCTGACCTGCCAGAAGCACATCATCAAGGGTGTCGCCGCCGGTGCGGTCAAGGGCTGATCGCTCTTCGCTCTGGCCTGTGAGATCCTGACGCAGCAATCAAAACGACCCCTGTGCACACGGCATAGGGGTCGTTTCTCTTTGCAAGGCTCAGCGCAGGCTCAGCCGCGGCTGCTCTTGCGGTATTGCAATGGGCCGACGCCCATCATCTCCCGGAAGACCCGGCGGAAGTGAGCCGCCGAGGCAAAGCCGGTCTGCTCGGCCACCGCGCTGATGTTCAGGTCGGTGCTCTCCAGCAGGCGCTGGGCAGCCTCAATGCGGCGGCCATTGATGTAATCCACAATGGACTGCCCCGTTACCCGCCGGAACAGGCGGCTGAGGTAGTAGGGCGACAGGTA
>ENA-ORNF01001055-ORNF01001055.1-human-gut-metagenome-genome-assembly--contig:-NODE-1055-length-25727-cov-5.894671_pt1 | contig 25727 bp, 17 predicted proteins | sample MGYA00242110_ERZ509012 | MGnify/ENA primary metagenome ERZ509012 (study PRJEB26280, sample SAMEA2338714) | human gut metagenome | biome: human gut; feature: human-associated habitat; material: faeces...
TGAGCATAAAAGTGGGATGATAATCCCACGATATGCGAATAGAGGGTAGGATTGTGGAAGTGCGTAGCACGGAACAATCCGTAGGCATCAAAGTTGAGGGCTTTTGACCCCGACATCATAATACCTGGGAGGAGTGAATCAGAAATGACAGATAAAAGAACCTTTTTATACGAAGATTTTGAAATTTCCTATGAAGATACAAAAAAAGGATGGTCCATGCCCTATTCGCATCACCACACCAACTATGAAATCTATATTCTGCTCTCCGGAGAGCGTCTGGTTACCATCGGCGATATCACCTACCGGGTAAAAGCCGGCATGGCAAGCCTGTTTGAAAGCAACATGTCGCACCGAAGCGTCGGTGAGACGGATTATACCGGGATCTGCATCCATTTTTCAAAAGTCTATCTTGAAAAATACTTTTTACCTGCCGTAGTATCTTCCTACCTGACCTGTTTCAAGGCACCGATTATTTTCATTCCCGAGGATTACAGACAAAAGCTCGTCGACTGGAACGCAGCTTCCTGCTGCAAATCTCCCACTGCCTACCTGTTGCTTGCACAGATTCTTACAGATCTGGCAGCTTTTCGCTATCAGTATCCTCTTGAAAATGAAATTTCTGTCAGTGAGAATAAAGCTTCCGGTTTTCAGCGGATCATTAATTATATTAACGCAAACTATACAACGCTTCAGACCGTCCGGGATATCGCCGAATCCTGCGGTGTGTCCGAAAGCTATGTCCACCGGGCTGTCCGGCGGACAGAATCTATCACCGTAAAAGAATATATTAATAAGCTTCGCCTCCGTCATGCCATACACCAGATGGAACAGGGCGGCAATTCTCTCTCTGTCATCAGCAAGGCCTGTGGTTTCCAAAGCGTTTCTTATTTTTACCGGGTTTTCAAAAAACACTACGGCATGACCCCTACACAATATTTTTCCAATAAATAAACGAACGTTTATATTTTTACAATAGTAAACGTTCGTTTATTTGTCAAGACTTTCCTTTTTGCTGATATTATCTCTTTTTGTAAATCAACAGCTCCGGATTTTCACCATTCTTCTCATATGTACATACCAGAATAAAATCCATATTTGCCAGAATACCGAAACACCTGTCTCCTCCGAATTCAGACTCCAGCTGATTGCCCAGATAGGTGTTCTGATCATCAAGGAATTTCACTTTCTGTCCATTCGGCAGACTATATTCCAGATTCACATATTTCCCCACAAGTGCATTTAGTTTGTCTACCTTTGGAAGTCCGTCTATATGCAACTCATTTATTTCATTTATCAATTGCTTTTTAAACTCTTCAAACTGCCCATTATCGCTAAGTTCATCATACCTTTTCCAGTAATCTAACTTTGGAAGCATTTCTTTCAGATAAGAGCGTGCCTGTTCTTCGGTAAAGTTTTCATTTACCATATTCTTTACACACACATCCATCAATTCATCCATATCGTTATATGTGTACGTTCCATCTGCATAGCACCATTTACAATACTCCTCATTTAATGCGCCATCCTTATCACGTCCCAATATGGAATCATCATCAATAGGCATCCCGCAGCACTGACATATCAGCTTTCTTGGTTCTCCCAAAAGCGTATTGATCGAGACATCAAATTCTTTCGATAAGAGCTTAAGTGTATCAGTATTGGGAACGGTATCTCCATTTTCCCAACGTGATACTGCCTGCCTTGTAACCATGATTTTATCTGCCAGCTCGTCCTGTGACATTCCTCTTTCCGTACGAAGCTTCAAAATAATATTTTTTGTTTCCATAGTCATCACCTCCATAACCATATCATATAAATAAATTCATGTTATGAAAAGCAACCTGCTGTTGCCATACTCTATGCCTGTCGTCAACAAAAATTCGTCTGGCTTTTCTGTCAGCTCCGAAATTGCATTTATGCTATTATTCTCAAGAAGAAAATAGCAATCTGGTCTGAGTAAATCATTACTCATAAGGTCTGTGTTATGTGTAGTTGTAAGTACCTGCACATCGCTAATTCTTCTGTGCATACTTGCTCTCATATTTTTTCTAAGACTCTCGACCTCTTCTACACTGTATCCCTGTGCTAAAAGCTAACTGTACTAATAATGATTACGAACCAAATTAACACATTGCCCATTCGCCACTCCTCTCAAATAAAAAAGAGGGCGAGATCGCCGAAAACTCTCTGGTAATCTCACCCTCTCCGGATTATCAACCGCTACTTCATCAAGCCTCCTCACAGATTCTTCCCGCATTCCATCAGGTATGCATCCATTCCCAGACACATTGCACCGATGATTCCGGGGTTCTCGCCCAGTGCAGGAGCCACTACATACTGTGACATATCCTTCGGCAGGCTGGTCTTTGGCAGATAGCCATTCAGAAACTCCACCGCATTCTGTCTCACCATGTCGAAAACCTTCTCCTGGTGCATCACACCGCCCCAGAGAATGATCTTCTCCGGCGAGTAAGTCAGCATGTAATCTGCCACAGCCTGTCCGATGTAGTAACTTTCCAGTTCCCAGACATCCTCTCTTCCGGCCAGTTCAGCTCCCTTTCTGCCATACCTTCCCTGAATCGCAGGACCGGAAGCCAGTCCTTCCAGACAGGCACCGTGATAAGGACAGCAGCCTTCATAGGTATCCTCCGGGTGCTTGCGCAGGAAGATATGTCCGCCCTCGGGATGCATCAGGCCATGCAGCAGTCTGCCGTTAATATATGCACCTACACCTACTCCCGTACCAATGGTGATATAGAGCGCATTCTCACACTCCTTGGCTGCGCCGAAGCGTACCTCGCCAAGCACTGCTCCATTGACATCTGTATCAAAACCTACAGGGACTTTCAGTGCTTCCCGGAACGCTCCCGCAAAATCATAAAATCTCCATGCCAACTTCGGAGTGCTGGTAATATAGCCGTAGGTTGCTGATTTTTTATTCAGATCCACCGGGCCGAAACAGCCGATCCCCAGTGCCTCGATTCCTTTATCCTGAAAATATGCTATCATTTTCGGCACCGTACTCTCCGGTGTCTCCGTAGGGAATACTGCCCTGTCGAAAATATTTCCCTGCTCATCTCCTATGGCACATACCATCTTTGTGCCGCCGGCTTCAATTCCGCCTAATTTCATTCTGACATCCTCCCAATACAACTTTTTACTATGCCTGTTCCCTGTTCAGGATCCGCTTATGGAACACCATCACAAACAACAGAGTAAAGAGTATCATTGCTGCCGGCATGATCAGAAAGCTCCTGCCATATCCTGTTTTTTCAGCAATGTCTCCGTAAATATAGTTAAATCCAATATCAAACAGGGATGCTACACTGATGATCAATCCGGACATCGTAGACACCTGCGACGGATCATAAAGTCTCCCGATGGCCATAACCAGTGTCGGATAAATGATCGAGCAGAACAGTCCGGCCAGACTCAGCATCCAGAGTGCCCCACTGAAGATCCCTGCCGCATAAAGCACTGCAGAAATCACAGAAAACAAGGCAATGCTCGGGAATACCTTCAGCCGGTCAACCAACGGAGAAAAGACCAGTCTTCCCACCGTCATTCCGCCAAAAAACAACGCCATATAATTGGCAGCCTTTCCCTGCTCCAGTCCCAGCGCATTGGTTCCGTAGATCACAAACCAGTTCAGCATTCCATGTTCTGCAATAAAGTATACACCAAAGATCACCACCATGACAATCCAAAGGTTGTTTCTCTTCATTTTCCTTCCCTGCTGATCCTTTTCTGCCTTCTTCACTTCTCCGCTGTCCGGGATCTGCAGTTTTAAAATGATCAGAAACGCCAGAACGCCGATGGCAAAAAGAACCCCTGTCACAGCTTTCCATCCGCCAAAATCGTCAGCCAGATTTCCGATCAGACTCTGTCCTCCACTGGTACCGATTCCCTGCGTAAAGAACAATACATTGACGATCATGGCTGGTGATGTGGTAAAAATGAACGGTGTGATCAGTGTAATGGACGTATTCAACAGCGTAGAAGCTCCCATTGCCAGGAACATTCCCACCAGCAATGCATAATAGTTATCTGTAAGCAGGAATACCAGCATTGCGCACATCCATACTGCGAGAAATCCCAAAAAAGCCTTTTTGCGGTCGATCTTATCCATGATCCTGCCTCCGGCCAGCAGGAAACACAGATTTCCCGCATAGCTTACGGCTATGATCGTGGACAGCCCCTTTGCCGTCAATGCAAAATGCGTCTGAAAAATGCCGGAGAAAATACCTCTCAGGCTGTCACTGATTCCCAGACCGACCATCAGGATTGCAAATCCGATGAAAGCGATCCTTCTATTACTCTTCTCCATTCTGGCTCCCATCTTCCGGCTCTTCTACATCGATCCATACATTTTCTACATTTCCCAGTGTCACGTCCTCCTCGTAAAAAGGCAGGATTCCTTCTTTCTTCGTGATCTGAATATCATGGAAGGAGACATTCTTCACATAATCCGCATAGATTCCGGAAATCTTTGTGTGGATCTCTCCCTCTCCCTGGCAGGGTCTCTTATCGTAGCCGTTGATCTCCCACTTGGATTTCTTATCCAGTGTCAGCCGAATGCCCTCAAAGGTCACATCTTCAATATAATTGTCTTCACTGCCCAGCAGGAAAATGCCGTTTTCTCCCTCGCAGGTAATATTCTGGAAGCGGATATTGCGGATCTTACCGGCCTTAACTCCGGGTTTGCGATCCAGCGCAGTCAGGCAGACAGCCTCCGCTCTTCCCCACCATTCATAAGAGAATCTTCTGGTCTCCATAATGATGTTGGAAAAGATTACATTTTCCACGTTGCCATTATCTCTGATCTGAATGGAAATTCCACGGTTACTTCTGGAAATACAGCAATTTTCCACCAGAATATTCCGGAAGTCAGACTCTCCCTCCGTGCCGAATTTGATGGCAGCACTGGTGGATACCAGGGTACAATTGGTGACCACGATATTCTCACAGGGACCGTATTTCTTATAATCCCCGGAATTTTTTAATACGATGGCATCATCTCCGCATTCAATGTGGCAGTTACTGATCCGGACATTCTGACAGTGATCCGGATCGATGCCATCGGAATTCGCCATCTTCAGATTATTCAACAGGCGGATACCGTCGATCAGCACGTCCTTACAGCCTACCAGATGCACTGTCCAGAAGGCACAGTTTGTCAGGCGGACTTCCTTGATGGTCAGATGCTTTACATCCTCCAATAGCAGGAGCGGAACTCTGGGATAATAGGAACCCTCGATATGATAACCCGAGTCATCTCCGTAAAAGACAGATTCATTGCCATCGATGGTTCCCTGTCCGGAGATCGTTACATTTTCCTGACCCAGCGCATAGATAAAGGCATGGAACGGGCGTCCCGCATATTCACTGTTCAGGAAAGAAGGCAGCCCGGATTCATGGGCTGTGATTTGACCATTATTGCGCAGTGGATAATAATCTTCTATGTTGCTGCTGGCTTTCCAGACAGCGCCCGGCTCCAGATGTACCTCCACATTGGATTTCAACAGCACATATCCGGAAGAATAAGTTCTGCCGCCGGGGAAGAGGACTACGCCTCCCCCTTGTGCGGCACAGAAATCGATTGCTTTCTGAATGGCAGGGGCATCATTGGTCTGTCCATCACCCACTGCACCGTATTCTAATATATTGATCATAATTTTCTCCTTCGTAACCCTCTCACTTTTTTTCATTCACAATACGCAGGGTCTTGATTTCATAAGGCTTCATAGTAAAGCTCCATCCGTCCTGTGCACGGATCATATCCGCATTCTCCACCCCGGAAAAATTCTCCATGCAGTCACAGACTGTTACCTGTGCATCCGGAACAAGCGGGAAGTTCACATGCACTTTGGTACGCATCCCCCAGGTCTCATAGAGACGAACGATGATGCCATTGCCATCCTCGGCGGCTTTCACAGTATCTGCCATCACATTTTCCTCTGCTATCTGCAGCATTGAGAAGCTGTCTTCATAGACACCCTGCACCTTCTCCCATGCCATCGGGCAGTTCAGATCGTAAGCTTCTCTTACCACACCGCCCTTGCGGAAATCTCCCTGATGAGGGAACAATGCGTAGGTAAATTCATGCTGTCCCTGATCTGCATCGGGATTGGGGAAAATACCTGACTTGATCAATGTCAGTCCCATCACACCCTCATGCACATCATAACCGTATTTGCAGTCATTCATCAGTGCCACACCATAACCGGGTTCTGAAAGATCTGCCCATTTGTGTGCGCATACCTCGAATCTTGCACGATCCCAGGATGTGTTCTTGTGTGTCGGGCGCTTTACATTACCAAACTGGATCTCATAATCCGCTTCATGTGCCAGAATATCCACAGGGAAGGATACTCTGAGCAGCTGTTGATGTTCCTGCCAGTCCACTCTGGTCTGAAAATCGATTCTTGCGGTGTGCCGATAGAAACGAATGGTCTGTTCGATCGTGGAATCCTGGAACCGTCTGCGCACATGTAATGCCGCCGTCTCCGGTCCGTTCTCCAACACTCTGAATTCTTCCACATCAATGACATCCCAGGATTTCTCCAGATATCCCTCGTCAATATTCCAGGCATCGAATTCTGCCGGCCGATCCTCATATACGGTGAGACGGTTACCTATCCTGCCCTTTTGGATCAGTTCCCGGTCCTCCCTGATATCCACCAGGCTTGTGATCTCTGCATTGGCATCGAATCTTACGGTAAAATAGGGCGTTTTGAAGCTTACCGGTCGTCCGTTTTCCTCCATTACAAGCTCAGTGAAACAGTTGTCTTCTCCGGAGTTCACCGCTCTGCACACAGTAACACCGCTGGGTCCTGCTGTTATTTTCTGCCAGCTGCCCTCTGCATTCCGGATCAGTGCCGTACGTGCAAAGCTCAAAGGGTTCCATACTGCGCAGACCTCCTCAGTCTTCTCCGCACGATACCGGAACAGCTTTTCCCGGATGCTCTTCTTCGCTGTTTTCATCATTTCTTCATCCGCAGCAAAAATCTCTTCATACTGTGCGGCGGAATCCTCATACACTTCCTTAATAGAGGAACCGGGCAGAATATCGTGAAACTGGTTCAGCAAAAGCAGTTTCCAGCTGTGTTCCAGTTGTTCCTGTGGATAGAGATACTTTTGATCCAGAAGTGATGCCATTGCTGCATACAGCTCGGTTTCGCCGTTTTTGAACTCAGCCTTACGGTTATATTTTTTATTCTGTGCCATGGAAGTATAAGTACCACGGTGGAATTCCAGATATAGTTCACCATCCCATACCGCCAGACGCTTTTTGTCCATTTTGTCTTCCAGAATATGAAAGAATTCCTTCACCCCGGTCTGTCTTGCTGCAGGGCATTCCACGACGCTGTGCTCCAGCCTTCTGCTCTGCTCCAGCATCTCTTCTGTGGGGCCTCCACCGCCATCACCATAGCCGTAACAGGTCAGCACCTCAGTGCTCACATCCTTATCCTGATACCGCTGCCAGGTACCCATGAGCTGGGAGGCATTCTGCAGACCATTATAAGTGGTGGAATGGTTTCCCACCATCTTCAGGTCACCCGGCTTCTGATAGTTTCTGGTAGAAATCAGATGTGTCAACACTTCCGTTCCGTCAATGCCCTTCCAGAGAAAGGTGTCGTGAGGAAACCGATTGAACTCATTCCATCCGATTTTCGTGGTCATAAAATAAGGGATCCCGGATTTCTGCAGGATCTGCGGCAGCGCCGCACTGTAACCAAAGACATCCGGCAGCCACAATACTTCATTTTTCTCCGCACCGAGCTCTTGTTCAAAAAATCTGCGGCCATAGATGATATGCCGGATCAGGGATTCTCCGGAGGAAATGTTGCAGTCCGGCTCCAGCCACATGGCCCCTTCCGCTTCCCATCTGCCCTCTTTGATCCGTTCCCTGATTCTGGCAAATACCCCGGGAGCATCTTCCTTCACGAACTCATAGAGCTGTGGCTGACTGGACATAAAACGGTATTCCGGATATCTGTCCATCAGGTTCAGTACCGTCTCAAAGCTGCGCACTGCCTTTTGTCTGGTCTGACGCAGGGGCCATTTCCATGCCACATCAATATGGGTATGGCCGATACTGTGCACCGTCACCGGATTCGGTCTTCTGTCGGCATAATAAGTACCTTCCAGCTCCTGCGCCGCCATTTTCATGCTCTCAAAGCATTCTGCGGAGCCGGGTCTGCGCAGATCCAACAGATTTACACATCTTTCCAGTGCTTTAAAGCCCTCAATCCTGGACAGATTGTCCTCCGGCAGAAGATCCGCAGCTTCATAGACAGCCTGCATGTCATAATAGAGTCCCGCCGCCTCTTCCCGGTAGACTGCCAGCTCCAGGCGGAAGAAATTCGTACCGGTAAACGTGCCTGCATACGCACTGGAATACGCATAAAAAGCCAGTTCGTAAGTCTCTCCTGCTTTGGCATGCTCCGACAGAATGATAAACTGATGGTTCATATCCAGCGTGGCTGCAAATCTGCCGTTCACATAAGCCATGATCTGGGGATTGTCCGTATTCCAGATATCTGTGGCTCCGGTATTCAGCACGGCACGGACTGTATGCCCCTCCATCTGCTCCGGGACCGCCACATCTGCTAGGAAGAAATAATGCTGATCCAGCTCTCCCCAGGTCTCATTGCGGCCGAAATCCCGGAAATCTTTTCCTTCTCTGTGGAATTCCTCCTCAAAATGGTAATCCGCTTTGGCGATCTTCACGGAAGTTATCGGTTGTCTGTCACTATATATCATCTGCTCTACGGCTTCGAGAACAGCTTTGATCCGATTTCTAACAGTGTCCATAACACACTCTCCTCTGATTTTTATCTGAAAACAAGAAAAGCGGGGAGAACCGGAACAGTCTCCCCGCCGGACAGCTTTAGCCCTTGATACCGGTGGATGCAATTCCTTCTACCAGATATTTCTGCATAGTCAGGAAAATAACAAATATAGGAATCAGGGACAAGGTTGCCATTGCAAACATAGCACCCCAGTCAGAACCTGCGGTAGGATCCGAGAACATCTTCAGAGCGTAACTCACCGGATATTTCAGAGGATCGCTTAAGTATAACAGTGCTGCCAGGAAATCATCCCATCTCCACATAAAGGAAAAGATCGCACTGGTTACCAGTGAAGGTTTGATCAGAGGAAGGATGATACGGAAGAAGATCGTATAGGTAGAACATCCGTCCATTCTGGCCGCCTCATCCAGATCCATGGGAATCCCCTTGATGAACTGGATATTCAGGAAAATGAAGAATCCCTGACCGAACCACTGGGGAACAATGATAGGAAGGTAAGAACCGACCCAGCCTAATTTATTGAAAATTATGTACTGCGGGATCATTACTACCTGGAACGGAAGCATCATGGACAACAGCATGCAGGCGAACCAGAATCCCTTGAATTTGAAGTTAATTCTTGCGAAGCCATATCCGATCACAGCAGAGGAAGCCACTGCTCCGATGGTGGATAAACCTGCGATCACAAAAGAGTTTTTGAAGAAGGTTCCGAAATTGTATCCGGCAAATCCCTGCCAGCCTACCCTGTAGTTCTCCAGAGAGAAGTGTCTCGGGATCAATTCCGATGCCGTTCTTATGATCTCATTGGTATCCTTAAAAGAACTAAGTACCATCCATACTAACGGATATATCATCACGCAGGCAAAACAGAAGGTGAAGATATGATAAATCACTCCGATAGCAAATCTTTTTTCTTTATATCCTTTTTTCATACGCTCACCATCAACCTTCTGATTCATAATATACCCACTTGTTCTGGGTCTTGAACAAGATCAGTGTCAAAATTCCTACTACCAGAATCATAAACCATGCAAGTGCACATCCATAGCCAAGTTTGTTATAGGTAAATGCGTTCTGGTACATATATACAGTATAGAAAAGGGTGGTATCCCTTGGTTTTCCCTGTGTAATAATGTAGCTCTGTGTAAATGCCATAAAGCCGTTGATCAACTGGTTGATCAGATTGAAGAAAATCGTGGGGGTCAGCATGGGGAGTGTGATCTTGAAGAACTTATGGACACCGCCAGCTCCATCCATGGTGGCTGCCTCATATAAGCTTACGGGAATCTGCTTTAATCCTGACAGGAAGATCAGCATGGAGGATCCGAACTGCCATACTGCCAGAATGATCAGTGTCCAGATCGCAGTATCGGAACGTCCCAGCCATGCGATATCCAGTCCGAACAGACCGTTGATCACACCGTCACTGGCAAACATTCTTTTCCACAGAATGGCAACTGCCACACTGGAACCGATAATGGAAGGAAGGTAATATACTGCTCTGTAAAAGCCGGACAGCTTGGTGCTCTTCACCAGAAGCATTGCTACGATCAATGCCATGATCAGACGAAGAGGTACGGAAAATACCACATAATACATGGTGACGCCGAATACCTTCCAGAATTTCGGATCATCCGTGAACATGGTAATGTAGTTTTCCAGCCCAATGAATGTCGGGGACTGTAAAATATTGTATCTAGTAAATGAAAATGCAAAAGATAAAAGCATGGGAACCATCATGAATGCCAGAAATCCGATAATGAACGGTCCGACAAACACATATCCGGATACGTTAGGACTATCCAGCCACTGGCCCAATGTTCTTTTTCTCTTTGGGGAAGTCTTTTCTTTGCTCATTTTTCCTCTCCTTCTGCCGCTTTCTATAACAAGCGCCCGGCTCCCGCCCGATGCCGGATGGGATCCAGGCGTCCTTTTATTACAATTTGTTATAACGGTCTTACTTCAGAAGTCTTACTTCTCGTCTTACTTTGCCGCCTCGCTCAGAATCTTCTGAGATGTGGTTACGAATTCTTCTGCTGCTCCCGCTGCATCTGTATCTCCATAACGCAGGTTCTCAACAATGGTCTTGGCCTGTGCTTCTACTTCACCCTTACCGGAGGGATCGGGATCATCAATAGGAGTTGCGATCTTGGATGCTGCTGCGATATAGTCAAATACCTTCTGGGAATTCTCATCCACATTAGGTTTGATCGCTTCTGCTACATCACTGTTCACAGGGATACCTCTCTCTGCCAGCAGGATATTGTTGCACTCAACACTGTTGGTGAACCAGTCCAGGAATTTTGCAGCTTCCTCTTTATTCTGGGAAGTCTCAGCAATAGAAAAGAACTGGCTGGGCTTTAAGAACATCGGTTGGGTGGTTGCATCGCTGGTAGTAGGATACATGGTGATTCCCAGATCTCTACCGGCTGTGTTGGCAATACTGATGTACTGGTTGGAATAAGAAAAGTCATTCCAGGTGGTTCCATCAATGATGGGCTTGGTCTCTACTACATCCGGGTTCTTCTCTGCCAGAAGATCAGGAGAAATAGCGGATTCCGCCTTGTTGAACTTATCTACATTAGTGAAGTGGGTTTCGCTTGCAGTCTTGGTTCCTGCTGCCAGTTCATCGAACAAATGAGATCCCTGGGTTCTTGCGATGATCTGCATCATATTGATGCCGCCATCGTAGTAGGTCTTCACACCGGTCTTCTCGTAAATGGTCTGTCCGATATCATACAGTTCTTCGATGGTCAGCTGCTCGGGAATCTCTACACCGGCCTGTTCTACGATTTCTTTGTCATATACCATCATAGGAGCATTACTGCCAAGGCTTAATGCATAACAGGTTCCATCAATAGATCCACTATCGATAACGCTGTCTGCAATCTTGCTTGTGTCAATGACACCGCTGTCAATGAACTGGCTCAGATCAGCAAGCTGTCCGCTCTGCTGATACTGTTGCAGATAGGAGTAATCCATCTGGATAATATCGGGAAGGTTGCCGCCTGCTGCCATTGCAGAAAGCTTATCCCAATAGCCGGACCAGTCGGTAAACTCTACCTTGATCTCTACATTGGGGTTCTGTTCCATGTAAAGGTCAACTGCCTTCTTGGTTACATCATTTCTTGTCTGGTTTCCCCACCAGCAAAGGTTCAGGGTTACTTTGTCACCACTGGCAGCCTGTGCAGCGCTGTTATCACCTGTGGCAGCGGAGCCTGTGCCAGATGCATCAGAACTGCCTGCGCTGCTTCCACATGCAGCCAGAGACATGGTCATCATTACAGCCATAAGACCTGCAATCATTCTTTTCTTCATTTGTTATACCTCCCATACAATCTTTCGGGTATGTGTCCTGCACATCCCTCGTTGTTGTTTTGATGAATTTATTTTATGTCCATTTTGCATAATGGTAAAGTTAAATAACGGTTCTGTCGATGCAAAAAAATGGCTTTTTTAACCATAATCTTACATTTTTTTCGTCACATTTTCATATTTTTTTCAGTTTTTCCATATTCCATATGGTATTTTGCATAATTTCGTGTTCAAAAAAAGGTTTCTGAGTGTTCAAAAAACGGCTTTTTGTTTTCTTCCCACGGATGAAAATTGAACTTCCCATATTTTTACTATATAATAACCATGATGCCAGGGTCAAAAGGTCTAAGCCCATATGAGCTTGCTCATAAGTGGGTGAAAGACCTTAGGACCCGCCCCGATATGAGCATAAAAGTGGGATGATAATCCCACGATATGCGAATATTGGGTAGGATTGTGAGAGTGCATAGCACGGAACAATCCGTAGGCATCAAAGTCGGGGGCTTTTGACCCCGGTATCTAACCATGATACGGAGGTTTTTCCATGAGCAATTTATCACAGCGTTTTAATAATCTGTCTTTATATAAGAAAATACTACTGATCCTGTCAACGACATTGCTTTTTGTGTTCTTTGCTTTTGTTGTGGGCATTCAGCTTCTTTCCCAGTATTATGCCCGTGAGCTGTATACTTCCAATGCACAGTCTCTGAATTATGTATCTTCCTTCGTCTCTGCAAGAATGGAGACCGTGGAATCCGGTTCTGCCCGGATCCTGTCCGATACCATCATTCAGACGAATCTCACCGATATCATGGATGCTCCCACCAGTATCCGTAATGCCAAGAGAAAGCAGACGATATATCAGGCTCTCTATCCTTATATTTTTGATGACGACTATATCAAATCCATCAGTCTGGTACTTCCTGACGACACACTGATCTGTATGGGAAATACTTCCGATCTGGATGCTTTTCCTCTGGAGGAACTGGCAGAAAATGCAGCAGCCTGCCAGGGGCGTGCCAGCTGGAGTGCACCGGCTTCCCCCGGGAATACCATCGTACTTTACCGGGATATCCGGCAGCTTCGTCATCTGACCCTGGATCATCTGGCTTACCTGTACATAGTGATCGACCTGGACCAGCTGATCAATGATGCCCTGGAAAATGCCGGATATTCTCTCTCCACGCATTCCCGTTTTATCCTGTTTGCAGGAAATGCGCAATTTTATCCACAAGAGACTTACCATCCGGAACAGTATTCCAGCCTGCTGCAGTCGCTGAATCATGGCAGCAGCCATTATTCTATTCTTTCCATAGATAAACGAAAGACCTTTGTCATCCAGGGAGATTTTCCACACGCCGGATGGAATTATCTGTATTTCCAGGATTACGATCCGCTCTTTTCTGCGATCCATTCTGTTCTGATCCGGGTGATCCTGTTCTCTGCTGCGGTCGTGATGATCGCTCTGTTCCTGGCACTGTTGCTTCTGCGCAGGATACTGCACCATCTGGATCTTCTGGTAGAGAAGATCCGCCGCTTCGGACAGGGACTCCCGGATCCGGAGGACACCGCTCACTACGATTACAGTCTCCGTACCGATGAGATCGGGCAGCTGCATGTCAGCTTTGACGAAATGAAATCCAATGTAAAGACTTTGCGGGATAAAAACTATGAAAAGCAGCTGTTGCTCCGGGATACCAATATCAAGATGCTGCAGCAGCAGATCAACCCGCATTTTCTCTACAATACCCTGGATACCATCAACTGGATGGCGCAAAAATACGGTGCCGATGACATCTCCACCATGGTCCGTTCCCTGGGGAATCTGTTCCGCGCTGCTGTCAACAGCAAAGAAGACCTGATCCCCTTAAAAAAGGAACTGGACGTTTTAAAGGATTATATCCGGATCCAGCAGATCCGTTTCGGAGACCGGCTGGACTTCCAGCTGCACGTACCGGATGACATTTCCCATATTTATGTCCCAACACTTTGTATCCAGCCTCTGGTAGAGAACGCATTAAAATATGCTCTGGAATTCAGTGACGATGTCTGTCATATCACCGTCACCATTTCCGAAAAAGACACCGTCTACCAGATTACCGTAGCAAATACCGGTTCCCATTTCGAGGATGATCTCATCTGGAAGCTGGAACACAGGCAGGTCACTCCCCAGGGTTCCGGTGTGGGACTGGTGAATATCAACTCCCGCCTGAAGCTGCTCTTCGGCGACCGGTACGGCTTATCTATATACAATGAAGACGGAATGGCCATTGTACTGCTGTCCATTCCCAAAGAAAGAGAGGATTCTTATGCTCAGATTGATGATTGTAGATGATGAACAGATCATACGTGAAGCACTTTCTTCCATGATCGATTATACCTCCCTCGGCTACGAGGTGATTGCCACCGCCAAAAACGGAATGGAAGCCTATGACCGGATCCGTGATGACTATCCCGATGTTGTGATCACGGATATCAAAATGCCTATTTTGAACGGTCTGGAGCTGATCGAACGTGCCTCCCACATCGACTCCCGGATCACTTTTATCCTGTTATCCGGTTACGGTGAATTCGAATATGCCAAGCAGGCCATGAAATACGGGGTCCGCTACTATCTCTTAAAACCCACGGACAAGCAGGAGCTGATCAACTGTCTGGATACGATCCGTGAAGAAAAAAAGCAAAAAGAGGTACAGCAGAAGGCGGAGCAGGCACTTCTGCTGAAGGATATGCAGTCGCCATTAGAACAGGGGCTGCTTATGGAAGCATTGGATCAGCCTGATAATTTTCCCCAGGTATTCAAAAAGTATCAGGGACTTCTGTCCTTTCCCGAAAAGGGACTATATGCCTGTGTCTGTTCCTTTGTAGAAGAAACCTATCTGAAAAGTTTTCTAAAGGATATCGTGCGGATTCTGCTTTCCTGCGGAGCAGAAAGTGTCTTTCCTGTGATTTATGTAAAAAACAGTGCTCTTTTGGTCCTGTCCTCTCCCACCCTGGCTCATCAGGAAACGATCCGCCAGTCTTTGGAGGAGCTGCATTATCCGCAACAGTGTGTAACCTTTGAAGCCTCTTTTCTCCACGGTGACACTTCGGAAGATTTGTTTGCGCAGATCATATCCAAGATATCCCGCTATGACCGGATCCTGCTGATCCGCCCAGAAACCGGAGAAACCAGGGACTTCCATAACAACATGGCCGCTCCCTGGCGGATTTCCAGGCTGCGTGAGGCATTTACAGCTTCCCCGGCCGAAACGGATATTCCATCTCTGCTGGATTCCGTCTTCACTCCTTCCATGACACCGGATGTTGCGAAGAATATCGCCCTGGGACTTTTCCTGAATCCCGATAAATCCGGACAAGAGCCGCCGCTCGATATTGCCTGTGACTTTTTCCGCCGCCTGTATTCCTGTACCCAGACCTCCGAAATCCGGAAGTTGGCGGAGATCGTACTGCTGCAGGAGAAGGACGAGGCTGCCTCCTCTAAGGGCGGTGCCAACATCAGCCTCTTAAAATCTTACGTGGAAGCCCATCTGGATTGTGAGACCCTGTCTTTAAAATGGCTGGCAGAGAACTATCTCTTTGTCAGTGTCGGCTACCTGAGCAAGCAATTTGTAAAGGAGGAGGGTATCCGCTTTTCCGATTACCTTAACAAAAAGCGGATGGAACAAGCCATCCGCCTTATGGTGTACTATCATAATGACAATATCAAAACTATTGCCAGGTCTGTGGGATTCGGCAATAATCCACAGTATTTCAGCCAGGTATTTAAAAAATATACCGGCTATACTCCCACAGAGTATATTGAGAGGGAGGGCGCCTCTGCGCCCTCCTGATGCAGTCTTCCTCGTCGTAAGGGAATTACAGGCAGTTGTCCAGAAGCTTCATCAAAGCATCATGCGCTATGGTAAATGTCTCAAGACCGCTGAGTACCTTCTTTTCTTTGACAGCAATGCTCCTGCCGTCCTTTTCCAGTGCATGGAAACCCTCAAACTCAAACAGGTGCGGTTCCAGTGACAGGAATCCATCAAATCCGGAGGCTGACAGACGCTTCAGGATCACCGCCACATTTCCGTCACCATAGCCTGCCGGAACTACACTCTGGTCTGACTTCAAGGCATCTTTTACATGGATATAAGCAATATAGGACTTTAACATCTCATAGGCTTCCAGCGTATCCTGCCCACACTGTACAAAATTGGCAAAGTCGAAAATAGCTTTAAAATGATCCCCGTAAAAGGTATCCATGAGTTTTTTGCATTCCGGAGCCATTGCTCCATAGATATCTTTTTCATTTTCATGCAGGAGCAGTGTATCATTCGAAGAAGCATAGTCCACGAATTTACCGATCCGGTCGAAGACTTCTCCCTCATAGGCTGCCGGATCACTCTCCTGCGGAAGATAGAAGCTGAACATCCGGATCGTCGGGCATTCCATCTTATGGCTGATCTCCACTGCCCTCTTGAACTCTTCAAAATGGGGATTGAAATCATCCGTGATCAGAATCTTACCCAAAGGTGATCCCAGGGCTGAAAGCCGGATTCCATTTTCATCCAGTGTCTTCTTGATCTGCGCCACTTTTTCATCCGTGTGATAGATCAGATTTTCTCCATCCACTCCGCGCATCTCCACATAAGACATTCCCAGTCCTTTCAGACCTGCGATCTGAGCTGTCAGCTCCGGTGCGATTTCATCTGCAAAACCTGTGATTTTTACTGTCATTCTTTTGTCCTCCTTAATAAGTGCCTGTCGTATCAAATACAATATCAGTGTCTTCCTTTTTTCTGGAAGTGGCACGTTTTTTGTTCAATTCTCGTAAAAACAATTCTTCATCCAACGGCAGTTCCACGGTGCGGTCCAGCCAGCTGGACAGGTGCATGGCATTGGACAGAGTCAGCCCCCGGATTCCCTCCGTTCCCTCTGCCACCAATGGAGTTCCTCTTAAAATATGACCTGCGAATGCTTTCAATACACCAATATGCTGCTCGTTTTGTCCATCCGTCTCAATCTCAATTCTGGAGTATTCCGGCTTTTTAAATCCTTCCTTTTCCGTTTTACAGAAATCACTCACATTTGCGGACAGTTTATCAAAAAATAGTCTGCCTTCCTCGCACACGATTTTTCCCATCTCGAAGGTCAGCTCCAGCCGGTTGGTTCCTGGAGCATCTGCCGTGGTAGTCACGAAGACACCGGTGGCTCCGTTTTCAAATTCCATATATGCCGTCACATCATCCTCGACCTCGATATCATGCCATTTTCCTTCGTGGCAGAAGGCTCTCACCTTCACAGGCATGCCGCACAGCCATTGCAGCAGATCCAGTTGGTGCGGACACTGGTTCAACAGCACGCCTCCACCTTCTCCGTCCCAGGTTGCCTTCCAGCCCGCCGCATCATAATAGCTCTGATTACGATACCAGTCGGTGATGATCCAGTTGACACGTCGCAGCTGCCCAAGTTCGCCACTCCGGATCATTTCGTGAAGTTTTCTGTATACACAGTTGGTTCTCTGGTTTAACATGATGGCAAATGTCCTGTCAGACCTTTCCGCTGCCTCATTCATCTCCCGTACCTGTTTCGTGTAGACTCCTGCCGGTTTTTCGCTGATCGCATGCAGTCCGTGCTCCAATGCATAGATGACGAATTCCGGATGCAGATAATGTGGTGTTGCCACCAGAACGGCATCACAGCTTCCCGAATCGATCATTTTCCTGCCATCATCAAATACCTTGACCGTCTCCGGAAGATTGTTCCTTGCCCAGTCCAGGCGGCTCTGCCGGATATCCGCTACGGCGGTCAGTTCCATATCCGGCACCATCCCTTTCAACACATTGCCTGCATGACCGGTTCCCATACTCCCAATACCAATAATGCCCAGTCTTACCTTTTCCATTTAGACACCTTTCCTTTCATTCTCTAATGTATTTCTTTGATGTTCTTATTGTAACTTCTCTACGATTGTAATAATATGTATATAAAATACTAATTCTATGCAAAATAACGACCTTGGGAGTGCCTATGAAAACCCAAATGACTATTCCCTATTTTACAATTGATGCACCCTATGAACTGGCTTACCGCAACAACGGAACCTCTTCTCCTGCCAGACCGCATACGCACAACGCTCTGGAAATATATCTTACAATGTCCGACCTCCCGGATGTCCTCTTAGACGACACTGTATCCAGTGTTTCGAAAGGATCTCTGATCATCATTCCACCTCACCATGTGCATCAGCTGTTCAATCAGAAGCTGACCATCTATGAGCGCTACATCCTGAATATTAACAGCGACTGGCTGTATACTGTCCTTGGAGCCGGTTCCGGACTCATGCCTTATGCAGATCCGGCTTTCTCTCCTGCGATCCTCCGGCTTTCTCCCACCGGGCTTACCGGGCTCTGCAGTCAACTGGATCACTATTTGCAGCTGCATCCTCAGCCCTCCCTTTCTGCCTATGCGGATTTTTTCTCTCTGCTAAGTATACTGGATAGCCGGATCCAGCACGGCCTACAGGCATCTTCTACCGGACAGCGTTCTATTTCCCAGTCCCAGAAAAACATCAATGAGGTCATGGCCTTTATCAACCGGCATCTGACAGAGCCACTGACCCTGGAAAGCATTGCTGCAGAATTCTACCTGAACAAGGACTATCTCGGGCGCCTGTTCAAGGAACATACCCATGCCACCATCGGGCATTATATCTCCGTGCAGCGGGCTAACCTCGCCCAGACGATGCTGGCAGAGGGCCGGACCGTCACCGAGGTACAGGAACTTCTCGGCTTCTCCAGCTATGCCTATTTCTTTAAATTTTTCAAAAAAATGACCGGGATCTCTCCCAGTCAATATCGTAAAGATAACACTATGCCTCTGTCGCATTCTCCGTCTCCACATTCCAAAAAAGGAACTGCAGCCTGTGTATAAACACACATTGCAGTTCCTTTTGCTTTTACCTGTCTACTTGACAAGCTATCTTATTATTTAGTCAGCAGCATCATAATGTCATTGCTTCTTGCCACGAACTTGGTCATGGCATCGGCAGACAGAGGTGCGTGCTGGAGCTTTGCCAGATCGTACAGCTGCTCGCAGATCATTTCTGCATTCTCACCATCCTGGTGCTCAGTAATGTACTGTACCAGAGGATGGCTGGCATTCAGGATCAGGGTCTCTCCCTCACCGCCGAAGGCACTCATGTCCATACCGGGCATGGAATACATCTTCATCATATCCTGCATACGTCTGCTCTCTTCGGACAGAGTGATCATGGAAGAGATCTTCTTGTTCTTCAGCTTCTCTACCTTGACAGTGATCTTGTCGTTCTTCAGAGCTTTCTTCATCAGCTTGCTGATGCTCTCCGCCTGCTCTTCCATCTCTTTCTCGGCCTTCTTGGAAGTCTTGGACTTCAGGGCATCGGTCACATCCGCATCAATACGTTGGAACTTGATTCCCTCGTTCTTCTGCTCCAGTTGGGAGATGAAGGGCTGATCGATATTATGGGTCAGGATCACAGCATCCATCTTGGCAGCCTTGAACATATTGATGTACTGGCTCTGCTGCTGTTCATCCGTTACATAGTAAATGATCTTTTCCTTCTTCTCTTCCCCGGCATTCTCCTCAGAAGCCTCATCCTCAGATTTATCCTCTACGACTTCGGCTTCTACCTTGTTGCCGTTCTCATCTACGGCAGTTTCCTTGTTCTCTTCCTCATCCTGAGGCTTGATCTCCAGGCACTCCGGCAGCGTCAGATATTTGCCGTCCAGATTCTTGAAGAGGATGTAATCGTTCATCTTCTCACAGAACTTGTCATCCTTCAGGCAGCCAAACTTGATGAAAGGACTGATGTCATCCCAGTATTTGTCGTACTCTTCCTTGTCTGTCTTGCACATGCCTGCCAGCTTGTCCGCTACCTTCTTGGTAATGTACTCGGCGATCTTCTTGACAAATCCGTCGTTCTGCAATGCACTTCTGGATACATTCAGAGGCAGATCCGGGCAGTCGATAACACCCTTTAACAAAAGCAGGAACTCAGGAATGACTTCCTTGATGTTGTCTGCGATAAATACCTGATTGTTGTACAGTTTGATAGTACCCTCGATGGATTCATACTCCATGTTGATCTTCGGGAAGTACAGGATACCCTTCAGGTTGAACGGATAATCCATGTTCAAATGGATCCAGAACAGAGGCTCCTTGTAGTCCTGGAATACCTTGCGGTAGAAGTCCAGATACTCTTCCTTGGTGCACTCGTTGGGATGCCTGGTCCACAGGGGCTGTGTCTCATTGATCAGTTCGGGGCGCTTTCTGATCTTCAGCTTCTTAGGCTCTTCTGCAGTCTCAGCAGCTTCTGCATTCTCGCCTTCTGCTGCTTCCTTCTTCTCCGGCTCGATCTCCTCCAGCACTTCGTCATCGGGAAGCTTTTCCTCTTCCTTGATGATCTGGGTCTCCTTGGTATTGGCCTTGGACAGATAGATCTCCGTCGGCATAAAGGAACAATACTTCTTCACTACCTCACGGGCCTTGTACTCATTACAGAACTCCAGGCAATCCTCATTTAAAAACAGAGTGATCGTCGTACCCACATCGGTCTTGTCTCCGTCTTCCATGGAGAACTCGGTGCCGCCGTCACACTCCCAGTGCACTGCCTTGGCACCGTCCTTGTAAGACAACGTATCGATATGTACTTCATCCGCTACCATGAATGCGGAATAGAAGCCTAAGCCGAAATGTCCGATGATCTGATCGGAATTACTCTTGTCCTTATATTTTTCAATGAAATCCGTTGCACCGGAAAATGCGATCTGGTTGATGTATTCTTCCACTTCGTCGGCGGTCATGCCCAGACCATTATCCTTGAAGGTCAGTGTCTTCTTCTCGGGATCCACGATGACATCCACACGTCCCTTATAACCTTCCGGAAGAGAATATTCTCCCATCATGTCCAGTTTTTTCAGTTTGGTCACGGCATCACAGCCGTTGGAGATCAACTCTCTGTAGAAAATATCGTGATCGGAATACAACCACTTTTTAATGATCGGAAAAATGTTTTCACTGTTAATTGACAAACTGCCGCTTTTTGCTGCCATTTTTACCACATCCTTTTCTAAAATTGCGCAGTCATGGCTGACTGCTGTCTTACTGATTCTAAGTGTAGGACTGCAAAAATGAAAAGTCAAGACAAATTTAGCACTCATTTTTAATGAGTGCTAACAATCTATCAAAAATCCAGTATTTATCAGTGTTTCCGTAATTCTAAAATTTTAATAAAGCGTATGGCGATCCTGGGGATTACTCCTCCGGGAAATACTTTGCATACACATCAAAAAAGTTGTCCGTAGTCACCTGTTCGTCCATGATCAGTGTGATCTCGTCCCACAGCTTGTCATTGAGCTGACGCACCAGTGTATTCACAAAGCTGTCATACTCCTGTCCGAACACTTCACGTTTCCGCTCTTCCACGATTTTTAACTTATTGGCATCCGTCTCTTCCCGGTCCAGTGTATTGATACATTTGATAATGTAATAACCCCGCTCACACTTGACTACCTGGCTCACCTCTTCCGTCGCCAGATTGAATGCTGCCTCTTCATAAGCACTCTCCGCTTCTCCCTTGCCGAAGGAATAGGTGATCTCGGAATCATCACTGTATTTGGAGGCCAGTTCGGTGAAATCATGCTCTCCGTCCACCGCCATGGCTCTCACCTCACAGGCTTTTTCGTAAGCTTTCTGGATAGAGCTTTCCGAATAGGGTTTTAAGTTACCGTCCATATCCGTGGATGCCGTTGCAAAAAAGATCTGCTGCACCGTAATCTTGCGCGCCTCGTCATCACTGATCTCCGGATTGATATCCTGAATGATCAGCTGATAGACCTTATCTGCCATGGCGTACTCCCGGTATAGATTCTCCACGATCTCCTCCGTAGCGCCCATGGCCTCGATCTCTGTATCATTTAAGGAAGAATAGTACTCCTGCGCCGCCTGGACAACCTTTGCCTCCTCAGTCTCATCCAGCGTGACCCCTTTTTCTTTTGCCAGCAGATACATGGTCTTGATTTGGGCGATTCTTGCCAGTACTGTCTCCTTCACATTGTCTTCCAAAGTCACACCATTCAGGGATGTATTCCAGATTTCCTTTCCGTAGACATTCTCATACTGGTTCTGTGTTGTAGTAAGGTAGATCATGATCTCCGCTTTGGAGCAGGATTCCTCCCCGATCCGGAACACCTCATTTTTCCCCAGACCCGTGGTGAACACCACCTTCGTGCCCTCACTGCTGCCGCAGGCAGTGAGTCCCACTGCCATGCTCATTCCCAGTACTCCGGCGGTCAGCACCGCTGCCACACATTTCCTCCCCCAGCATTCTCTGTATTCGGTATTGCTTTTGTTATCATTTTCTCTATCATAAAAAAACATCTGTTTTCCTGCCTTTACAGTTCTCTTTTTTTCTCTCTTTCGAAAGCCCTTGAAATATGATTATACCCTATTTTGATACAGTGTGCCAAATTTTCTTGTTAGTTCAGAAAAATATAAGAATTTCAGACAACAGAAAAGTGCGTGCAGCATCTTTTGTCCACACGCACTTTCCTTTTTTGTTTTCTTAACCACACGATGGTTATTCCCTTATTTTACTCTGCGGAAAGCTTTTCCACTTTTACCGCACAGACTTTGTATTCCGGGATTCTCGCATATTTATCCAACGCCGCATTGGTCAGAATGTTGGCATTGCCATCCGGGAAATGGAACGGCATCCAGGTCTCCTTCGGGGATACCTTATCTCCCACTCTCGCAGTCGTGATCAGGGTACCTCTTCTGGAAGTAACTCTTACCTTTTCTCCATTTTCAATGCCAAGACGCACTGCATCCTCTGTATTCATCTCGATGAAGGAATGGCCTTCCTTTTCCATCAGTCCCGGAGTTTTGCCGGTCATGGCTCTGGTATTGTAGTGATACAGAATACGACCTGTCATCATGATAAAAGGATACTCTTCATCCGGTAATTCCGCACTGGGTACATATTCCGCCGGGTAGAACCATCCCAGTCCTCTGGAGAACTTACCTACATGCAAAATCGGTGTACCGGGGTGTTTCTTATCTGTGCAGGGCCACTGGATGCTTTCTCCTTTGTCCAGTCTTCTGTGGCTGATTCCTGCAAAGCTGGGGGTCAGGGATGCGATCTCATCCATAATCTCTTCGGAAGTAAGCTGGGCTTGCGGATATCCCATACGGTTCATCAGATCAATGAAAATATCTGTATCCAGCCTCATCTCGCCTTCCAGTGTCACGGCTTTACGCACACGCTGTACTCTTCTCTCGGTATTGCTGAAAGTACCTTCCTTCTCTGCGTAACTGGTACCGGGCAGAATCACATCCGCATATTGGGCAGTCTCCGTCATGAACAGGTCAGACAGTACCAGGAAATCCAGGCTTTCCAGTGCCTTGCGGATATGATGCTGATCCGCATCTGTTACGATCGGGTCTTCACCGAAGATAAAGAGTCCCCGGATCTCCTTGCGGATCGCCGCAGGGAATACATCCGTTGCATGTACGCCGGGCTTTTTATTCAGCTCCACGCCCCATGCTTTTTCAAATTTAGCAATAACCTCGGGATTGGTCACCTTCTGATATCCGGGGAAATCACCGGGCAGTGCCCCCATATCGCAGGCACCCTGTACATTATTCTGTCCACGTAAAGGATTTACACCACATCCGCTGCGTCCCAGTTTACCTACCAACATCGCCATATTAGACATGGACATAACACCTTCGGTTCCGGTGGAATGTTCCGTTACGCCCAGACAATAGATGATCGGAGCTTTCTTAGCCTTAGCATACATCAGTGCTGCTTCCCGCAGATGATCTGCGTCAATATGGCAGATCTCTGCCACACGCTCCGGTGTATATTCCGCTACAATCTTTTTCAGTTCCTCAAAACCTTCTGTTCTGGTACGGATAAATTCTTCATCCGCCAGTCCCTCATTGATGATCACGTTCATCATGCCGTTGGCAAATGCCACATTGGTACCGGGCTTTAATTTCAGATGAATATCTGCCTGTCTGGACAATCCGATATCTCTGGGATCCACCACGATCAGACGGGTTCCCCGCTCCACAGCCTGACGGATCTGCATGCCGATGACAGGATGTGCCTCTTCCGGGTTGGAGCCTACCAGCATGATCACATCCACATCATTCGTAATGTCACTGATGGGATTGGTCATAGCCCCGCTTCCCAGGGTCATGGCAAGTCCGGCTACTGTTGCGGAATGGCAGACTCTGGCACAGTTATCTACATTGTTAGTACCAAACGCACAACGGACCATTTTCTGCAGCATATAACAGTCCTCATTGGGAGAACGGGAGCAGGCGAATCCTGCCAGTGCATCGGAACCGTATTTTTTCTTGATCTCAGTAAATTTCGCTGCGATCAGATCCAGTGCCTCATCCCAGGTAGCACGTTCAAACTCTCCGGTCTCATGATTCTTGATCAGAGGATATTTTAACCGCTCCGGTGAATGTACGAAGTTAAAGGAACCGAATCTGCCCTTAACGCACAGCAGTCCCTTGTTGGAAGGTCCGTTTGCCGGTTCCACATCCACGATCTCGTTATCCTTTACCACCAGATAATACTGGCAGCCCGTAGCGCAATGGGGGCAGGTAGTCAGAACCTTTTTCACTTTGCCGACCTGATACTTTTTACGGTTTTTGGCTACCAGTGCTCCGGTAGGACACACCGCTGCACAGTTACCGCAGGATTCACAGATACCTTCGTTCCATTTATGTTTGTAATGTGCACCGATCACTGACTGGAAACCACGATCCATAGTGTCGATGGCACCTCTTCCCACAATCTCCTTACATGTATTCACGCAGCGATGACAGAGAATACACAAGCTTGGATCATAGGTAAAGAATTTATTGGTATCATCTATCGGCATATCCTTCATTTCACCGGGATAGCTTGTCTCAGTCACACCATATTCAAAACAGTAGTCCTGTAATTTACAGTCACCGTTTGCTTCACAGGAAAAACAGTGCACACGATGGTCAGAAAGAAGGAGGTCAAGGGTATCTTTACGATATGCAACTACTTTCTCTGACATTGTCTGTACTTCATCACCCTCTGAGCAGCGAAGTGTACATGCCGTATCAAATTTGGTTCTTCCATTGTTTGTTACTTCTACCACGCACAAACGACAGGAACCATCCGGCAATACATCTTCCAGATAGCAGAGTGTAGGAATCTCCACTCCGATCTGTCTGGCAGCCTGCAGAATGGTCGTACCTTTTTCCACTTCTACAGGAATTCCATCTATTGTCAAATGAATCATCTTTTCACCCTCCTTAATTCACAGAAATTGCGCCGAATACACAATTTTCCAGACATGTTCCGCACTTAATACACTTGGAGGTATCAATGCTGTGAGGCTCTTTCTTATTGCCTGTGATCGCACCAACCGGACAGTTTCTCGCACACTTGGTACATCCTTTACATTTCTCAGGATCAATCACATAAGAACGCATTGCCTTACATACATGAGCCGCGCACTTTTTATCAACAATATGCTCTACATATTCATCTCTGAAGTTTCTTAATGTGGAAAGTACAGG
>ENA-ORNF01001056-ORNF01001056.1-human-gut-metagenome-genome-assembly--contig:-NODE-1056-length-25713-cov-3.332411_pt1 | contig 25713 bp, 19 predicted proteins | sample MGYA00242110_ERZ509012 | MGnify/ENA primary metagenome ERZ509012 (study PRJEB26280, sample SAMEA2338714) | human gut metagenome | biome: human gut; feature: human-associated habitat; material: faeces...
ATTCGAATACAGTAGCCATAATGGCTCCCGCACAGTAAAGCAGAAATGGATTACTTGATAATGGCCGAAGCACCAGATATCCGATAACTGCTCCGAATCCATAGATCGGGCAGAACGGTCCTTTACCGAATCCACGGTTCGTTAACTTCTTATTACAGATGGACATATAGATCGACTCTACAAGCCACCCAAGCATACTATAAATAATAAACGCAGCAACCAGATGATATACATCGGTTCCAAACATCTCTTTCGTCCACATAAAAATCCCCCTCATCCCGAATCAAATATGATTCAAGTAACAAGAAAGCCCTTAGTTTTATCCAAGGGCTCACGTTTACTTTAATTAGTTGTATTTACGTTTTCTTGCTGCTTCTGACTTTTTCTTACGCTTAACGCTTGGCTTCTCGTAATGCTCTCTCTTACGAATCTCCTGCTGAATGCCGGCCTTTGCACAGCTTCTCTTAAAACGACGTAAAGCGCTATCTAAAGTCTCGTTTTCTTTTACGATTACGTTTGACATTTACACCCTGACCTCCCTTCAGTCCCTTCTAGTAACATGACTGATTGGGTTATTCTTGTGTGCACTCACACACAACACATATTATATCATAAATCATGTACACGTCAAGAGAAAAAATATATATTTACTATAATTTAGATATCATAGTTTTTTATGTCCTCTTCCCAGGATTTCATGCTTAAACCTGTGCTGCAAGAACCTCTTCACATTTTGCAATGGCGTCCGGAATACCTGCCGGATTTTTTCCTCCGGCCTGTGCCATGTTCGGACGTCCGCCACCGCCGCCACCGACAAGTGCTGCGATGCCCTTAATCAGGTTACCTGCATGAGCTCCCTTGTCCATAGCGCCCTGTGTTGCCATGGCAACCATATTCACCTTGCCGTCACAATCGGAAATAAGAACAATCACGCCTTCTCCGATTTTGGCCTTTAACTGGTCACCTAAATCACGCAGTCCATTCATATCCACACCGGCTACCGAAGCCGCAAGAAGCTTTACGCCCTTTACTTCCTTCACCTGGTTCATGACATCCCCGAGTGCGTCCTTGGCTGCCTTGCTCTTTAAGGATTCGTTTTCACTCTGTAACACTTTCATCTCTGCCATCAGATGCTCCGCCCGGTCAAGGAGCGTTGCAGGAGAAGTCTTTAATACCCTGGCTACGGCATTTAATCGTTCTTCCATTTCCTGATAGTAAGCAGTTACGTTATTTCCGGTAATTGCTTCGATACGACGCACTCCTGCTGCAACACCGGATTCGGATAGGATCTTAAAGGACGCGATCTCTCCGGTATGTCCGACATGAGTACCACCACACAATTCCCTGGAGAAATCTCCAATCATGACAACCCGGACAGTATCACCGTATTTTTCGCCAAACAATGCCATTGCACCGGTCTTCTTTGCTTCTTCAAGGCTCATAACCTTCGTTTCTACCGGAAGATCCTCTGCAATCTTAGCGTTCACAATTTCCTCTACCTTCTTTAACTCTTCGGTGGTCATTGCCTGTCCATGGCTGAAGTCGAAGCGGGGTCTCTCTCCATCCTGGTAGGATCCGGACTGTTCCACATGATCACCTAATACTTCACGAAGTGCTTCCTGTAACAAGTGTGTTGCTGTATGATTCTTACAGGTATTGCCACGATTTAAGGAAGACACCGAAAGGTCTGCCTTTGCATCCTTCTTAATGGTGCCGGATACCACCTTACCGATATGTCCGATTCTGCCGCCCGGAACCTTCACAGTATCAATTACCTCAAATGTTCCGTCTGCCGTCTTAATTACACCAAAATCACCTTTTTGTCCACCCATGGTTGCATAGAACGGAGTTTTTACTGTAATAATGGTTCCTTCCTGCCCTTCGGAAAGTACATCCTGCCACTTGCCGTCACTGGCAATGGCTGCAACACTGCTCTCTGCCTGCAGGGTATCATAACCTGTAAATTCACTGACTAAGCTTTCGTCTAATTCATCATATAATGCCGTATCCGTAGAAAGTCTGGCAGAAAAACTCTGGTTATCCCTTGCCTTCTGCTTCTGCTCTTCCATGGCCCTTTCAAATCCTTCTTCATCAACCTTTAAGCCCTCTTCCTGTGCAAGCTCTACGGTAAGCTCGAGCGGGAATCCAAAGGTGTCATACAGGTAAAATGCGCTCTTTCCATCAATCTCAACCGACTTTTCTTCTTTCTTCTGCTCAAGGATCTTCTTAAATTCCTTCATTCCGTTTTCCAGAGTACTCTCAAAACGGTCGATTTCCTTCTTCAGTTCAGAAAGAACGAACTCTTTGTTCTTAACCAATAACGGATAGCTTTCTGCATAAATATCATCAATGTACATCTGTGCAATGGTGAGCAGATCCTCCGTCTTTAAATTCAGCATACGGCCATGTCTTACCGCACGGCGGATCAGACGACGGAGAACATATCCTGCTCCCACATTGGAAGGAAGGAGTTTTGCTTCATCACCGATCAGCATGACACTGGTACGGATATGGTCTGCCAGAATACGCATGGATCTGGTCAGCTTTTCATCCTCTTCATATTTCGTTCCGGAAACCTTCTCAATATAAGCGATTACCGGTGCAAACAGATCGATGCGGTATACGTCTCTTGTTCCGTTTAAGAATGCCAGAATACGCTCTAAGCCCCAGCCGGTATCCACATTTTTCTGCTTTAACGGAGTAAGATGACCGTCGTGGTGTTTCTCGTACTGCATAAATACATCGTTGCCAAGCTCGGTATACTTACCACAGTGACATCCGGGACCACAATCCGGACCACAATCCGGGCGGTCGGCTACATAGAACATTTCACTGTCCGGTCCGCAGGGACCATATTCAAGTCCCCACCAGTTATCCTCTGCCGGAAGATAATAGATATTCTCTTTCTTAAAGCCGGAAGCGATACGATACTGTGCACCTTCCTCATCTCTTGGTGCATTCTCATCTCCTGCGAAAACAGTTGCAGCCAGATGATCGGCATCAAAGCCAAAAACCTGGGTAAGCAGTTCAAAGCTCCACTGGCATCTTTCTTTCTTAAAGTAATCACCAAGGCTCCAGCTTCCCATCATCTCAAAAAAGGTTACATGGCTCTTGTCACCAACTGAATCAATATCATTCGTACGGACACACCCCTGCACGTTACAAAGCCTGGTTCCAAGAGGGTGCTTCTGACCTAACAGATACGGCATCAAAGGCTGCATGCCTGCTACGTTAAACATTACACCGGTAGATCCGTCAGATACGAGCGAAACAGCTCCTACATCTACATGTCCGCGGTCAATATAAAATTGTTTCCAGGTTTTTCTTAATTCATCTGAAGTGAATTGTCTCATGATCTCACCATTTCTGCGTTGTTTGTATTTTCAAAAGGCTCTGTGGTTCAACGCTTCCGCAGATACCTGGTTTCATTCCGTTCACAGAACGTTTCTGTCAGAACGTAAACTTATCTGCAAAGTAAGCATCCAGATCTGCGATAGCCACACGTTCCTGCTCCATGGAATCACGGAATCGTACCGTCACACAGTTGTCTGTTTCGGAATCAAAATCATATGTAATACAGAACGGAGTTCCGATTTCATCCTGTCTGCGATAACGCTTACCAATATTTCCTCTGTCGTCGAATTCACAGTTGTACTTCCTGGAAAGCTGTTCATAAATCTTCTCCGCACCCTCATTCAGCTTCTTCGAAAGAGGAAGAATACCAATCTTTACAGGGGCAAGTGCCGGATGGAAATGAAGTACGGTACGCACATCTCCTTCTCCGATCTCCTCCTCATCATAAGCCGCGCAAAGGAATGCCAGTACCACGCGGTCTGCTCCCAGAGAAGGCTCTACAACATAAGGAACATAACGTTCATTTTTCGTATCGTCAAAATAGCTCATATCCTCGCCGGATACATTCTGATGCTGGGTTAAATCATAATCGGTTCTGTCTGCGATTCCCCATAATTCACCCCAGCCGAACGGGAACAGGAATTCAATATCAGTGGTGCCCTTGGAATAGAAGCAAAGCTCCTCCGGCGCATGATCACGAAGTCTCATTTCATCTTCCTTAATTCCTAAGCTTAACAGCCAGTCACGGCAGAACGCTCTCCAGTACTGAAACCATTCAAGGTCTGTACCGGGCTCGCAGAAGAACTCTAATTCCATCTGTTCGAACTCTCTGGTACGGAAAGTAAAGTTACCGGGAGTGATTTCGTTACGGAAGGACTTACCAATCTGTCCGATACCGAACGGAATCTTCTTACGGGAGGTTCTCTGTACATTCTTAAAGTTAACGAAAATACCCTGTGCGGTTTCCGGACGAAGGTATACGGTATTCTTCGCATCCTCGGTTACGCCCTGGAAGGTCTTGAACATCAGGTTAAACTGTCTGATATCGGTAAAGTTATGCTTGCCGCAGGTCGGACATGGAACGTTGTGTTCTTCGATGAAATTCTTCATCTCTTCCTGTGAAAAAGCATCAATGGGCTTCTCCAGTGTAATTCCATTCTCCTGCGCGAAGTCCTCGATCAGCTTGTCTGCACGGAAACGCTCATGGCATTCCTTACAGTCCATCAGAGGATCGGAGAACCCTCCCAGATGTCCGGAAGCTACCCATGTCTGGGGATTCATTAAGATAGCACAATCCACTCCTACGTTGTAGGGATTTTCCATAATGAATTTCTGCCACCATGCTCTCTTCACATTGTTCTTTAATTCCACACCGAGATTACCATAATCCCATGTGTTGGCAAGACCTCCGTAGATCTCGGATCCGGGATATACAAATCCTCTTGCCTTTGCCAATGCTACGATTTTTTCCATTGTCTTTTCCATTGTTCCATCTACCTCTCGTTATTTTTCTTTAAATATTACACAAATTTCCTTGGAAATCTGATTATTTTCATCGCTCTGTACACGGAATGCTTTCGCATGATCCGCAACCTCCACACCATCCGAAATATAAAGGATCCTGTGGCTCATCACTACCGTCTGCGTGGTATCCGTAATCAGTACCAGAACCCCATCTGTATTAAAAAGCTCTGCCATGCCCATGGTCTTGGACGGATCGGAAACTGCTGTATAGACCTTATTAAGGTCAAAGCCTGACAGCCTCGCCTGTGCCGGGGTTCCGATAAAAAAAGTTTCCCGGTTAAAGGCTGCATAGTCCTCTGCACTCCGGTATTTCATCTCCACATCCGTAACACCGTCATCCACCTGGACCTTCGATACCGTAATGGCTTCATTTCCCATTCCGGAGTTGTAAGAGGCCACGGCCTTCAACACCTCATCCTGCAATTCCTGCTGGCTGTAATAATCCTGGTCAAACGGCTCGCGGATCGTATCCGTTACTGTTCCGTCTTTAGAAACCGCAATCACGGATCCTTCTGCTCCTTTAGTGTTTCCACATGCCGTCATTCCGGCCAACACAAAAGCAGCACACAGAACGCCCGCTAAAAAGCGCTTCACACATTGCTCATTTTTCCTCATAAAAATCCTCTTCTCCTCTTCCGGAAGAATTTACCCAATCAATTATATATGAGTCCCTCAAGGATTTCAAGGCTTTTCATTTTCCGATCCACAAATCTTCTCTGATAAATCCCTGCAATTTCCTCAAGCTCCTGTAAAACCTCATCTGAAACCTTAAATGAATACAGCTTCTCCACGCTGCTGTCTGCGATATACTGCAAGGCATACCGGGTAGACTCTTCATAGTCCTTGTTTTTCGGGAGTCCCGGATACTCGCCGTTTAACACAACTGCCTTGATTTCAAATATGTACCTCACCAGCCTGTTGTCATAAGCTGCGTGCAGCAGTGCCCGGAGCGATTGGTAAAGAAGCAGAAGCATCTCCCTTTCGTCGTTATTTTCTCTGGTATAGTAATCCATCAGCTCTAAAAAGTACATGCCGTAACAGGCTTCCTCAAAGTGCATACGCATATCTTCAAAATAATTCCTGATTACTGCCTCACTTAAGGAATAGGAATTCCTTCCCTCATATAAGATAAATTCACCAAAGCAGAATGGATTTGTAGCCGCCATCAGCCGGCTTCCCTGCTTGCGCGCCCCTCTGGCGAACGCTGAAATTTTGCCTCTTTCTTTTGTTAACAGAACCACTCTTCTATCCGTCTCTCCTACAGGTGATACCTCGAGCACCATCCCTGTAACCCTGACCGGTTCCTGCATGAGTTTCAGCTCCTTCTTTCTGCTGTTTTCCGGCATCCGCGAAAGCTTCCTTCCGGTAGGCCAGATAATCTTCTATCTTTCCTGTGCTTAAAAACTGATCCCAGTAATTTACGTTTTTCATCCTGTGCCCCCTAAATTGTCTTCTGTAATTAGGGTTTACAGTTTGAAGTTTTCTATTCGTTATCTTTCGGATTATATCCGTAATTTTTGAGAAGCAGATCGCTGTCTCGCCAATCCCTGCGGACCTTTACCCAAAGCTGCAGATTTACTTTTTCTTCCAGCATCTCTTCGATATCCCGGCGGGCAGACTGCCCGATCTTACGAAGCATTGTTCCCTGCTTTCCGATGATAATTCCCTTGTGGGATTCCCTCTCACAGATAATGGTGGCTTCGATATCCACAATCGTTCCCTTACTGCTCTTACGCCACTTCATCTTTTCGATGGTTACAGCAATTCCGTGCGGAATTTCTTCATCGAGGCACCGTAATGCCTTTTCACGGATAAGCTCTGCCACAATCTGACGCTGTGGCTGGTCAGTGATCGTATCCTCATCATAAAAGGCAGGTCCGTACGGCAGATATTTCATAATGCACTTAATAAGTTCTTCCGTATTTTCCTGTTTCAGGGCAGATACCGGAACGATCTCCTGAAAGTCCATCTCCTTCCGGTAGGTATCAATAAAGCCAAACAATTCCTCTTTTTTCACTGTATCGATCTTATTGATAACAAGGATGACCGGTGTTTTAATTCCTTTAAGCTGTTCAATGATATGCTTTTCTCCAGCCCCGATATAATTCGTCGGTTCCACAAGCCAGAGCACAACATCCACATCCCTTAAGGAACGTGTTGCAATGTTTACCATATAATCACCAAGCTTGTTCTTGGCCTTATGGATTCCCGGCGTGTCCACAAAAACGATCTGTCCTTCCTGCGAGGTATACACCGTCTGGATCCGGTTTCTGGTGGTCTGCGGCTTGCTTGAGGTGATCGCGATTTTCTGTCCAATCAGACAGTTCATCAATGTGGGTTTTCCAACATTTGGTCTTCCGATCAGCGTGGCAAATCCGGACTTGTAATTCTCCTTCATGAGCTACTCCTTCTTTTCCTTTCCCTGGCTGTTTTCTGAATCTACTGTATCTGCTTTCTGTACTTTTTCTTTATCCATATTCTTAAGATGCGCTTCATAGGCAGCCTGGCGTTCCCGTTCCTTGATCTGCTGCTTTAAGACTCTTTTCTCGCTGCTCTTTTTTGATTTTTTGACGATCAGACGGATAAGGAGGATGAACACAACGATAATCACTGCCCAGACAACAAGGTATGGAAGAGCAATGACAAATGAAACGCAAAAATCAAGAAAGCCGTTTCCAATTCCCTTAAGGCTGTTTACAAATCCACCTGCCATTCTCTGAAGGCGTGTCTGCTCCTCAGTCTGGGTATAAGTCTTCACTTCGTCAATATATAGATAAACAGTACTGTAGGATACCTGATTGTCAAAGGTACGAAGCTGGGATTCCATACTTTCGATCTGATAACGCACATCAGAAAGCCGGCTCTCGATCGTGATGATATCGTCAATGGTTTCTGCCTGCTCGAGAAGCTCCAATAACCGCTGCTGTTCGGTCTGCAGCGCCTCCTTATGGCTCTGCATATCCACATACTGCAGGGTAACATCCGTCACACTCTCATTTTTACTGATTACATTTGAGGCTTCAGAAACAAGGGACAGAAATTCGTTCAGCCTCTCTGCCGGAATCCGGGCCGTAATATTTGCAGTACGAAGATTGCCGGCAGCTTTGTAAGTGCTTCCGTTATAGACATTGCTGGTCTCAATATACCCGCCAAGCGCTTCGATCCTTTTTTCCACATTTGCAAGCAATGTGTCAAATTCTTCGGTCTCTACAGACATATCCACGTTTTTAATCAGCTTACGGCTGGTATCCTGTACCTTTTCTACGTTTTCTGTCGAACCGGTAGTGCTGTCATATTCTTCGCTTGCAGCTTCCTCATAATAGCTGTTATCATAGCTGTACATATCATCGCTAAGATAAGCCGAATCTGCCACTGCAGCTTCCGTTGCCGCACCCTTTGAAGAAGCTCCACAGCCGGTTAATCCAAGAGCCATAAGCCCTGCCAACGTGATATAACGCCATGTTATTCTTTTTCTCATCCTTTTCATTCCTCCCTTGTTTCTGACAAATAATCCCCACATATTGTTACTGCCTGCCCGTACCTTGTTCCACCATTGAGCCTGCTGCTGACAGCCAGCTTCTCCGTATACATGTTAAGTAATGCTTCGTAGCTGTTTCTCAAGACCGGAATAACTGTTCCATGTTCATAAACAGCTCTTTGCTTTCCTTTAATTTGTTTCCGTTTCCGACCACGCAGATATAATCCTGCCTCATAAAGGCTGCGACCTGTCTGCCAAGTCCCTGAATAATTTCCGGTGTAACCGCAAGCAGTTCATCCCGCTCCTTCTGCAACCGTTCCATGGAAAGGCCTGTCATGTAACCGCCCAGGGAATAAATGCCCTTCACGGCCGGAGTCATCGGTGTATCAAGCTCACTGACTGCCCCGATGATAAACTGGGTCACTTCCCTCTCATCAAGCCTGCAGCCAGCAATATAATCTGCCGCCTGCTCATAGGTCCTGATTGTTTTTTCAAGGTTCGGATCACGATAGGAAACAAAGTATGCATCTCCGTTCCTGCCAAAACTGCACATACATCCATACGCTCCACCAACCACACGGACCTGATTCCAGAGATAATCATATCCCATCATTACCTTAAGTACCCTTAAGGCACCTGTATAAGGAAGTCCCTCCCTGATAAAATTGCCGGCACGGCATACATACTGAACCTGTCCGGCGGTTAAAAAGCCTTCATTCTTCTTTTCAGTAACCGGCTCATAGGTTTCCTTAGCGATCTCTCCGGTATAAAGCTTCTTACGGAGACGGTCTACGGCTTCCTCAATTCCCGCATATCCCTCTTCCGGTGCGGTATAATCCAGCAGCAGATTTTCCGGCCGGAAAAGATATTGACAGAGTTCCTTCAGATTTGCAACAAGCGCTTCCTTATGATCTTCAAAATTCTTTGTAAGCTCCTCAAGCAGGCGATATTGTGGAATACCATTTACCTGTTCGGTAACTGCTGCAGACTTTGAGAAGTATGACATCGCACGGATTGCTGCCAGACTGTGTCCTGCACTCTGCATGGTAGCCTGCATATCGGATTTATACTCCGCAAGAATTTCATACAGACGCTTCGTATCCGTGAAATCCGCATGGATCAGGATTTCTTCCAAAAGTTCTACTGCCTTATCCTTCTGATTAAACAGGAACTTCGTCCGTGCTTCAAAGGTTGGCTTAACCTTCGCCATATCTTTGGCATTGGTATACACATTAAATACCATTTTCGTTCCACCGGTATGGATCCGGATTTCATTATACAGATCACTGTAGGAATAATGCTCCGTGTCTACCATCAAGGTGAAAATACTCTTTAAAATTCCAATATAAGGGAACAGTCTTGCCGGCACATGGGAAGCATCAAATACAAGATTCAGGTAACCGATTCCGTTCGTAAAAATATTATGATATAAAACCGGAGCTTCCTTGCTGCCACGCTCCTCATTGACATAAGCCGCTGCTTCCTTCTTCATATCTTCTCTCTTAAGAAGCGGAATCTTTGCAAGATCCTCCTTCGGGCTTGGCTCCTGCTGATAAGCATGGAGCGCTTTTGTTGCATCTACAACCGCCTGCTTTTCTTCCTCCGTCATCCGATCCTTTATTGCTGCCAGACGATCGGCAAGTTCCTCTTCCTTCTTCCCTGTAAGTCCGGGAACCGGTTCTACGACAACCACTGCTTTATGCCGGTTATCAATAAAATATTTCTGTACCAGACCTTCATAGTAAGAGGTCTCAATCTTTTCTTTTAAAACTGCAAGCGTATCATTGGCTTCAATGTGGATAAACGGCTTCTCTTTGTCATAAAGCCAGCTGTCGAGTGCCTGCAGGCCAAGCATCAGTCCTCTTGGATAGGAGCCAAAATCTGCTTCACGGTAACGGAATTCAAATTCATTTAAAGTTGCAAGAAGCGCTTTCCTGTCAATCCCATGCTTCATAATTTTCTGCAGTTCTTCTTCGATAATGGAAACAAACTGTTCCTGCTGTGCGGAGGAAGCATTCTTTGCGGTAATGGAAAAGTACGGCTGTGCAATGCCGGTTTCGGAATAGCTGTAAACCTCATCCCCGATTCCCGCATCCACAAGAGCCTGCTTTACCGGTGACCCCGGATCTGAACAGAGCACATGAACCAGCACGTCCATCGCAATATACAGTTCCCGGTCGAGACTGCTTCCCATTGCAATATTATAAGTAAGATAGGTTTCATTTTCTGCGATATCATCCTCCATCACGGAGTATTCACGCTTCACGCAGCGTTTTTTGTCAAACGGCTTCTGTAACGGAATCGCAGAATCAACTTCCAACGTCTCATAAGAGGACAGATACTTTTCATCCAGAAACGTAAGGTATTCTTCCGGATCCAGATTTCCATACAGATAAATCAGGCTGTTCGAAGGATGATAATATTTTCCATGAAACTTTAAAAATTCCTCATAGGTAAGTTCCGGAATGACCTCCGGATCTCCTCCGGATTCCAGTCCATACGTGGTATCCGGATATAATCCGTTCATTACCTCACGGGAAACCACATCATCCGGAGAGGAAAAAGCTCCCTTCATTTCGTTATAAACTACACCATTGATGGTAAGCGGTGCATCAGTATCCTCCATCTCATAATGCCAGCCTTCCTGTCGGAAAATCTTCTCTTCCTTATAAATATTCGGATAGAACACTGCATCCAGATAGACATGCACCAGATTCTTAAAGTCCTTATCATTGCAGCTTGCCACCGGGTAAACCGTCTTATCCGGATAGGTCATCGCATTTAAGAAGGTGTTTAAGGAACCCTTCGCCAGTTCAATAAACGGATCCTTCACCGGAAATTCCCTGGATCCGCATAATACCGAATGCTCTAAGATGTGCGCTACCCCCGTACTGTCCTTAGGCGGTGTACGGAAGCCGATATAAAACACCTTATTTTCATCATCATTTAAAAGCAGTGTTATATACGCCCCGCTCTTCCTGTGTTTTAACAGATAACCGTCCGAGTTCAGATCCCCGATATGGCGTTCTTCTATTACCTCATATTTATCAAGTCCCTTTAAGCTTTTCATCGTTTCTTTCATTCCCTCCGTTTTCTTTCCAATACTTACAACTTTATTTTTAGATGGAAAATGTCATTAAGCCAAGCTTCGATAACTCAATCTCTTCAATCATCAGCCCGGCTGCTTTTTTTCTGGCAAGGTTCATCTGTGCCAGCTCCTCTACCGTCCAGATTTCTTCCTTATAAACAATCTTTTCTTTTCCTGTCATCGTTTTCTTTACAGTCTGGGTACGTACCTTTGCCCGTGCCTTCAGCTGCCTGTAGGTTTCATATACAAAGGTTCCCTTTTCCATATAATAAAATTCACTTTCAAGCGTTGTCTCCGGAGCAGCTTCCTTTAGCAGATACTGGGAAATAACCGCCTGAAACTTAAACGGCACCCTCTCGTCCTGCAGAAGCTCCTCATAGGTATATTTTACCCCAAGCGATACCGTCCGGGTATCCTGCAGTACATATTTAAAATCCTGATATTCTGAAGTTCCTTCAAAAAATTTCATTCTCGTTTATTCTCCCAGCTTTCTTGTGCATACCAACCTATTACTTAGCCGAATCTTCGCCCGTATCTGTATCGGTCTGCAAAGAATCATTATTATTCTTCTTTTTTTTCTCCTGATCGATGGCTTTCTTCACAATATCCTTCTCGGTCAGATCCTCCTGAATCAGTTCTTCCATAGCATCCATCACCATCTTCATCAGCATCCCCTCTGCCTCTTTGGCATGTTCAAGACACCCTAACATAGTAACCCCCTGTGCAAGAGCCAGATTCCCTTCTCCAACCAGATCCTCAATATAAACACCCTGTCCGGTATAAAGCTTCGATATTTCAATAACCTGCGGCAGATAAATTTCAATAAGGCGCTTCTTTGCATCCGTTTCTCCTGCCATGGCACTTAACAGAATGGCCTCCCGCTGTCCATCGGTTACCGACTCCATTGCAGCCAGTTCTTCTTCATACATCTTAAGATAATCGACCTCATCCTCTGACAGGTATTCATCCAGATCCACCGGCTCATCAATGCCGATTTTATGCTTCGTCAGATAGTCATACACCATCTGGAACTGGTCTTCCTGAAATTCCAGTTCTGCAAATGCCTCTGCAACCTGCTTCTTTGTCACATAATTGCCCTGTTCTTTAGCAAGTTTCCGGATTTCTCCGAGCTTTTGTGCAAAAAGTATTTCTTTATTCATATCAGTCCTTCTTTCCAAAACTTAGAATATCCTAACTGTTCTGCCAGATATCTTATTGTACATGCGTATGGGTAAACAGATGATCCTGACAATATTCATAATTTCCGTTACACTTCGAGCAGAAGCGGAACTCCAGCTCCGGATTCGTCTCATCCGTTCTTCCACAGACAGCACATTTATGCCTGGTGATACTGCCACTCTTCTTCGCCTCATGACGAAATGACTGTTGTTTTGCAGCCTGCTGTCTCGTAATCCGGATTGGTCCCCTGCGTACCTTTCTGCGGCTGGTAAAGAAAAACACCACAAAATTAAGAAGAGACGCTGTAATCACGAAACGGATGCCGAGGTTATAGTAAAACAGAGCCGAGCTCGTTCCATAACCGACAATGAACTGGTAAACCAGCATCGCCCCGTAAATAATACCAAGAAACTTCACCTTGATCGGCAGGATAAAAAACAACAATACTTCATAATCCGGGAAGGTTGCCGCATAAGCTAAAAAGATGGACATATTGACATAGTAGGTGCTGAACATCGTCGGGTAGGTAATATAACCATTTACCGTTGTCCATAATCCAAGGCTCTGTACCCCAAGCAGGGAACTTACTCCATACAGGATAAAAGCTCCAACTGCCGTAAAAAGAATACCGGAAAAAATATAGACATTATACCGGTAGGTTCCCCAGGTACGCTCTAAGCTCGTGCCGATCGAATAGTAAAAATAAAGCATGAGCAGTGTCCAGAAGTCAAAGCTGTCCGGCGGAACAATCAGCCATGTCAAAAGTCTCCAGATCTGGAAATGGTGAATGATTTCATACGGATTCAAATATAAATAGGTAAAAAAGCCCGGATTGATCCATTTCATGAGATAACCGCATGCATAACACATGATGAGGATCAACGACAGATTCTTAATTGCATATTTACCAAATTTCTTTTCAAAATTACTCATTCTTCTACGCCTTTCAAAAACTATTAGTCCATTTATTCTATCATTCCGGCTTCAAAATGTAAACGCAAATGTTCCGTTGCTTTTTGCCGATTCGTGTCGTATAATCACATGGTGACTACACAGAAATTAAAGTAAAGTAACTATTCAGAACCGCATTCGTAAAACCGCTGTTTCACAGCGTAGTATACTCATGTGGTTATTTCGCCATATAAATCATGTCAAATGTCCATATGAATGCAGGCATTCTATGTCCAATTGCCATAATTTGCATGGCTCTGAATAGTTACAAATCAAATAAGGAAATGAAAGGCGGTAAAATATGGAAAACAAGCAATATACACTCGGCATTGATATCGGCTCAACCACCGTTAAAATTGCCATTCTGGATAGTGCACACAACATCCTTTTTTCCGACTACAAGAGACATTTCGCGAACATCAGGGAAACACTTCATTCCCTTCTTAGTGATGCATACAGTCAATTAGGAAATATAAGGCTGCACCCCATGATCACAGGCTCCGGTGGATTAACCCTTGCCAACCATCTGAAGGTTCCCTTTGTCCAGGAGGTTATTTCGGTTGCCACTGCATTAAAGGAAATTGCACCGAAAACGGATGTTGCGATCGAATTAGGTGGTGAAGATGCCAAGATTATTTATTTTGAAGGCGGTAACGTGGAACAACGTATGAACGGAATCTGTGCCGGTGGTACAGGCTCCTTTATCGACCAGATGGCCTCCCTGCTGCAGACCGATGCGGCCGGATTAAACGAATATGCCAAGGGCTACAAATCCCTCTACACCATTGCTGCGCGCTGTGGCGTATTTGCCAAGTCCGATATCCAGCCCCTCATCAACGAAGGTGCAACCAAGGAAGACCTCGCAGCTTCCATTTTCCAGGCCGTTGTAAACCAGACCATCAGTGGTCTTGCCTGTGGGAAACCGATCCGCGGCCACATAGCCTTTTTAGGCGGTCCGCTCCACTTCCTGTCCGAATTAAAGGCTGCTTTTATCCGCACCTTAAAACTGGATGAGGAGCATACCATTGAAACAGAACATTCCCATTTATTTGCAGCAATCGGTTCTGCATTGAATGCCAAAGAAGAGGTTTCTTATACCATGGAAGAAATGGTGCAGAAGCTCTCTTCCGATATCAAAATGGAATTTGAAGTAGAACGTATGGATCCTCTCTTTGCAAGCAAAGAAGAATACGATGCATTCTGTAAGCGCCACGAAACCCACCACGTAAAAACCGCAGATATATCCACGTATCACGGAAACTGCTATCTGGGTATCGACGCTGGAAGTACGACCACGAAGATTGCACTTGTCGGAGAAGACGGCTCCTTACTTTATTCCTTCTACAGCAGTAACGACGGTAGTCCCCTGAAGACGGCCATTCGTTCCATGAAGGAAATTTCCAAGCAGCTCCCTCCCGATGTGCATGTGGTCCGCTCCTGCTCTACCGGATACGGGGAACAGCTTATGAAGGCTGCTTTCCTTTTAGATGACGGCGAAGTAGAGACCGTTGCCCATTATTATGCGGCAGCATTCTTCGATCCTTCCGTGGATTGTATCTTAGATATCGGCGGCCAGGATATGAAATGTATCAAGATCAGGAATCAGACCGTAGACAGTGTGCAGCTCAATGAAGCCTGCTCCTCAGGATGCGGTTCCTTTATTGAGACCTTTGCCAAGTCCTTAAATTACAGTGTCCATGATTTTGCAAAGGCCGCTCTCTTTGCCGAGCATCCGATTGACTTAGGTACCCGTTGTACTGTATTCATGAATTCCAAGGTAAAGCAGGCACAGAAGGAGGGCGCCAGCGTCCCGGACATTTCCGCAGGACTTGCCTACTCTGTCATCAAGAATGCCTTATTTAAGGTCATCAAGGTATCCGATGCTTCTGCTCTTGGTAAAAACATCGTGGTACAGGGCGGAACCTTCTATAACGATGCTGTTTTGCGAAGCTTTGAAAAGATTGCCGGCTGTGAAGCCATCCGTCCGGACATTGCCGGAATCATGGGTGCCTTCGGTGCTGCCCTTATTGCCAGAGAGCGTTACAGCACAGATTACGAAACGACCATGCTGCCCTTTGACAAGATTTTATCCCTGCAGTTTGAAACCAGCATGGCAAAATGTAAGGGCTGTACCAACAATTGCCGTCTGACCATCAACAAGTTCTCCGGTGGACGTCAGTACATTTCCGGCAACCGCTGCGAACGTGGTCTTGGCAAACAGAAAAATGAGAACAACGTTCCCAATCTGTTTGATTATAAATTAAAGAGAGTCTTCGGTTATGAACCGCTTTCAGCCGAAGAAGCCACACGTGGCACCGTCGGCATTCCACGTGTGCTTAACATGTACGAAAATTATCCTTTCTGGGCAACCTTCTTTAAGGAGCTCGGCTACCGTGTGATTCTCTCTCCGGTATCCAATCGTAAGATTTATGAGCTTGGCATTGAATCCATTCCGAGTGAATCCGAATGTTACCCGGCAAAGCTGGCTCACGGACATGTCAGCTGGCTCATCAACCAGAAGGTCGATTTTATTTTCTATCCCGCTCTCTTTTATGAACGTAATGAATTTGAGGACGCCAACAATCACTACAACTGCCCGATTGTTACCTCTTATTCTGAAAATATCAAGAATAACGTGGAAGAAATCGAACGTGGTGAAGTCATTCTAAGGAATCCGTTCATGTCCTTCCGTGACCTCAAAACCATCACTGAAGCACTGGTTCGTGAGTTTAAAGAGCTTCCCTCCAAAGAGGTCATTGCTGCAAGTGAAAAGGCATGGAACGAATTAAATGCCGCACGTACTGACATGCAGAAAAAGGGAGAGGAAACCCTACAATATTTAAAGGAGACCGGAAAGCGTGGTATCGTTTTAGCCGGAAGACCTTATCATATCGACCCTGAAATCAACCATGGTATTCCGGAGCTGATTACCTCTTATGATATTGCTGTTCTAACCGAGGATTCCGTTTCCCATCTGGCGAAGCCGGAACGTCCGTTAATCGTTTCCGACCAGTGGATGTACCACTCCCGTCTCTACGCAGCCGCAAGCTATGTAAAGACCGTAGATAATCTGGATCTGATTCAGTTAAATTCCTTTGGCTGTGGTCTGGATGCTGTTACGACTGATCAGGTTAATGATATTCTGACAGGCTCAGATAAGATTTATACCTGTCTGAAAATTGATGAGGTAAATAACCTCGGCGCTGCCAGAATCCGTATCCGATCCCTGCTCTCTGCGATCCGTGTCAGGGAAAAGCTGAACAAGCAGCGTACGATCCGCTCCAGTGCCATCACGAAGGTGCCCTTTACTGAGGAAATGCGAAAGGACTATACCATTCTTGCTCCGCAGATGTCTCCAATCCATTTCGATGTCATTGAGGCTGCGTTCCGTGCCTGCGGATACAACTTTGAGATTCTCGGAAACGATAACCGTCGTGCCGTAGATGTCGGATTAAAATATGTAAACAACGATGCCTGCTACCCTTCCTTAATGGTGGTCGGTCAGATTATGGATGCCTTGCTGTCCGGTAAATATGATCTTAACAAGGTAGCCGTCATTATGACACAAACCGGTGGCGGATGTCGTGCAACCAACTATGTCGGCTTTATCCGCCGTGCCTTAGAGAAGGCCGGAATGCCGCAGATCCCGGTTATTTCCCTAAATCTTGGCGGTATTGAAACAAACCCCGGATTCCATCTGAATGCCGAAATGCTGATGCGTGTTGCCTACGCTGCCCTCTTTGGCGATATCTTCATGCGCTGTGTATACCGTATGCGTCCTTATGAACAGACCAAAGGCTCTGTAGAAGAAGTACATCAGAAATGGTTAAAGAAGTGCTGCGAATTTGTTTCCGGAAAACATATGCGTTTTGCCACTTTTAACAAAATGTGCCGTCAGATCATTGCCGACTTCGATGCAATTCCGATTACGAATGAAGTAAAGCCCCGCGTCGGTATCGTCGGTGAAATCCTGGTAAAATTTGCACCAGCTGCCAACAATTACCTTGTGGATCTCTTAGAATCCGAAGGAGCAGAGGCCGTTGTGCCGGATCTGGTAGACTTCATGCTCTACTGCTTCTACAACCAGATTTATAAAGCTGATTATCTGGGCATGAGCAAAAAGACCGCCCTGATTTCCCGTCTCGGTATCCGTGGCATTGAATTCCTTCGCGGAAGTGCACGCCATGCCTTTGAGAAGAGTACCCACTTCACGCCTCCGAGCAGCATTTATGAAACGGTGAAAAATGCAAAAACGATCGTAAACATTGGTAACCAGACCGGAGAAGGATGGTTCCTGACCGGTGAAATGATTGAACTGATCCACAGCGGTGTCAATAACATCGTCTGCACCCAGCCGTTTGCCTGCCTGCCCAACCATGTCGTAGGTAAAGGTGTCATCAAAGAGCTTCGCAAGCACTATCCATTAAGCAACATTGTTGCCATCGACTACGATCCGGGTGCCAGTGAAGTAAACCAGTTGAACCGTATTAAACTGATGCTTTCTACAGCTCAGAAAAATCTTCATAAGAAGGAGGAAGACGCTTCGTGATCAAACAGGAAATCAACGAACTGAAACGCCTTTATACCCCAAGCAACTGCTCCATTACCAGAATCTGTGGCTGCTATGTCGATGGGGAAAAGAATAAAAAGACCGAATTTAAAGAAGCCTTTCTCTCCCTTCCGGAAGAAGAAATTTTTAAATACTTTGAACTACTGCGCAAAACCTTATCGGGAAGTCTCGGAAAGAATCTCTTAAATCTGGACTTTCCCCTTGCAAGCGAACAGGAAGGAGGCACCCAGGCTGCCCTTCTTGCCCTGCGCGACAGTAAATTAAAGGATGATGCCTTAATCGAAGAGTTTTATGACCGTGTCATCAATACGTATGAATACGTCGGCAACTACCTGATTCTGCTCATCCATGACGCTTACGACGTTCCTGGAAAGACCACGGACGGTTTAACCATGGATGATGCTTCTGATACGGTATTTGAATACATCATGTGCTGTATCTGTCCGGTGAATCTTTCAAAGCCCGGCTTAAGCTATGACAACATCAACAATGAATTCCATAACCGTATCCGTGACTGGGTGGTAGAAATGCCCGAAACCGGCTTTCTCTTCCCGAGCTTCAACGACCGTGCAACCGATATTCACTCTACACTCTTCTATTCCAAGAATCCGGAGGAAGCACATAGCGAATTCGTAGAAAACATTCTTGGTTGTACCATGCCTTTGTCTGCCGGGACACAGAAGGAAGCCTTTCAGGCTTTGATCGAGGAAACGCTTGGCGATGAGGTCGAATACGAAGTGGTGAAAAATATCCATGAGAATTTGACGGAAATGATCGAGGAGCACAAAGAGATTCCGGAGCCTTTAACTCTTGACAAGCATCAGGTGAAAAGCCTCTTTGAAAAGAGCGGCGTCAAGGAAGAAAAACTGACTGATTTCGATAAGCTCTATGATGCAGCCGCCGGAGAAGATACCTCTCTCTTTGTGAACAATGTGGCAAACGTCCGCACCTTCGAGGTAAAGACCCCCGATGTTGTCGTAAAGGTGAATCCGGAACGTGCGGATCTGGTCAATACTCTGCAGATCGACGGCAAACGCTGTCTTGTCATCGAAATCAACGATCATGTTGAAGTGAACGGCATTACCATTCATCAGAGTGTATCCTTAGAAGATGTGGCGGATGAAGAAGAATAGAAAATCAGAAAATGCTGATAACCAATTCCTTTTCGAATGATTATCAGCATTTTTATTATTTCTATGTTTGTATTTCTGTTTCTTTCTTTCCTGATCTGCTATACTCTTTCTGTCATGGATCAGAGTAGTTCCCATATACTTATTACAAGTAACTATTCAGAATAGTTACTATTACGAAAACAGATCACGATACCAGCGCAGAGCCGTAATGTACGCATCATATACCTGTTTGGAATCCATATGGTTCAGTAACATGGTGCGGTCAATTTCCTGCCAGTTGGCACTCTCATACTGCTTCACAAACTCTAACACCGGTGCAAAGTGTCCTTTATCCTCAATGAGTGCTTCCTCAATCTCCTTAGAAACCTTTACCATCTTAAGAGCCTCTTCCATCGGCTTATTAATAATAAGATCAAGTACCGAGAACAATCCCATTAAGAACAACTCTCCTGCCTGACCGCCCATTTCGAATACAGTTGCCAGATTCTCTGCGAATTTCGCCCGGAGCAGGGAAACACGCATAATCTCATTCGGACGATCTGCACAGAGCTGACTGGTCACCGCAGTGTTGATCCATTTCTTCAATTCCTTCTGTCCTAACATGGCTGCTGCATGACGGATGGATGTAATCTCAGAATTGACCGTCATATGGTTCACCATCTTCAACAGAGAAATCACAAGAGCCGTATCTCTTCCGATGACATCGGCTGCCTTTGTCAAATCAAAGTCCGGTTCATTCACAATATTCAGAAGTTCAATATAATTCACCTTCAACGGAGAGACCTTTGCCTCTCCCTTCGTTACCGGCATACGGTAGAATGCTCCTTCATAGAGCTGGTAGCCGCCCTCTGCCTTCAACTGCTCGAAAATTTCCTGTGTATCAATATTTCCGGCACAAAGCTTGATGTTCGGATAAATCTTCGTAAAATAAATTCTTGCCTTCGTAATATCAATCTTCTTATGATCGAGCAGAATATAATCCATCAGAAGAAGAACCTGGCGGTAATCCTCAAAGCTGGATACCGGCAGTTTACGGATAGCAAGCTTATATCCGCTGTTCTTTAATTCTTTCAGGCGGTTAATGTACATGTCATTCGGCAGAACCGCATTATCTACAAGCAGCACCACGCGGTCATGCGGCGCCTTACACTGTTCATTGATATCCGTAAACAGAGAAATATTATTTATGGAAATAAATACTTCCTTGTCTCCGGAAAGGGTCTCGATTCCCATATTTTCAATCAGTTCAAACCCCTGAATCTGTCCTACTCCATCATTCATTCCGGTTCCTAAGAAGCTGGGATTTAAAAGGAAGTTCTTCTTCTGGGTAAATAAGGAATATGCCTTCACGGTCATATTTTCATCAAATAAAGGTATTAACGTTGCAAGCATTTTGTCTTCGCCTTTCTCTCAAAAATACCAATCATCCATCTGTCTGGAACTACAATAACGATTTCGAATCGTCATGTTTATTTTACAATAAAAATCCTCCAGTGTCTACTCACCACATACGTCTTCTTTCAAAAAGGGACACAATTTTTCGTTTGAAAAACCAAGGGCTCCTGCCAGAAGTGTTTTCACATAAACCATCTCTTTCGTCATCCCATAAACCGGAACTGCACCTGCTTCCATCATCCATACGCCGGAAGCATATGCCGCCTCATTTGGACAAGGTGTTACGATTACCGGGATCCTGGCTTCCCTGCAGCGCATCAGGAACGGAAGCATGGAATACTCCGATTTCTGTTCCTCGTTCGTTCCTCCAATACAGGCTGTTGCCGAATGATACAGACCATGGATGACTGCACGGATTTCTTTATTAAGTACAATCTGCTGATAATTAAGCCCCACATATGGTTCTATGCACAGGACATCGCTTTTCAATTCTCCCATACGGGATAGGTCAATTCCATTGCCATTCCGCTGACTGCAGATCTTATCGCGTTTCAGTTCTTCCGTCCATTGGTTCAAGTGCATCGCTGCCCTGGAACATTCACCTTCCATCACCTTTGAGACTTCACCCAGGCAAACCGCATCACGGCTGTAAAAGTCGTTGGAATAATCCCCGCTGCTTACAAGATGTCCTCCATGATGAAAAAAGCACCTTCCGTCCTCATTCCGGTACACCACATAGACACCGGAATGAATTCCTGCACAAATCAGCTCCACAGAACGCCGGAAGTTCTCATTTCCGTTCGCGCCCTCCTGATTAAGCGGCAGCTGGCTGGATACCAGAAATACCGGAATCTCCACCTTCGATAACGCTAACGCAAGCAGGGAAGCTGTATAGGCCAGCGTATCTGTCCCATGGGCAATCACGATTCCCCGATACTGTGAAAAATCACACTTTTTAAAAAAACGGAGTAATTCGTTCCATTTCGGAATCGTCATATTTTCGCTTAAAGTATTTAAAACGGTAACAACTTCAAATTTCTGATGGGCGCAGGGCGAATCCGATTCTTCAAAATATTGCAGAAGCAATGCTTTCGCTTTCTGAATGTCCACATCCCGCCGGTTCCCCTGTTCATCCCCGAAGGAACAAATCGTGCCTCCGGTTAACAATAATAAAATCTTACCTTCGCTCTCCATCATGCACTTAATCTCTCCGGAACACATCTCTGGTATAGACCTTCTCCTTCACATCGTCCAGACAGGCATCGTAACGGTTTGCAATGATTGCCTGACTCATTTCCTTAAACCTTGAAAGGTCATTCACGACACGGCTTCCAAAGAAGGTACTTCCATCTTCCAGTGTCGGCTCATAAACAATAACCGTTGCGCCCTTTGCCTTAATTCTCTTCATAACGCCCTGAATGGAGGACTGACGGAAATTGTCAGAATTGGACTTCATGGTGAGACGATATACTCCAACCACGACTTCCTTTTCCTTGTCAAGCTCATATTCGCCGTTCGCTTCATAACCACCTGCAAGCTCCAATACCCTATCTGCAATGAATTCCTTCCGCGTACGGTTACTGTCTACGATGGCTGTCATCATATTCTGTGGCACATCCTGATAATTGGCAAGAAGCTGCTTTGTATCCTTCGGCAGACAATAACCGCCATAACCAAAGGAGGGATTGTTATACTGATCCCCGATACGAGGGTCAAGGCAGACACCCTTAATAATCTGCCGGGTATCCAGGCCCTTCATCTCTGCATATGTGTCCAGCTCGTTAAAATACGATACACGCAGTGCCAGATAGGTATTGGCAAACAGTTTCACGGCTTCTGCTTCCGTATACCCCATGATTAAGGTATCGATGTTCTCTTTGATGGCCCCCTGCTGCAAGAGGTGTGCAAAGGTATTAGCAGCCTCCACCAGCTCCGGATTCTCCATATCCGTTCCAACAATAATTCTGGAAGGATACAGGTTGTCATACAGTGCCTTGGATTCCCTTAAGAACTCCGGACTGAACAGAATCCGGTCACAATGATACTTCTCCCGTACCGCAACTGTAAAGCCTACCGGAATCGTCGACTTGATTACCATAACAGCCTTCGTATTGACCTGCATCACAAGCCGGATAACCGCTTCTACCGCAGAGGTATCGAAGAAATTCTTCTTTGAATCATAATTGGTCTGTGTTGCAATTACGACAAACTCAGCATCCCGGTAAGCCGCCTCTGCATCTGTGGTTGCCACAAGATTCAAATCCTTTTCCCTTAAATATTTCTCAATATATTCGTCCTGGATCGGTGACTTGTGCTGATTGATCAGATTCACCTTTTCTTCTATAATATCCACTGCCATCACTTCATTGTGCTGTGCCAGCAAGGTCGCAATACTTAAGCCGACATATCCTGTTCCTGCTACTGCAATCTTCATCTGTTTTCCTCCTGACCGTAAAATTCCTGATACCACTGTGCAAAATTCCTTAATCCGGTTCGCAAGTCCGTTTTCGGGCAATAATCAAAGTCCTCCTGCAGGGCCTGTGTGTCTGCATACGTCACGGGTACATCTCCCGGCTGCATCGGCACAAGCTTCTTATGTGCTTCAAAATCATAGTCTGCCGGAAGGACTCCTGCTGCTACCAGCTCCTGCTGCAGAATATCCACAAAATCAAGCAGATTCTCCGGGTGTCCGCCTCCAATATTATATACCTTGTACGGAGGAACCGGTAATCCGTCTGCTCCGTTTACCCGTTCCGGAGCCCCCTTCATCACACGCACGATTCCTTCCACAATATCATCCACATAGGTAAAATCCCTGCGGCAGTTTCCGTAATTAAAAATCTCGATGGTTTTCCCCTGAAGAAGCTTATTTGTAAAACCAAAGTATGCCATATCTGGTCTTCCTGCCGGTCCATAAACGGTAAAAAACCGTAAGCCGGTAGATGGAATGTTATATAACTTGCTGTAGGCATGTGCAAACAATTCATTCGACTTCTTCGTTGCTGCATACAAAGAGACCGGATGATCTACCGGATCCTCAGTGGAAAACGGCACCTTTTCATTCCCTCCATAAACAGAAGAAGACGATGCATATATAAGATGCGCAACGCCCTGTTTTCCATCATCGTAAGAATGACGGCATGCCTCTAAAAGATTGTAAAATCCAATCATATTAGAAGAAATATATGCATCCGGATTCGTAATGGAATACCGTACACCCGCCTGTGCCGCAAGATTTACAACAATCTGTGGTTCATAGGCTTCGAACAATTCCTGTATCATTGGGCGATCAGCAATATCTCCCTTTTTGAATATCCATTCCGTTTCCGGATATTCCTTTGATAGCTTCTCTATTTGTTTAAGTCTCCACTCTTTAATACGGACATCATAATAATCATTCAGATTATCAATCCCAATGATTCTTTCCGGCTTTTTTCCTTTTAAAAGTCTCATTACAAGATTGGCTCCGATAAAACCAGCTGCTCCGGTGACAAGTATTGTGGTTCCTTTCAGATTTAACTCATGCATATTTATTCTCTTTACCCTTCCAAATCATCCATCCATCTATTTTCCTAATAACCCACATAAAGTAGGACTTGTATGCTTTCAGAAAATCTGCATACGCACCCTACTTTTGTGACTAGTATAATTATTTATACTTTACCATTAATTCAGATAATTGTAAATGTCCTCGTTCCCTCCCACATTATTCTTAAGAACGATCGGGCAAAAGACTCTCAAATATTTCCCCTAAATCTGAGCTTCTCTATCATCTTGAATTTAACTCACACTTATTACATGTTTTGATTTTGCCCTTTACCCAAGCCATTCAGGACCTCTTCAACTGCCGTGATGTAAGCAATGAATGGGAACGGACATTCATGTAATGAATCCCCCTTTCTCATTCTATATTATAATTAAAACCTCTGTTTTGAAAATTTTTAGACTGAATTGTATTTTTTGTGTAATAAAAAAACCTATACCGCCATTTTAAGCCTATATGTGATTTTATCTTCGAAATAATCCAAAAAATAATATTTTAAGCAGTTTATACATTGGCGAATGCCATGATCTTCATTTATCTGCTTTTCCAGATGTCTCTCTCATACTCTTCAATCGTCCGGTCAGAGGAAAAGTATCCGGCTTTTGCAATGTTAATAAGCATCATCTTTGCGAATTTCTCACGGTCGTTGTAGCAGGCATAGGCCTCTTCCTTCTTTTCACAGTACTCTTTAAAGTCAAGGAGGGTCATGAACCAGTCCTTGTTTAAAAGCTCCTTCTGCAAGCGTGTGAGATTCTCTTCCTGTCCGATGGCAAGGAGTTCCTTCGATGTAATAAAATCAACTGCTTCCTTAATATCCGGATCCTTCTCATAAAAATCCTTCGATACATAATCGGACTTTTCATAATGTGCAATGACTTCCTCACTGGATGCTCCGAAAATAAAGATATTGTCATCTCCTACAAGTTCATGGATCTCCACATTTGCACCGTCTTCGGTTCCAAGCGTTACCGCACCGTTTAACATGAACTTCATGTTTCCGGTTCCGCTCGCCTCCTTGGATGCAAGTGAAATCTGCTCAGAAAGATCGGTTGCCGGGATCAGCTTCTCTGCCTTGGTTACATTATAGTTTTCCACCATAACAACCTTTAAATAAGGGCTCACCTCAGGATCTGCATTCACAAGCTCCTGCAGACACAGAATCAGATGAATGATATCCTTGGCAATCACATAAGCCGGCGCCGCCTTGGCACCAAAGATTACCGTAATCGGTGTTTCCGGTTTCTTTCCTGCCTTGATTTCCAGATATTTATGAATGACAAACAGGGCATTCATCTGCTGCCGCTTGTATTCATGCAGACGTTTGATCTGGGTATCAAAGATGCTGTCCGGATTTAAGGTAAGGTTCTGTGTTTCCTTTAAATAAGCACACAGCTCCTTCTTATTTTCCATCTTTACATCCAAAAGCTTTTTAAGGAATTCCGGATCGTCCTGATACGCTAAGAGCTTTGTTAATTCCATGGCATCCTTACGGTATCC
>ENA-ORNF01001057-ORNF01001057.1-human-gut-metagenome-genome-assembly--contig:-NODE-1057-length-25688-cov-6.049311_pt1 | contig 25688 bp, 23 predicted proteins | sample MGYA00242110_ERZ509012 | MGnify/ENA primary metagenome ERZ509012 (study PRJEB26280, sample SAMEA2338714) | human gut metagenome | biome: human gut; feature: human-associated habitat; material: faeces...
CTTTGGTTTTGGACACAATCAAAGGGTTGAAAAAATAATGTGAGAAATTGAAAGACTTACCTCTATAAAAAAAGAGCCGCGTTTTGCGGTTCTATTCTTGTCAAGCAAAATTGAACATGATATATTAATTATATGAAAAATTCTGAATTACTAAGTAAAATAATTGATACACTAGAAAAGGAACACATTAACTTATATCATGATGTAAGCAAAGAGGAAATTCAAGCCTACATTTCAAATTTTTCTGATATAGACCAATGGGATAATATTACCTTTGATCGTGAAATGTTGAAACTATTTGCCAAATTTAAAGATGCACATACGAACTACTATGTTCAAAGTGGTTGTTTGGACAAAAAAATAATATTTGTGCAAAACAATATTTATTTAAAAGATAATGAGGATTTTAAGGAAGTTGAATTTGTTGACAAATTGACGGCAAATGAATTTATTGAACAAATTTCATCAATGATTTGCTATGAAACAAAAGAATATCTGACACATAGAATTAGAAATGTCATCAATAATCAATATTATTATCAAATGATCGGACTATGCCAAAATGATGGTTCAATAAATTTTGTTGTCAAAAACAACAGAAAACTTGAGACAATTAATGTTAAGAAAATATCTGGTGAAGAATATAGAAAGTTAATGCATTCAAAAAGCGAAAAAAACTACTCTTTTGAAATAATAAATGATAATGTCGTTTTAATCAGATACAAGAGATGCTGGGAAGACAAAGATTATCCATTTGCAGAATTTGTTGAGGATATAGAAGAAAAAATTTTAGAGAAACATATTACTCAATATGTTTTGGATTTGCGAAATAATGGCGGAGGAAATTCATCTGTAATTAAACCTCTTGCTGAACTGGTTGAACGCATGAATTTGAAAGGTGTTGTTTTGATAAATAATGGTGTGTTTTCATCGGGTAGATGGGCTGTGGCAGATTTTAAAAGTAAATTCAACGCACCGCTCATAGGTGAACCAACAGGTGGAGCAGCGGCGAGTTATGGCTTGAACGAAAATCTTCAGATTGAGGATAAATATTTTTGTGTAGCAAAAAGATATTGGGATTTTGAAAGCGTGTTTGGATATAAAGGAAACATTCAACCAGACATTTATGTTCCCACCACATTAGATGATATAAAAAATAAAAAAGATTCACAACTTTTGACTGCATTATCATTTTTGTCAAATCAAAAAGAATAACCAATACAGCAATAACTTTTTGAAAATGCTGGCATACATATCACAACGCATTAAAAAGCAAATGAAAGACCTTTGATGGTCTTTTTTTGTGAGTTATATGTGTCATAAAAAAGATTTTTTCAATATTATGTATTGGATAAAACCTTTCAGAAAGGAGATTTTTTATGACATGTTGTAGAAGAAGATGTTGTGGACAAACAAATCAAACAATAAGGCCTTGGATTTTGGGTCCAACTGGACCCATGGGGCCACAAGGAATGAGAGGTCCAACGGGTCCAATGGGCCCAACAGGTCCAGCGGGGGCGACTGGAGCAACAGGGCCAGCAGGTCCAGCGGGCGTTGTTTCAAATCAAAACGCAACCATTGCCAATGCGACAAATCAAGCAATAACGAGCGGAACACCTCTCACACTTTCAACAGTTGTCACAAACAACGGAATGACTGTGACAAACAATGGGATTACAGTCCCAGCAGATGGGACATATTTGGTTGAATACTATGTCAACCGTGCAACATCTGCAAGCGGAACAGACAGCATTTCAATTGCTGTTGCGGGGGCGACAAATTCAAACACGTCGATTCCACTTATTGCTCAATCAACATCGAGTGCACAGTTTGTTCTTAATCTGACTTCGGGCAACACTTTGACTCTTGTCCCAATAGTGACTGCTGCAACCAATCTTGAGGCAACGGGTGGACCAAGTGCGACGCTCACAGTTGTGCGATTGTCCTAACATTCCACGAAAAAAAAGCAGGGAAAATCTCCTTGCTTTTTTTGTGCAAATATTATTCCTCCAAACCAAGCAAATAGTCTGCTGAAACTTTATAGTGTTTGGCAATTTTTATAATAACCGTTATTGATGGAACTTTCAAATCATTCTCCCAAAAACTTACGGTGCTTGCGTCGCCCCTGTCATCCTGAGATGGACCCGCTTGACGGGCAATCTAAGGATCCCGTTCTTTTTTGACTCCAAAAAAGGACAATTCGTTAAAAATTTATTTCATATTTTTGTTGACAACAAGGTTGGGTGAGTGTATAATAGCAAAGTATTTTGAATATTCCTTCCCGAAGACAGCAAGTGTCATTGACATAATCTTGCAATCGCAAGGCTTGCCGAGGAAATGATTTGTGTGGACTTTTTTCACCTTATGCTTTTCTCGGCGTAAGGTGTATTTTTAATACTGCACACAAATTAAAAAAGGAGGCAAAAAAGTGAGTGCTAATTTTGAAGCTAAAAAAGAATTAGTTAGCGAAATCAAAGATAAAATTCAACGTGCCAAATCTTTTGTTGTTGTTGATTATCGCGGAATGACTGTCGCGCAAGACACAGAACTCAGAGCAGGTTTCAGAAATGCTAATGCTGAATACAAAGTTTATAAAAATAGACTTGTTCAAAGAGCATTGAGCGAACTTGGAATTGCTGGCTTTGATGATTTCTTGCAAGGAACAAGCGCGATTGCTTTTGGGTTTGAAGATGAACTTACTCCTGCAAAACTTGTTTCAGCAGCGGGTGCAAAAACTCAAAAACTTGAAATCAAATGTGGACTTCTTAACGGAAGTTTCATCTCGGCAGACGAAGTGAAAGCTTTGGCAAGCATACCTTCAAGGGAAGAACTTATTGGAAAATTGTTGTTCCTCTTGCAAAGTCCTATGCGTGGGCTTGCAATTTCTCTTAGCAAAGTTGCAGAGAAAAACGCATAACAAAAATATTTTAAGGAGATAAAAAAATGGCAGATTTGAATAAATTTATTGAAGACATTAAATCATTGACAGTTGTTGAACTCAACGACCTTGTTAAAAAAATCGAAGAAGAATTCGGAGTTAGTGCCGCTGCAACTTTCGCAGTTGGCGCAGCAGCACCAGCCGCAGCAGCAGCTGAAGAAGAAAAAACAGAATTCAACATCGTTCTCAAAGATGTTGGAGCAAACAAAATTGCAGTTATTAAAGTTGTTAGAGAAATCACAGGTCTTGGACTTTCAGAATCTAAGGCTTTGGTTGAAACTCCAAACGCTAAGATTAAAGAAAACGTTGCAAAAGATGCAGCTAATGAAATGGTTGAAAAATTCAAAGCTGCTGGTGCAACTGCAGAATTGAAATAGTTTATCAAAACTATAAATCGCTGAAGTGTGAAGTTAAACAGGAAAGAGTGTTCTTTCCTGTTTTTTTTGCAATAATTATGAATAAGGTCATGAAAAATGCATATTGCAAAACTTGACAAGTTGTGATATAATATAATCATAAATATGGGGGAAATATTATGGGAGAATGGTTAACTGAAGAAATCGATCGCAAGCCTTATTATTGCGACATGGAAAAAGTTAAAGCGAGCATAAGTGAAATTGACGAAAAACTTTCAAAGTTTTATGCATATTGCAAAATTCATCCACGTTTCAAGCAAGAAATGTTTTCAAAACAAGCACAAGAAAGAAGATCTCGTGAAACAGCAATGGCTTTTCTTGGAATTGAAAAACCAATCACTCTTGATCCAACATCTTCTTATGAGAAAACAGAAGCTGAACGTGAAATTGAAAAATTGAAAATTCGCAAACTTTTGGCATATACTGATGCAAGTCAATATATGAAAAATATTTTAAGTTCAGATGCTCCATATCTTGATCAATCGGTTTGTTTAAGAGCACATGCAACAATGTGTCAAGGTGAAGAAGAAAAATCAAGAATCATTCGTTACAATCGTTTCAGAGATGAAACCGATCCCGTGATTATTGTTGGTCAGGGCTATTTCAATCCTGTTCCTGGTGAACTTGTTAAACCAAGAATGGATTTGCTTTTCCAAGACTATTATTATGGTGCTTGGGATAAAGATCACCCAATCATTAAGGGTGCAAAATTCTTGACTGAATATTATAGAATTCAACCTCACATGGACGGAAACAAAAGAATGGCACTTTTGTGCATGAACTTCATTTTGCAAAATGGTGGCTATGCTGATGTTCGTTTCCATAACGGAAGTAAAGAAAGATTGTTTGATTGCTTGAAAAAGTCAGTTTTAACACATGATGTTACAGATCTTGTTCTTTTGATTGCTGAAAAGGAAAACAAACGTTGCAACCAATGGCTTGAAGAACTTATCGACTATCGTTTAAGAATTCGTGAAGAAGATGAGCCGGAACAAGTTAATTTGGAATTTGTTCCAATGGGCGAGAAATATAAAACAAAACAAACATCTGAAGTGTCTAAAAAAACAGAAGAAGAGCCAAATGCATAATAAAAAAATCACCAGTTTTGGTGATTTTTTTTATGTTTATTTTAGGTTGATAATTTGCTCGATTTTGACTTCAACTTTGCAAATGAAACGTTAAATTATTTTGGCATAAAAGTGCAACATTCAGGTTCTTGATTGTTTGTCATCACAGAAATACCATTTGCTTTGCAGCAACAATTTTCATTAAAAAGGCAACAGGCATCGCAGGCAACATTAATGTTTTTGCGTGTTGGTTTTTGTTCGATTTTGTCTTCTTTTTCTTCTTTTGTTTGATGAATTTTTGATGGTTTATAAGTTTCGCATTCGGTCATTTTTCCAACCTTAATGTTTGATGCGGTGCAGTTGCAGTTTTCATTATAAACACACCCAACTCTTTTACATTTCAAATCATACATTGCTTTTGTCTCCTTTTTCTTGATGATTTAATTATGTTCAAAAAACCGTAAAACTATTCAATTTTGTTTGCCAGAATATTTAAAATTCTTTATAATGAAATTTCAATGAGGTGATGGAAAGTGGAATATCAAAACATTAAATTTGATGCCATAATGGCAACACCAGGGCTTGGAAAGTCATATGTCTGTGATCGTGATAAACGATTTATAGATGCTGATGAAGAAAGACTTAAATGCAAATATGTTGTGCCGGAAAACATTTCAAGGGAAGATCTTGAAAGAACAAAAGGCGATCGCCCTTTTGAAAAACGTGCAAAACATGATGAATATATTAAAGCTCTTTATGACAAGCTTGACAACTATGTTGATGAAGGAAAAATCATCATTGCTGCACCGCACCCAGAACTTTATGAATATTTCAAAACAAGAAACATTAAATTTGTGTTTATATATCCTTCAAAGAATATGAGGCAAGAAATTAAAGATCGAATGAAAGAACGTGGCAATGATGATGCTTTTATTAAAGAGAACGATGACAAGTTTGAAGAATTTTATAAACTTAATCGTGAAGAAAAACAAAGTGTTTTACACTATGAAGCAAGAAGTGGAGAGTTTCTTTCAGACATTATAAAGAAATTTGGCATTAAATAGCACTTGAAAGAGTTGACGAGAACCATGATTTGTCGCTATAATTAACACAGAAAAGGAGAATATTATGAAAGTTATATTATCGAGTGATGTTAAAGCTCTTGGAAGAAAGGGTGACATTGTGAATGTTAGTGATGGATATGCAAACAACTTTTTGTTGAAAAACAAACTTGCAGTTCCTGCATCTGCTGGAAATTTGAATATTAATGCACAAGAAAAAGCTGCACTTGCAAAAAAGATTAAAGAAGAAACTGCCGAAGCTGAAGCTCTTGCAAAAAAACTTAAAGATGTTACTGTTGTTGTGAAAACAAAAATTGGCGAAAATGGAAAAACATTTGGATCAATTTCAGGCAAAGAAATTGCAGAAGAACTTTCAAGAATGGGCTATGATATTGACAGAAAGAAAATTGAACTTGAAACTCCAATCAAAGCTGTTGGTGAATATCTTGTTCCAGTAAGACTTTATAAAGGTGTTGTTGGAAAGATTAATGTTAAAGTTGTTGCAAATCAATAAAAAATGAAAGTTGGAAAGTTTTCCAACTTTTTTTATGCAAAAAATCTGTTTCTTATGTTTGCTAATTGTTTGCAAAAGTCAAAATACATATGTATAATGAAATTAAGGAGAAATCACATGGAAGAACAAAAGATAACAAAAGAAAGAAAAACAACAAATTTGTGGGATATGCTTGGAAAAATCGTTGCAATTTATCTTACACTTATTTATGCTCTTTTTATTTCAAATTCATATTTTCATTATTTGCCGGTTGGCGGATTTATTTTAAGTGTTATTTCTTATTCAATGTTATATGGTCCAATGATTCTTATCATTATAACATGCATGGAAGCTTTGAAAAATCGAAGCCTTGTTTTAAAAATAATTTTTCTTGCATTTTGGGTTGTGATTTTCATTTTCTCTTTCTTTCCATCTTTGCTTTCATTTTAGGTTGGGGGAGAACATATGAAGAAAAATTTAGGATTCATTTTGACCCTCGTGGTGCTGCTTGTTGTGGCGGTTTTCATGGTGCAAAACTCTAATAGTGTTTATAAAAGCCCAGTGAATAATCGATATAACGTTGGCTCAATTTATGTTAAAGAAAAAACTCTCAACTATAAAAAATATAGCGAAAGTGTTTCACCAAAAGCAATGTGCAATATTGCTGCTGAAGTTTCGGTTGGAATTTTGAAAGAAGTTTATAAAACTTTCATGGCAATTGGTGATGACAAAGTTTCTGGTTGGCGTCTTCTTGAAAAAGAAAACAAAGAAAGTGGGCTTTCATATAAACTTTGGGTGAACAGCTATGATAAATCGGTTTACACTTTAACACTTTCTGGAACTGATCAAATTAAAGATACATCACAATATTTTCCGATGATGATGGAAGAAGAATATCCAATTCAAATGAAAGAAACTTTGGAAGTTGGGAAAAGTGTTGTTTCACTTTTAGAAAAAAATATTTCTGCCGGAAAAGGTGAAAAGATGACAAAGTTTTATATCACAGGGCACTCACTTGGCGGATATCTTTCAGCTTTCCTTGCTTCGGAAATTGTTGATAGCTATAATGGTGAAAACCATCAAAACATTAAATATTCAGATTTTATTTATTCAGATTTTTCAATTGATGATATTCATTGTTACACTTTTGGTGCCCCTGGGTTTTACAATAAGCCAATGAGTGAAGGTGTTCTTGGAATTGGAATTTATGCGAACCACCCAATCCCTTCTTGGGGTGTTAAAAAGAAAACAAACAACGAGAGCGGAAAATATAAAAATGTGATCACAAACTATTATAATAACCTTGACCTTGTTGGAACTTTATATGTTGAAAATGACAATTTGAAACATCTTGGAACAACGATTGTTTTGTGGGTTAACAAGGCGAACCCAGTGAACCTTTATCTGCTGTCAGTAAACTTTGTTGAGGTTCCTAAAAAGCTTTACTATCACATGCCATGGGTTTATATTAATGTTCTTGATAAAGTTGGCTAGAAAACAAATAAAAAAAAAGTTGGAAAATTTTCCAACTTTTTTATTTTTAATATGCTTCAAATAAAACTTTTTATATTTCATCAAACTATTTTTTGCTTTTTTTGCCGCCAAAAATTATTAAAATATAAAAGAGAAATCTCAAGAAATAGATTGCAGAAGTAACAAGAGCAGAAATATATGTTTGGGCTGCGGCACTTAAAACTTTTTTTGCATATGGAACTTCATCTGGTTCCAAAATTCCTGATGAAAGGATTTGGATTGCTCTTTTTGATGCATTGAATTCTACAGGAAGGGTTACAAGATAGAAAAGTGTGCTTGAACCATAAAAGGCAACAGAAACCCAAACAATAATTTCGCCGGCTGGTTGATAGGCTTGTGAAATTGACATTAGCACAATTCCAACAACGAAAAGTGGCCAGAAAAATGTTGTTGCAAGGTTTACAATTGGGACAAGAATGCTTCTTATTTTAAGTGGCTTATAGCCATCGCGGTGTTGAATTGCATGTCCAACCTCGTGTCCAGCAACACCAATGGCAGCAATGCTTTTGCTTTCAAAAGTGCTGTCTGAAAGACTTAAAGTTTTTGTTTTTGGATTATAGTTGTCTGTAAGATTGCCTTTAATGCGTTCGATTTTAACATCGTTTAAACCAGCATTATCAAGCATGATTCGTGCAACTTCTGCACCAGTTTTTTCTGAGCGATTTTGCATCAAGTCATATGCTTTAAAAGTTCTTGAAACATTGGCTTGTGCATAAATTCCATAAATAAGTCCAGGCAAAATTAAAATTGTTGCAATGATATATAATAATTCCATTTAGGTCTCCTTGATTAAATTATATTATATTATTATTTAAAATAATGTCAAACAAAATTTAAATGATTGATATTGTGTGAAAAGTTTGATAAAATAAAGATAGGTGAACGCAAATGAAAATGGATTTTATCTTATCTGAAACAGACAATGGTGCAATGATGAATGCACTTTCTTTGCTTGCAAAAACTGCTTTTGAAAACAAAACAGAAACGTTTATCGCTTTGGTTCCAGAAACAAAAACTTTGCTTGCAGAAAGATTTTTGCTTGAAAATTCGAAAAACCATGCATTTGCAAACATTTATATTTACAGTTTTAATAGGCTTTTAAGAAAAATTCAAACAGTAAAAAAGCTTCCACTTTCAAAACAGGGTGGAGTTATGATTGTTCGAAACATAATTTTAAAAAACCAAGACAACCTTGTGTGCTATAAAAAAACCGCAAAAACTGCAGGCTTTGCGGAAGGAGTATATGACACCATTCAACAACTTAAATCAAGTGGGGTTTCTCCTGAAGAAATTTTTGAAGCTGGAGAGAAACTTACTTCTGCACTTAAAATTAAACTTGCAGATATTTCTCTTATATATCGTGAATATGAAAATTATATTGGCGAAAACATGATTGACCTTAACGACAGGCTCGAAATGCTTGAAAAAGAGTCTGAAAATTCAGATTTTATTAAAAATGCACACATGTTTGTTGTTGGTTTTGATTCGCTTACATCTAACATGGTGTCGGTTGTTAAAGGTTTTGTTAAAAATGCAAAAAGTGTTACAGTTTCTGCATCATTTTTGCACCCAGATCGCAAGAATTCGCACATCAGTGAAAATGAAGTGTTTTCGCATTTCAAAAAAATTGCAGATGAACTTCATATTGCATATAAGCCAACTTTTAAAAGTCTTAAACTTTCAAAAGATTTTGAAAACTTGAAAAATAATCTATATGCTTATCCGATTGTTTCTTCTCAAATGTCTGGAAGTGTTGAAATTTTTGGAACTCCAAGTGTGAGCGAAGAATGTAAAATGGTTGCAAGCAAAATTAAAAAAAGTGTTTTAAAGGGTCAAAGAAGATATGGCCAGATTTATTGCTATCTTGCAAACCCAGACCTTGAAAATTATCTTACTGAGCAACTTGATAATTTTGGTGTTCCATATTTTGTTTCAATGCCATATGAAGAACAAAACCATCAATTTTACATTTTCATTAAAAGTCTTTTTGCACTTTCGAAAAAGAACCTTGATGGTGAAGAGGTGATAAAGTTTGCAAGAAACAACTTGCTGTTTTTAGACTCTTCAAAGGTTGATGATTTTGAAAACTATGTTTTAAAATTCGGAACAAATTATACAAAATTTTTAAAGCCGTTTGAATATGGAAAAGACAATCCACAAATGCTTGAAAATGCTGAAGAGGTGCGACAAGAAATTGTAAATGTGTTTTATGATTTTGCACTTGGCATAAAAGAAAATGAAACAACAAAAGAAATTGTTGATTCACTTTTCTCATTTTTTGACAAGTTTAACATGAAAGATAAACTTGAAAATCTTTCAGTTGTTCAAGAGGGTCTTGGTGAAACAAGAGAGTCACTTGCAACAAAGCAGGTGTTTAAAAAAGCAAGCGAAGTTTTGCAAATGCTTTCACAATTTTTGGGAGACCAAAAAATGTCGCTTGACGAGTTTTATACTTTGCTTGTGAGTGGGCTTGAATCAGACGATATTTCACTTTTGCCACTTGGTTTTGATCAGGTTCAAATTGTATGCTCGTCTGATTCAATTTATAAAGCAAAAGATCTTTATGTCCTTGGTGCAACCGATGGGAATTTTCCAAAAAGAGAACTTGATCTTGGGCTTATTTCTGATGGCGAAATTGTTTCACTTGAAGGCATTAATCAGAAAAAAATCGAACCAACAATTCGCTCGATAAACCGAAGAGAAAGATTTAAAACCTATCAACTTTTGCTTTGTCCGGAAAATTTGTGTATCAGTTTTTCAGACCATTTGCCAAATGGTGAAGAAAGCAAAATGTCAAGCCTTGTAAATATGATTGCTTCACTTTTTTTAGCTAATGGAAAAGAATATGAAATTCGAAAATATTATAGCATTTTCGATGGTGAAGAACCTGAGTTTAGCGAACTTCTTTATTCTCTTGGATCAAAGGAAAATGCAATAAGATTTTTAGCTGAAAGTGTGGCGAAATATAGAAATGGAACTTCAAAAGTTGAAATTGAAACCATTTCAAAACTTTATCATCTTTTATATAAAGATATAGATGAAGATTTGAAGAATAAAATTAATCAAATTAACATTTCACAAGATTTTGAGACGTTAAACAATGCTGACAAATTGTTTTTTGCTTCTGGAAAAACATCAATTTCTGAACTTGAAAGCTATTTCAGTTGTCCATTTAAGCATTTTGTGAACTATGGTCTTCGTTTGAAAGAAAGAGAGCTCTCTTCAATGAAAGCACTTGATGTTGGTGACATTTTGCATGCTGTTGCTGAAAAGTTTATGAATTTTGCGGTTAAAAATCCAAACATAAACGTTGAAAAATTTGCTGTTAACACTCTTAAAAAAGTTCTAGAAAACGAGAAATATAGCAAAGAAGATAATGTTATTTTAATCAAAATTTTGGAAAAAGAAGTGATAAGACTTTGCACTGCTCTTTACACAGAAATGATGTCGTCTGCATTTAAAACAGTCTTCACAGAAGAGTGGTTTGGTGGAAAAGATGCAAAATTTGAAGGAATTGTTGTAAGCAACAATCCAAAAGTTGAAATTGTTGGAAAGATCGATCGTGTTGACGAAGTGTTAATGGGAAATGGTCAAAAATATTATAGAATTATCGACTATAAGACAGGAAAAATTGAATCTAATCCTGCCGACATTTACTATGGCAAAAAACTTCAACTTGCTGTTTATCTTGATGCAATTAAAGACAAAAAAATGTTGCCTTCAGGTGTTCTATATTTCCCAATTCACAATGAATATGCCGATTCTAAAGAAAAGATAGATGAAGCATATAAATGTAAAGGCTTCATCTTGAAAGATGCAGATGTTGTTATGAAAATGGATAAAACTCTTAGCCTTGAAAATCCAAAATCAAAGTTTATTGGTGCAGAACTTAGCACTAAAAAAGAGAACATTAAAAATGGAACAATAGAGCTTAAAAATAGCTCATCACTTCTTTCTGAAGACGAGATCGAAAGCATTTCTTCTTATGCCTTAAAGCTTTCTGAAAAAGCTGTTGAAGAGATTTTGCAAGGGTTTATTAAGCCAACTCCACTTAAAAAATCAAGTGAGATTGCATGTGATTATTGTCCATATAAAAACGTTTGCGGAATAAACAAAATGGCAGATATATATACAAGAGAAACCAATCTTGATAATGTTAAAGAATTCTATAAAGGGGGCAATATATGGGAAAAATAAACTGGACCGATGCTCAAAAAAGCATTATTGAAAAAAGAAATTGCAACCTTTTGGTTTCTGCTGGTGCAGGAAGTGGAAAAACAACCGTCATGATTGAGCGAATTGCAAACTTGATTTTAGATAAAGAACACCCAACACCAATTTCAAAATTTTTGATTATTTCGTTTACAAAGGCAAGTGCTGCCGACATGAAAAACAAGCTTATCAAAAAGCTTTCAGAAATGGAACCTACACCATATATTTTGGAGCAACTTGACGATGTTTTAACAAGTGATGTAAGCAACCTTCACAGTTTTTGTGCAAGGCTTTTGAAATCATATTTCTATGAAGTGGGGCTTGACCCAACATTTGTTGTGCTTGATGAAGTTGAAACTGATGTTTTAAAGCAAAAAGCACTTTCAAAACTTTTTGAAGAAAAAACACAAGCGGCAGACAAAAGTTTTTATGAGCTTGTTGATATTTTTGCAAAGAAACGTAGCGATGAGGGCCTTAAAAATGTAATTTTAAAAATTCATGATTTCATGTGCTCTATTGATGAGAAAGATGAGTGGTTTGAACAAACAATCAACACTCTTTATGAAACTGACATTAAAAATAATGTTGGTGCAAAAATTATATTGTCTCATATGAAAGCAGAAAGACGAAGAATGCTCGAAGAAATTGCAAGAGCAAAAGAAGAGTGCAGAAAGTTTGAAGCTGACAATCTTGTTTCATATCTTAATGCTCTTGAAAGCAAAGTGCTTTTGATTCGTGAAGACCAAGGGCTTATTGAAAATGCAAAAAGACTTTCTTGTGTTGAAAGACTTCCAAACATTCCAAAAGTTGACAAAAGTTTAGAGTGGCTTAAAGATAAAACAAGTTTGCTGAAAGACTCGGTTAACAAACGAATTGATAAAATTAAAGAATATGCTGTTGTTGATGATATTGACAACATTGAAACAAATCTTCAAAAAACACAAAAATATGTTTTTGAACTTTATAAGCTTGAAAAAGAGTTTGTTGAAATTTTTGATGCACTTAAAAAAGAACGTGGTGGGCTTGATTTTAACGACCTTGAAGAAAACACTTTAAGAGTTCTTTCAAATCCAGTAATGCTTGATGAAATTAAAAATAAATATGACTATATCATGGTTGATGAATATCAGGACATTAACTCGGTTCAAGAGAAAATTTTAAGTTTGCTTTCAAAAGATAACAATCGTTTCATGGTTGGAGATGTTAAACAAAGCATCTATCGATTCCGTTTGTGTGATCCTCAAATTTTCCTTGATAAATATAATCTTTATCAAGACAATGAAAGTGCAGGGACACTTATCAAACTGAATGAAAATTTCCGAAGCAAGAAAACTATTCTTGATTTTGCAAATGCAATTTTTGAAGAAACAATGACAAAAGATTTCGGTGGAGTTGATTATCTTCACGATGCAATGCTTGTTGCTGGAAGTGACGCACAAAAAGATGACAAGGTTCGTGCGGAAATTTTGATTGCAGATACAGATGGGTTTGAAAAGCGCAAAGAAAATGAATTTAAAGTTTATTCGGTTAAAGATGATGACCAAAGTGCTTTTCTTGAAAAACGTGGAAGAGCAGAAGGGCTGTTGATTGCAAACAAAATTCTTGAGATTCATCGAAATGAAAAAGTTTCCGAAAATGGGAAAGAAAGAAAAATTAAATTTTCAGATATAACAATTTTGGTTCCATCAAGAACAACATATCTTGATAAAATCATTGAAACACTCCGTGCAAAAGATATTCCAGTCGCAACCGATGTTGAAGGTGATTGTTTTGAAGATGACTATGTTTTTGGGCTTAAAAGTTTTCTTGAAGTTCTTTCTTGTGAAAAGGTTGACCTTAGTTTGTTTGGGCTTTTAAAGTCTAAAGTTTTTGATTTTTCAGCAAACGAGCTTGCGGAAATTTGTGAAGAAAAAAACAACAAAAACTTTTTCTATCAAAATGTTGAAGATGCTTGGGAAAAACGCAATCTTAGTGAAAAAACAATGCAAAAACTCGACTATTTCTTTGAAACAATCAAAATCTATCGTGAAAAAGCAAAGTTTTTGCCTGCAAAAGAACTTATCAAACAACTCATTCGTCAGCAATCTTTAATGGCAAAAATCAGTTTTGACTCTGATGGTGACAAAACAAAACAAAAACTTTCAAGATTCCTTGCAACACTTGCAAATAAAAGTGTGTTTGAGTTTGTGAATGATAATTCGCTTTCAAGCATAAAATGTGACCCAGTATATGCTCAAGATGCCGTTAAAGTGATGACTATTCACAAATCTAAGGGGCTTGAATTTAAAGTTGTTTTTGTTGCAATGGCTTCAAAAGAGTTTAACCTTGAAAGTGTTAAAAACAATGTTCTGATTTCAAAAGATCTTGGAATTGCAATGGACTTTTATGATAGCGATCTTCGATATAAATCTTCAACAATTGCAAAACAGGCGGTAAGACTTCTCGAATCGCGAAAGATGCTTGAAGAAGAGCAAAGACTTTTCTATGTTGCACTTACTCGAGCAACCGACTTTTTATATGTTGTTGCAAGTGCTTCTTATGAAAAAATCCCTGAAAAAATGCCTGCAAGTCCAATGTGTTTTATGGACTTTTGCGGACACCTTGTCAAAGATGGCGGGAAATATGACAACCTTAAATATTCAGTTCAAGTTGTTGATGCTCTTTCACTTATCAGTAATGATATCTCAAAAGAATATAAACAAGTTGTATTATCCGATCAAGAAATTGACGAAGATTGTTGTAATATTTTAGATAAACCTTATAAGTTTGAAAAAGATGTTTCTGTTCCAATGAAAGTTGCTGTTACTGGAATTTTGAATAAAGAACTTGAAAAACAAAATTTTGTGAAGTTTGAAAACAATTTTGAGAATCAAAGTTCAGCAGAAGAGGGAACACTTTATCACCTTGTTCTTGCAAATCTTGACATTTCAAAAGGTGGCGAAAAAGAAATTTCAAATCAAATTGATGAAATGGTCAATAAAGGAATAGTTTCAGAAGATGAAGCAAAAACTATTGTTGTTTCATATCTTTCAAAACTTCTCTCTAACAAAGATTTTGTAAATTTAATTTCAGGAGCAACTGCAATTTATAAAGAAAAAGAATTTTTCAGTTTGCAAAATATGACAGAAAGTTCACAAAGTGTTATGCAGGGTATTGTTGACCTTTTGATTGTTAAGAATAACAAACTTATTGTTGTTGACTATAAAACTGGAAATATCACTGAAAATAAACTTGAAAGATATAAAGAGCAACTTTCTCTTTATGCTGATGCAATGCAAAGATGTTTTGATTTGCCGGTTGAAAATAAATGTATTGCAGATATTTTTAATGGCAAAATAATTTTTGTATAAAATTAACTGAATTGTAAAAAATCGCTTAAATTTGTTTCGTTTTTTGAAATTAAAGTGTTATAATGAAAAAAATAAAAAACGGAGAAAAAATATGTTTGAATATATTGTTACAATTTTTAAAGTTGTTGCAGGGGTTATCACGAACGAACGTCTTGTAATTGCATCACTTATTGCAACAGCACTTTTGCTTTTATGGATTGTTTTTTCACTTTGCTTTTCTTTTGAAATGCGTTTTTTGAGTGGGGCAAAAAAAATCAATCAATATATAAGCCGAAATGGAATTGCTGGGGAACACAAGCAAGGGCTTGATAATCTTGTAATTAAAATGCCAAGTGAGTTTGTTCGTGGCTATCACACCTATGAGAAAAATCCACACAGCTTGCCTTCAGAGTTTATCAAACGTTCTGATTGCTTAGACCTTGAGCTTAATGGTGGTGTTTTCAATCAAAACCGTTCTATCATTAAGTCATATATCAACTCAGTGTTCTTTGCACTTTTAATTTTCTCTTTTGCAATCATGTCAAATTCAAGTTTGTTTGAAAGTGGTGCTGGAACAAGTGAAACTGCACTTACTGGATATATGGTTGCTGAAGCTTTGGTTCTTCCATTCTTGTTCTTGCTTGTTGCTAAAATTATGTATTATATATACACTGCAATTCGTCAACATCAATATCATGTTGCTGTTGAAGAATTTAATGAGATGATGGATAATTTTGATAAAGAAGCAATTGATACATATGGATATATTCCAAATTCTTTAACAGTAATGTCACACTCACTAAAAAACAAAGTTGCAGAGAAAGAAACAAAAACACCAGAAGTTAAAGTTTCACCAGTTGTGCCAGTTGAAGAAAATACTCAACCAGTTGTTCAAGAAGTTTTGAAAGAAGAGCAAGGATCAGAAGGGGTTCAAAGTGAAGAAGTTTCTGATAAACCAGCTGACGAAACTTTCAATCAGCAAGAAAAAATTGAAGAAGCTGCTTCTGAATATGACAATGTTCCGGAGCAGGTCTTGGAAGTTGAGCCAGACATTGAAGAAGTTTCGGAGCCTGAAGAAACAACTTTTTCAGAAGAATCTGCAGAGCCTGAAGAAAAACCAGTTTTTAAAGAAAGCATTAGTGATGAGACTGAAAATCAAACCGACAAAGAAGTTGATTTGATCGAAAAAGATCTTGAAGAAGATAATCAAAAATTTAATGGTGCTCAAACAGAAGAAGTTGAAGAGCTGGCAAAAACACAAAATACAGATTCGTTTAACGAGTATGCAAAAAGATTTGAATCTTTAAATCAAATTAAATCCGAACAAAATCATGAAAAGGAACAAGAGAATATGAGCGAAAATCAAGAATTTCAAGATAATTTCAAACCAGACTTTGCAAGTTTGCTTGGCGAAGATGTTCAAAAGAAACGTGGCCGTGGAAGACCAAGAAAAGAAGCTACAGGTGAAGAAGGCTTTGTTATTAAAACAGACAAAGATTTTGAAGATGCACTTGTGCGTGCTGAAAAACTTATGAGAAAAAATGAAGAGCCACTTTCTGCTTCTCAAACAAAAAGAATTGAAAAACAATTGAAAGAGCTTATCGATGCAATGAGTAAGTATAAGGAGAATAAATAATGAAAAAGAAAGCAAAAATTACAAAAACAATGACAATTGGAAAAGTTTTATCAATCGATGAAAACCTTGCGACAATTTTAATGGGATTTGGACTTCACTGTTTTGGTTGCCCAATGAGCCAAGCTGAAACTCTTGAAGAAGCTGCAGAAGTTCATGGTGTTGATGTTGACATGATGGTTGAAAAACTTAATGAAGCTTTGAAATAAGCAAAAAATAAATCCAGAGTTATCTGGATTTTTTTATGCATTTTTAATTCTTTAACGAAGTAAATAGTGCTCGATTTAAAAATATTTGTTTGATCATAAATATATTTATATAATTAAATTACTTTATGAAATTGCAAAAGTGTTGACTTGTGTGGCTTTAAGTTTTATAATTTAACCCATAAGGAGACACTATGGGTTTTTTCACACTTATAACTGGTGCAACTGGTGGGCTTGGTGGAGCTTTTGCAAAAGAATGTGCACTTAATGGCGACAATCTTGTTTTAACTGGCTCTAATCCATCTAAACTCGAAAAAATTGTTGCAGAAATAAACCAATATTTTCCAGAAGTTAAAGTTGTTTCAAAAACATGTGATCTTTCAAGTGAAAATGAAAGAACAGAGTTTTTTAAATTTCTTGAAGAAAATGAAATTAAAATCAATTTACTTATCAATAATGCTGGATATATTGCTGAAGGTGATTTTTTATCTTTTTCAGATGAAGAGATAATGAAAATTATCAGAGTTAATTGTGAAGGAACTGTAGATTTCACAAAAAAAGTGATAGTTGCTCGTGATGACCGAATGCCACTGTCCATCATTACAATTTCAAGCATGGCAGGAGACTATCCAATGCCACACATGTCAATGTATTCGGCAACAAAGGCGATGCTTACAAATTTGATGGTGGCTTTAAATGAAGAACTTAAGGGGCAAAATGTGTTTATCACAACAGTTTGTCCTTCTGGAATTCCAACAACAAAAGCAATGAAAGAAGCGATCAAGGCTCAGGGTCTTGGTGGAAAAATGACTGCTTGCAGCCCTGAGAACATTGCAAAAATTGCACTTAAAGCGTCAAAAAAACATAAGGTTATAATCAGACCGAAGGCAATCAATGGATTTCTTGCATTGCTCAGTCGTCCGCTTTCAGAAAAGTGCAAGGCAAGAATTGTTGGAAAACGTTGGAAAAAATCACAAGCAAAACGAAATATGAATAAAGAAGGAAAATAATATGAATAAAAAACGTAATGTTACAATTTGTGTTTCATGGCCATATGCAAACAATAATCTTCACCTTGGATATATTGCAAGTTCACTTTCTGGTGATATTCTTGCAAGATATCATCGCATGGTTGGAGATAATGTTTTAATGGTTTCAGGAACCGACTGTCATGGAACAAAGCCTGAAATCAAGGCAAAACAAGAAGGTGTAACTCCAAAAGATATTGTTGATAGATATGATGCAAACTTCAGAAAAGCATTAAAGGTTTTCAACTTTTCTTTTGATATTTTTGCAAAAACCTATGATGAGTTTCATAAAGAAAAATGCATGGAAATGTTTAAACGTCTTTACGATAATGGATATCTTTATGAAAAGGTTGTTAAACGTCCATATTGCGAACATTGTGGAAAGTTTGTTAATGACACTGAAATTGAAATCACATGTCCGGTTTGTGGGAAAAGAACAAAGGCTGACAACTGTGATTGTGGATATGTTCCTGTAGAGTCTGATCTTGAAGGTGCAACATGTTTGATTTGCAAAAATAAAACTGTCCAAAAAGATGACAAGGTTTTGGTTTTCAAACTTACTGCTTTTAAGAGCTTTCTTGAAGATTTGGTTGAAAAAAATAAAGACACTTGGAGAATTAATGCCATTAATGAAACCAAGAAATATCTTGACGATCTTCGTGATCGTGACTTCTCTCGTGAACTTAATTGGGGGGTTAAAATTCCAATTGAAGGATATGAAGGAAAAGTTGTTTGGGTTTGGTGGGAAGCTCTTCTTGGTTATGTAACCGATACAATGCAACTTGCAGAAGAACAAGGTTTTGACTGGAGAAAATTCTGGAAAAAAGATGTTGAGCCAGACACGGAAAAACTTATCTATATGTGCCATGCGAAAGACAACATTGTTTTCCATTCAATGTTCCTTCCTGCAATGCTTGAAGGCTTGAAGGATAATTTTGTCACACAAAATACAATGGTATCAGCGGAATATTTAATGTGTAACAATGCTAAAATCAGCAAAAGCTCTGGAACTTGTTTTGAAGCTTTGGTTTGGGGTGAAACCTATAACCCAGATTCACTTCGTTTCCATTTTGCTGAAAATGGCCCTGAAAAGAAAGATGCAAACTTCACATTAGAACTTTATCAAACAACACACAACAGTGAAGTTGTAAACAAATTTGGAAATCTTATCAACCGCACTTTGAAATTTAAGGGTCTTGAAACTTTGCCAGTTGGCGAAATTGATGAAGGTATTAAGGCAAAGGTTATTGAAACTTATGATGAAGTTTCAAAATATATTGAAGCTATAGAGTTTAAAAAAGCTGCAGAAACTGCAATGAATCTTGTTTCAGAAGCAAATCGTTTCTATGACGAGCAAAAACCATGGGTTCAAGCAAAAGAAGATCAAAAGGCATTCAATAATACAATTTATACTTGTGCATATGTAATTGCAAACCTTTCAAATATTTTTGAACCATTCATGCCAAGTGCTGCTGCTTCAATTCGTGAATTTTTAAATCTTGACAAAAAACCTTCATGGAAAGAAATTATTCCTGAAAGTGTTTCACTTGATAAGGTTGTTCCACTTTTCAGCAGAATTTAGAAAATTTTTCAAAATTATTAAAGCCGATTGACAATTTATAGTTATTATTATATAATAAATTTATAGGAGATGAGCAATCATGACAATGGATTCTAGCTTCGCAAAAAGCATTATTGAACTTAAACTTGCATCAGACAGAATTGCCGAAGGAAAGGGCAAAGGTGCGGGCGTTTTCACCGTGCGTTATCAAATTCTTTATTTGATTGCTTCAAACGATAAAATCTCTCCACAAGAACTTATATATGAACTTAAAATGGCAAAAAGTAATCTTGCACTTATCACAAAAAAGATGATTAAAGATGGTGTGATTTCAAGCTTTAAAGAAGAAGGAAATCGCAAACAAATTTATTATAGCATCACCGATCAAGGCAAGAAAGAGCTTCAAACAAAAATGGATGCAATCAACAATATGCAAACTAAAGAAAGCAAAGAAATGGTTATGCATCTTATGAAAACTGTTGAAAGTTTGAAAAATGTCAAATAAAAACAAAACCACCAAAATATGGTGGTTTTTTCATGCAAAATATTTTGTTTTGCATTTTTTTTGCTTATTTTTTGCCATAAAGTCGAAGGTCTTTTCCTTCAATATGAACAATAAAACTTTCACGTTTGTTTAAAAGGCGGCTGAAAATTCTTTCGTTATATCGATCTAAAATATCTTGTGTGTCAAGATTTGTTGTAATAACCGTAAGGTGTCTAAGTCTTGAACGTTCGCTTAAAACAACATAGAGATATTCAAGAGTGACATTTTTTAAAAGTGGCTCGGTTCCAAGGTCGTCAATAATTAAAACGTCAGGATCAATAAGAGCATTAAGATATGATTGTTTTTGTTCTTCGTGGCTGGTATGATATGAAAGAAAAACCCCGTTTAAGCCTGATGAGGAAATAAATGATACTATAAAGCCACGATCAATAAGCTTTGATGCAAGGCACTCCGCAAGAAATGTTTTTCCAACACCGGTTTGACCTGAAATAATAATGTAATTATATTCAATATCAGGATATGTTTCGGCAATATTTTCAAGCTTTGTTTTCAGTTTTTTAAGAATTGTATTTTGTTTTTCATCTGTTGCAATGTCTGGTTTAAACTCATTGAAAGAAGAAAGTTGTCTTTTGGCAATTCCACATTCTTGTATAATTTTTTCGCGAACTTTGTTTTGCAAACATTTGCAATATGATCCATTCACATATCCAGTATCGTCGCATTCTTTGCAAGAATAGTTTGGGACAAGTGAGTTTGGGTCGATGTTATTTTTAAGCAAAATATGCTCAATTTTTTCTTTAACAAGTTTTAAAGATTTTTCTTGCTCTGAAACATCACTTCCGTTTGCATTAAGCTTTCCAATTTCAAATGTGAGAACTCTTTCTTGTTTTTCAAGGTTTACAAATTCGGGAATTTGTCTGGCTTTCATAATGTTTGAAACTGCAACATTTTGTGCATGAACACGAGATGCTGAAATTTCTTGAAGACTGTTTTGAATAAGTTGTTTTCTGTTCATTTTCTACACCTCAATGTCATCAAGAGAATCAAATAAAGCATCAAGTTCTTCTTTAGTGTATTCTCTTTGTTTAAAGTTTGGTTTGATTTGTTTATCGGTTTTTGCAAAGTTTGTTTGACTGCAAAGTTTTGTTGCTTCTTCAAGAGTTGAAATGTTCTTTGCATGAATTTCGCTTAAAAGTTTGTTCATATAGCGAATTGGATTTGCTGTTCCTTTTGATTTTTCAGCAACCATCATGATAATGTCGTCATTAATGTTCCAGTCTTCGCTCCAAGTGTTATAAATGTCTCGGTCCGCAGAGTTAACTTTTCTAAGACTTCCAAGAGCTTCAAGAATTTTTTTGATAGATTCATCTTTTGCAACAACTTCACCAAGATATTGAGTGATTGCTTCAGAAGAAATTAAACCTTTTTTGAAAAATTTTATAACTGCTTCATTCATAAGTGAAAGGCTTCTAATGTCTTGTTTATAGCAATAGATTGCAAGAAGTGCAAGAGTGTTTTTATCAAATCCTTTTTGAACCCAATCTTTAATATAAACTTCAACAGTGCTGTCAAGGTTTTGATAATATAATCCAAGTGTAGATGTAACTTTCTTTGCAATGTCATAAAACTCTTCTTTTTGTTTTGAATAGTTTTCAATATCTTCAAGGGTGAAGAGCTTTTGTTCATAATATTTAGAAAGCGTTTCGTCAAGTTTGCTCATTCCGCCTTTTTTATTAAGAGATGAAGCCACAAGCAAAACGACGTTTTTTGTGAATCCGAAATTATTTGTCCATTTAAGATACATGTTTCTTTCGTCAAGATCGGCATCACGATTAAGCCCTAAAGCTTTCAAAACGTCTTTAACATCACCACTTGCTTGTTCTTGCTCAAGAAACTTTTGTTCAAGGGCTGTAACGCTTTTTATGCCCTCATTTTCAAAACTTTTCGCAACTGCAAGGATATATGGATAGTTGATAGATGTGCTTTTGATTTTTGTGCAATATTTAATGATCATTATAACAGCATCTGGTTCAAAGTGATGAAGCTCAATAAGGTTATAATATTCGTTGAATTCAAGTGGAGTTATCATTCTTCCGTTTAAGATTTCTTGAACTTGGTCGTTAAAGTCTTTATATTTTGCTTTTGTTCGGATTTTGCTGTTTCCTGAAAACTTTTTTGCCGAAAGAAATTTAACTTCTAGTGGTGTTTTGTTCATGATTTGAACAAGTCCGAGTTCTTGCCAATATGTGAAATATTCAAATATTTGGTCAACAGATAAAGACAAAACAGTGCTCATTGACGAAATGTCATTGTCGTCACTTTGTGGAGCATTGCAAAGATAAAGACCATAAAGATAAACTTTAACAGCTCCGTCAGGTGCGCTTGGCAAGAATTCATTGATAAATTCATTATCAATAATTGTGCTTGAACTGTTTCTAAGATTTGATGAATAACTGCAAAGTCCCATTGTTGTCCGTCCTTTGTAAAATATAAATATATTTTAACACTTAATCTGATATTTTTCAACACTTTTAAAATTACAAAATATTTTTTGGAAATATTCCATAAATTCTGTTAACAATTGATTGTTAATAAGGTGTTAAAAAGATTTAATATGATTCTTATAATTTTGAATTGAAAAAATCAAATATTAAGCATTTTGAATTTATAGTTGTATAAAATTTGTCATATTCATGCGATTTTATACAAATGAAATTTCGTTTTTAATTTTTAAAATTCAACAATTTCTCCATCAAAATCAGGAATCATTTCAGTTGTGGCACTGCAAAGATCTTGCACAAGTGCATTTTTAAAACCGAGCTTAAGTGCATGTGCTAAAACTGCTTTATATTCAAGTTTTGTAATTTTTCGATTGATTTCCGGAAATTCTGAAGATTTTCCATATGGAGTATATTGACTCATGATTGAAATCAAAGCGTTTTCACCAAGAATTTCTTTAATTGAATTTAAAACATTAAAGCTATCTTTTGTAAGACCTGGTAATACAAGGTGGCGAACAACAATTCCTTTAACAAGTTTGTCATTTATAAAGGTGTTGTTTGGAATTTGTTTTTTCATTTCTCTAATGCATGCTGTAACATTTTCATTATAATTTGGTGCTTTGCTATATTTGATGGCAAAAGCGTTGTCATAATATTTATAGTCCACAAGGAAAATATCGACATATCCTTCAAGTTTTTTAATTGTTTCAGGGCTTTCGTAACCGCCTGAATTCCAGACAATAGGAATTTTTGGTTTATATATTTTTAAAGCTTCCAGAATTTGCAAACTGAAATGTGTTGGAGTGACAAGGTCAATGTTTCCAGCTCCTTTTTCTTCAAGCTCTTTGAAAATATCTGCAAGTTGTTTTGGAGAAACTGTTTTTCCAGAAATTTCGTGACTGATTTTATAGTTTTGGCAATATACACAACCGAGATTGCAGCCCGCAAAGAAAATTGCACCTGAACCTTTTTCATTTTTAGAAACAAGAAAAGGCTCTTCACCTTGGTGAAGCATTATTTTTGAAATCACAATTTGATTTGAAGCTAAACAAAATCCATGAGTTTTATCACGGTTAACATTACATTTTCTTGGGCATATGTTACAATTTGTCATGACAGTAGTATGAAATATGTTTTTCAAAATGTCAAGAACAATTTGATTTGATGAAAGAAATAGTGTATTATATTGATATGAAAATAAAATCAGAACAAGATTATCAAAAATTTATAAATCACCTTTACGAATTGTCAGATGGGGAAAAGTTTGTTGCTTTTCAACAAAAAATTTTAAACACACAGAAAACAATTGTTGGAATTAAAACTCCAATGCTTAGAAAACTCGCAAAAGAAATTTACAGTTGTAGCCATGACGGGCTTTTTAAATATGGCACCAATGACATTTTTGAAGAGGTTTTAGTTAAAGGGCTTGTAATTGCAATGCACACTGATTGTGATTTTGCACTTCAAGAGTTGAACAGACTTGTAAAGTGTTTTGATACATGGGCAGAAACAGATATGATTTGTGTATCTTTTAATTTTTTTAAGGGAAATGAAGAAAGACTATTCAACTATTTTTCAGAACTTGTGAAAAGCGAAGAGGAGTTTGTTTGCAGGTTTGGTATAGTGTGTTTAATGAAATATTTTCTTGATGAAAACAATGTTGATCGCACTTTTAAAGCACTTGATAACGTAAAATGCGATAAATATTATGTTAATATGGCAATTTCATGGTTGATTTGTGAGACATTAATAAAAAATCCGCAAAATGCCGTGAAAAATATGCAAAAAATTATAAAAAATCATCATTTTAATTCGTTTGTTATAAATAAAGGGATTCAAAAATGTTGTGATAGTTTCCGTTTTGATAAAGAAACAAAAAATAAACTTAAAGAGTTGAAAATAAAATGATAGAGAAAAATCAAGAACTAGAAGTTGAAATTTCCGGAGTTGCAAGTGAAGGTCAGGGCATTGCGAGAATAAATGGCTTTGTGATTTTCGTTCCATTTGCAATGGAAGGCGAAGTTGTGAAAATTCATATTATAAAAGTTACAAAGTCTTTTGCTGTTGGAAAAATTATGGAAATTGTTAAACCAGCAAAAGAAAGAGTTGAGCCAATTTGCCCACATTTCTATAAATGTGGTGGGTGCAGCCTTCAACATATGAGCAAAAATGCACAACTTTCTTTTAAGAAACAAGTTGTGAAAGATGCATTAAGAAAACTTGGCGGTTTTAATGATGTTGAAGTTGATGATGTTATTGCATCTGACAGTCAGACAGAATATAGAAATAAGTCTGCCTTTCCGCTTGTTGTGGGGGAAGACTCAAAACTTCATGTTTGCATGTTTAAAGAACTTAGTCATAATCCTATTTTTATTGATGAGTGTCCGATCACAAATTCAGAAAACATGCGAATTGCATTTGCATTTGAAGAGATTGCAAATAGTTTTTATAACAATTCAAAAAATGATTTTTTACATCTTGTGATAAGAACAATTGATGGGAAAAGCCTTGTCACAATTGTAACCAAGAAACATATTAAAAACGCAAATATAATGTTTGAAGCCTTGAAAAACACATTAAAACTTGATGAAAATTGCCTTGGATTGTTTGAATGCATTAAAAAAACAGATAATAATGTTATCTTGGAAGGTGAAGCGATTCACTTGTTTGGATTAAAAAGCATTGATTTTGAAATCATGGGAATAAAGGCGAGTGTTTCGCCGCTGAGTTTTTTTCAAGTTAATATTAATGTGATGAGAAAAATATATTCACATGTTAATGATCTCGTGTCTGGTGAAATTGTTGTTGATGCATATAGTGGGGCGGGGCTTATGTCTGCAATATTGTCGCAAAGTGCAAAACAAGTTTATGGCATAGAAATTGTTGAAGATGCAACAAAAGATGCAAATAGGCTTAAAAAATTGAATGGAATAACAAATCTTGAAAATATTAATGGAGATACAAGTGTTGTTCTTCCAAAACTTCAAAAGGAGCTTATGAAATATACTCTTGTTTTGGACCCGCCAAGAAAAGGTGTTGATGAGTCAGTTGCAAGGTGTATTTGTGACAGTAAACCGGATAGGGTTGTATATGTCTCTTGCAATCCGGCAACTCTTGCAAGAGATTTAAAACTGATTTGTGCTGGTGGATATGAAATTTTGAGCGTTAAACCATATGACATGTTTCCACAAACAGCACACGTCGA
>ENA-ORNF01001058-ORNF01001058.1-human-gut-metagenome-genome-assembly--contig:-NODE-1058-length-25683-cov-3.380053_pt1 | contig 25683 bp, 20 predicted proteins | sample MGYA00242110_ERZ509012 | MGnify/ENA primary metagenome ERZ509012 (study PRJEB26280, sample SAMEA2338714) | human gut metagenome | biome: human gut; feature: human-associated habitat; material: faeces...
TGAACGCGAAAAAAAGCCTCTTCCCGTTCCTTTTTTATTGCTTTTCGTTTCTGTCATTTGAGTATATTCCTTTCAAAACATTTTTTACATTTCGTTTTTCTTTGGCTTTCGTAAAATGATCAAATCCCGATAAATATATTATATATTACCCCCATTTTGAATTATCCCCATGTTGCCGCTATGGCTTTCCAGGCAGAGCCATTATAAAACCTAGCTACACCTGACGTATCAATCCATAAGAGTTTGGTATTAGTTGGAGCTGTAGCACCATAATGATATCCTCCAGGATCATCTGATCCAACTGGATACCAACCTGGACCTCCAAAAGAACCACTGTATGGTATGTAAACATGCAGCATTTTAGTAGATACATGATAACATAACTGGCCGTTAAATGGATTAGATGGAAAATTACCCTTTTCGGAAATGTATATTCCAGTTTCAACGGGATACCAATTCTTTCCACTATAAACGTATAAAACACATGAACTGTCTGGGTTTACCCACAAATCTCCAAGTTTAGGATTGGTCGGTCTAGTTGATCCATAGCTAACGCCTCCAGACTCTGCCGATTTCTTAATCGACTCTAACAGGTATTTCCCATTTGGCGCATCAGCATGGAATGACTGAACATTTCCTGGTGAGATTATATGAGTAGCTCCATCGAAGGATTTTAGATCAAAATTAGGGAACTCTGTATCCTTAGTAATCTTCGTAGTTGAGGTTTGATACTGCTCGATATCAGTAGCTTTTTCTCCTTCTTCTAATTGAACTTGAATTTTGCAGTCAGTTACGGTCGTTCCTGATGTAATATAAAGTCCAATACTATCGGTTGCTCCGTCTATTCTCGTAAATGTGAATGTGGTTGATTTCGTGCCATTACTCAAATGGCGTATAGCGGCTATATCAGTATTACCACCTTTAACATTAGCTAAGTATACCGATGCATCCCCATTTTTAACCGTTAAAGTCATGGTATATTTGTTACCAACGGCCAGGCAAGGTAATAAACTATTTTTGAATAATATGTAATATGCGGTTGCAGTTGCCGTTCCGGAAGCATGAATAACGCCATTTGAATCTATTGTGAAAGTTATTCCCAGTTCATTATGCGAGGAACCATAAAAATATGGATACGGAATCAGATTCTTCCCAATCGTCTTAATATCGTATCCAGAATATGGTACAAATGGGTCGTCAGCGTTAGTTACTATTCTTATATTAGAAACTGTCCCATGAACATCACCAGACATTTTATGATATTGAATTACATAGTTGCAATAATAGTTTGTCCAATCATAGTCATTTTTTGACAAAGTTTCAACATTAGTTACCCAGGAATTATCTTTTTTAAAAATCTGAAAAAATGTATGCAAGCTTACTTTAATTGTAGTGTCATACTTAGAATATAATGTATTTATGCCATTATCGAATAGCTTCTCTGCATGCTTATATAACACAAAACCAGGTTGCACATTATCGTTCAATACAGTACCATCAAATGCTATTGTTCCTTCTTTAGTGTATGTCATAGTCACTCCATGTGAAACGCTTCCACTAGCTGTGACATACGGATAAGGCAATAAATTCTTAGTAGCATTACCTAACATTAACGGGGCTTCCACAGTACCTTCAAGATCCGTTTTCGTTGACTCGATAAGCGATACTTTCTCTTTACCTAGCTTCTCTGCTTCCAGAGTAAGTTTAGCTCCAAGGTCACCTTCGAGTTTGTTTTTTATATTTTCAAACCACTTATCAAACTCTGTCTGGGACGCCTTTTCCCACTGCTGGAATGTTAACCAGTTAGCATCATAAGCGGCTTTAATTGTAGCAAACCACTGGTCATACCCATTCTTAATACTGTCATACCATTTCTGATAGTCTGATTTTGAAGTTGCTTGCCAATCTGTAATCTCTTTCTTAGCTGCCGTGAGCCAAGCCTGGTAATCCTGCTTCTCTCCATTCATCCATGTATTGAAGTTTGCAGTATTCTCTTCTACGAACCGATTCAAGATATCTTTCCACTGAGGAATAAGCTGTTCGATGCTGATCACCTCGAGAATGCCTGTAACAAATGGACACGCGCTCGTCCCTACACAGTTTTCAATATCCGCCTGCCTGATTGACGTAACCTCTTTACCGACTGTGACATACGCCAATGGATACTGATGAATTTCTTTAGTATTTGTCAATACCGGCTTGGCTGGTGTAGACGATGGCGTTCCTTTAATTAATTTAATGCTGTTTGCTCTTACAGATTCAACCGAATTGATCTCCAGAACAACTGCATCAATACGATCCATAAGAATCTCTGATGGTGGAATAGTAACTGGATAAAGAGCATCGTTGTAACTCCAAGTATGATTAAACCATGCTCGTCCAGTTCCAACCGTTACGTTCATCTGATTACTCTGCTTTACGACAAGACAATCACCAATAGATGCGAATATTCCATCTCGAATCAAGCCATCAAATAATCTTGAAATGTCGGTAGCGTCATATAATCTATCATGATCTACGGAATTAAAAAATCCAGATGCAAAACTCATATTTTTCCTCCTTTATCTTATTCTTTAAGAGCCTACTGGTATTCTATTATCATCGGCACTTACAAAGTCTGTAAAAGTAGGGTATGAAGTTTCCCCACTAGAATCTTGGGACATAATAAATTCCGACACGGTTGATGTCCCTTTAATACCATAGTCGTTTTCTATCTGTACTACATCCCCCATTTTGAAATCTCGTCCGTATACAAACATAGTATGAGGATCAACATCTCCATCCATAGATATGGTATGTGGTTTCTCAGCTAAAGCTTCTTTGCCCTTCTGAGCAACTACTTTCAGTCGCTCGGCGTCGCTCATTTTATGGTCCTCATCCTCAGAAGTAATCGATCCAGCATCAACATATATCTCGCATCGATGCATACCGCTCAACTGTTCCTGAGTTTCTCCGTCCCTAGTCACTTCTTTAGTAATCTTCAACGGATTCCCGGATAATGTTTGTGTATCCCCATCTTCTCCAACAGTTAACGCAACGTTTGCGTAATCTTCTTTACTGTCCAAATAAGATGTGTTATTTAAGTTTTCAAATGAAGGACTGAATACAACATACGGAGTTAATTGCTGTGCATAAGATCTATCAACGCCTTTGTACAGCTCAAACTCAAATTGTTTATTTTCATTTAACGTAACTTTAAATCCAATTTGTTTCTCGACGCAAAGTGAGTTTATTGCCTCGTATAAGTTTTCATGCTGCTCATACTTTGCGTCAATTGTCAGAGCGGTTATTCTACTGTCTGTACTCTTCTTGAATATAAAGTTAGAAATCTTTCTTTCCGATTTTGACGGCGCTATTATAGCGTCATTTATAAGCTTCTCTATTCCATCTTGGAAATTTCCGCCAAGTGTAGTATTGTCCCATATTATCCTACGCTTCAGCAAGCTCTCAAGAGAGTAACCTATAACTTTAATTGTTGGTCCTTCTGTGGTATTTGTTTCAAGAAGCATTCCCTGAATAATCATCATGTGAACTGAATCATCATTTTGAAGATAGTAGTCATTGACTAGATAAGGAAACACTCCATCCATGTCCAAAGTGAGGTAGAGTTCAAAGTCCCCATTCTCTTGATATCTATCAGTCCAAATGAAGGACTTGAACCTGTCAATAATGGCTACTTTTTCAAACCTTGAGTTTAATATTGTAGCTTCCATTGCTTACCTCCTCGAATTAATCACCTTCCATAAGTTTATACTCCTTCGTATATCGTATCGTTTTCAATCTTGAACTGAATACTCATTGCTCCTTCTGTAGCATTGTAAATGAAGATATTATCTCCTTTCGACAGCTGGAACCAGCTCGATCCTTTGCCTAAGCAGTTGAGAATGTTGGTCGTTAATCCGGCTCTCAGTAATGTAACTGACTTTTCTCCTCGCTTAGTATTTATAATGATATCATCACCAGCACCATATGCTTGACCGGTTAAGGTCTGTATAAAGTCAGTATTTATTCTCATAACTTCACGAGTTCTAGCGTTATAGATCACAATGTCTTTTACTGTATCTAGCGCATGAATTGTTATCGTTATACCAACTGAAGCATCTCCTTTATACGTTACTACATTCTCATACATATGCACGATATCGCCGAAGTTTATGAGCTTTTCAGTTAACGAATTGTTTTCAAATGGAAATTCGAATTTAGGATTGACGCCACTAAATAATGTAAGCGTCTTTCCATTAGTTGCATAAAAGTATGGGTCTGGACAAATTACGGAGATTTGAGTAGTTTCATGAGCCTGGAATATTTCAGGTTCATTCGACTCGACGTAACCGAAAGCATCAAGAGATCTCTGATCCGTTACGAATGTCAACGTGAGGTATCTCTTGATAGGGAAATACTTATATGTAGTATGCCTAATAGTTTCGATATCTGTTCCGAATCTAAAATCCAGAGTCATAACGATATTTCTAGTTTCAAGTTTAGCACTATTATATAATGCTCCATCTCCGGTCGCTATCTCACTAGTGTTGATAGTTGCCTTAACTGGCCCTAGACCTTCGATATCTGTTATAGCTAGACCCGAAACCTCAGGCCTAGCTAGTTCCATTTCTAGGGATTCCCCTAAATAATTAGTAACGATTACTTTCTTTATCATTTAAGAGCCCCCTTTAATTGACTAAACTGGTTCTTTGTCTGTCGATATATCTCTTTATTAGATAATGCTACAGGCGAATTATTAGTCTGGTTGAATGTGTAGTTATTTACAACAGGAGTACTTGAACCCTTAATAGAACCTCGAGATGATCTTCCCCCATTTTGAAGTTGTGATATAGCTTTACTGATGTTACTTTTGCCAAATACACCACCCGCTAAACTACTAGCTATAGAAGCTGCTAAACCAGCCCTAGCTCCTGCTACAGAAGATCCCGTAGCCGATGTCACTCCGCTACTAACCATTGACGACAGATTCGAAGTGTTAGCACCGACACTTAAACTAGGCATCTGTATTTTAGATAGTACTGCGTTAACAGCATCAACCAATGCCTGAGCAGCACTAACAGCTGATGGTATAGCTCCTCTAATGCCTTGAGCAAATGAATTACCAAGTGCACTTCCTTTAGAAGATGCTTTGTCGCTGCCTTTTGAAAACGAAGATAATGCTTTATCTACCACTGATTTACAAGAAGATTCTACAGCTGTTAACACCGTTGTTGCAGCAAGACCTAAAGCAAAGCAATAACCAAGAGATGTTCCGGCAGATTTAAAAGCTTTCTTGAAGTTTGTTTCTGCGTAATTCGTAAAGGTTGTACAAGCCTTCTTGGCGGATTGCTTTGCAGATTTTGCAACCCCTTCGGAAGCCGAGTCAATTCCAGCTTTGAACTGGTTTCCAGCTTTCTTACCTGAAGACTTGAATGACGTATCTTTTTTAAGTGCTTCGTCAAATGACTTAGCTACCGCATTAACCGTTTTTGTAGCTGCTGACCCTTTAAGATTTCTGGACGAGCCTTTCTTAGAAGACACATCCTTACCTGTAGCTGCATCGATCATTCCCTGATACATAGAATTAACAGCACCTAGACCTGCTTCTTTGTATGAGTCGGATACTGTTTTTGCTACTTCTTCATTTATTGACAATTTTTCGACATACAGATCGTTCATTTCTTTTCTTTCAGCAGGCGTCATGCTGTAATATACATCAACAAGATCAGCTGCGCTCATTCCCTGATCGACTAATTCTTTTAACAATCTAGGATCTAGCGATTTAGCAAGGTCAAGTATTTCAGCTTCCCATTTCTTAACAGCTTCGACATTATCTCTGGCTTGTTGCTTTACCGAATCTTTTGTCATTTGCATTTTTTCAGCAAATAGATTATTTACTTCTGTAATTTGTTCACTAGTTGCAAGCTTGAATCCTTCGATATACGGTATTGCTTGTGTCCCTAGACTCTTAAGATAATCCAGCAATCCATCTGCAAATCTCATATTCTTTAGTTCCTCGAGACCTTCGATTACTCTCTTTTCGGCATTAACCTGTGACCACATACGATCGATAATGGTGTCATTGCCAAGATCATTTACTACTTCCTCGTATCTCGTAAAGTAATCTGTAGAACTTGAAATGTCGAAATTAACAAACGACGTGAAGCTATCGAGACTGCTCTTTACGGATTCCGTCATAGACTTTGCCGTATCTTCGATTTTCTTCTTTGCATCGTCCCAATCGTTGTTTATCTTCTTGAGATTTTTCTCCATTTCCTTAGCTGCTTCAGAAACAGCATTTGGAATTTCTTTTACATCTTTCTTGACTTCTTTGGCTGTTTTCTTAACGGATTTCTTGGCAGCTTCTTTTTCTTTCTTCAAAGCAAACGACTTGATAATATCATTAGCTCCAGATTTCTGAAGTTTGAGATTCTTAACATATACGTCATTAATTTCTTTACGCTCTTCAGCTGAAAAGGTAAGCATTTCCAATACTTTACTCAGGTTTCCAGGCCCTTCATCAACCAATTCCTGAACAAGGCGAATATCCCAACCCTGATTAAGCATCTTCTTAATAGAATTCTTCCACTTAACAGCATCTTGATAAGTCTGCTTATAAGAAGCTATAATATCTTCTTTCGTTTGTTTACTAGCTTCTGCATACGCTTTGTTCGCTCTGTCGATTTCTTCTTTTGAAGCATTTGCAAATAATTTTATGTATGCATAACCAGATTCTCCCATACCTTTAAGAGTATCAATAAGTCCCTTACTAAGACCATTCTTGGATAATTTCGCAAGGTTATCCTTCATCTCCTGATAACCATCAACCTGACTTTCCATGTTCTTAAGAACTGTACTCATCTCATCGTCCATAGAATCAGAGAATTCGGAGAATATGTTCCTAGAGTTATCGAATGCAATATTCGTAAACTTAGTATATTCCTTTATCGAATTAATGATATTGTTCCTGTATTCTTTGAACGTCGAGTTAATGTTGGACTGGATCGTCTTTTGATCATCTTTCAGCTGTTTCACAGCATTTTTAATAGCAGTGTTATTTTCCTTAATAGCCGAATTGAGATTCTTTTTGCTAATCTTTTTGCCTGAAGCACTAAGGCCCTTCTTTAAACGGTCTTGAGTTTTAAGGAGCTTCTTTAAAGCTGCCTCATGCTGCTTAACGGACTTAGTGTCTTCCTTATACTGATCCGATTCCTTATACAGTGCAATAGCAAAATTCTTGATAGTTTTTTCGGCAGTTTTAGTAGCTTTGCTAAGCGTCTTAAGCTTAGGCGTTGTCTTTAGAAGCTCTTTTCCTAAACTCTTAGAGATTTTAGTAATCGTCTCATAAGGAGTTTTATTAAACGAGCTTACAGCTTTGTCGAAAGTCTTTCCAAACTGATAAGCGACCTTTATGATTTTGGTCATCTTGATCTTTGCTTTCTTGCTGTTCTTCTTAGACTTACTTGTGATCTTCTTAGAAGTGGCATCATATGAACTAGTTACGCCAGCTCCAGTTTTGTTAGCATTTTTGATAATGTCTTTTGTCGTTTTATCCATTTGGTCTGAAAACGTACTGTTGCCTGCATTAAGAATGCCATTTACGGTCTTCATAACGCCATCAATGTCTTTATTTCCAACCGATTTACTAATGGATTTCTTAATTCCCTTAACATATCCCGTAACTGTTTTTTGCGCTTTCTTAGCTCCATCCTTTATACCTTTTCCTGCGCCTAACAAAGCCCCTCTTCCAGCGTCAATACCAGCAAGTTCAATGTCTCCAGCCGTTGATTTAACACCTTTCACAAGACCTTCTCCAGCGTAAACACCAACTTTATGGGTTTTCTTGGAAGGGGAATGCTCGTCAAGAGACTTTTTGCTCTTCATACCCTTAAGTAATTGATTTCCTAATGAAACACCCGTCGAGTATACATCTGAGCTCTTGTTCTTTGCTCCGCTCATAAAACCTATAGCCGCATTAGCACCAGCCGTGCTAAAATCCTTAGAATTAGATTTCATGCCGCTAGCAAGATTCTTAGCTAATGAAGAACCGGCGTCTTTGAATTTTGAATTATAATCATTAAATGTGCTTTTAGCTGTACTAAGAGCGCTATTTACCACTGAGTTAAATCCATCGGTAGTATCTGTATCCGATTTAAACGCATCAGTGACGTACTTCAAGAATTTCTTGGCCACACTTGATGACGGAGACTTCATATCTTCGCTATTGTTTTTCATTCCAGCTGAGATCCATCCAACAACCTTAGAACCAACCTTCTCGAAATCCCCCGATTTTGATTCGAATCCATTCTGCACAGATTTTAGGGATGTCTTACCCAAAGCCTTAAATGCTTTGTTCATGTCTTTGACTTTTTTATCTAGTCCGCCCTTAATTCCATTTAACGAATTAATGAAATCAGATAATTGCTTAGCAATAGTTCCAGCGTTAGATGTGTCGGCTCCTTTTATTGTTGCTGAGAAGCTGACGAAACTCTCGCCAAACGATACAAGATTCTTTCCGAATTTCTTTAAGCTCTCCTTGTTCCCGCCAAAGAGTATACTCTTAGCAGAAGTTGCTTCTGGTAGATCATCATTCAATTTTGCAATGGATGTAGCTGCGGCAGATGTAGCTGTTATAGTTGAGGTATCGATTCCGGATACTGTTTTAGAGTATTTAGCAAATGACTTACCAAATGAGACCATACTCTTACCGAAAGTTCCTAAGTCCTGTGAGCCTCCAACAAACCACTCTTTCATACCATCCAAACTCGGTATTGTTCCTGCTAATTTTGTAATTGTCATTGCAGCCGATGACGTTGCCTTTATCGATTCAGTATCGACTTTAGATACAGTGTCAGAGTATTTTGCAAATGACTTACCAAATGATACCATGCTCTTACCAAAAGTTCCTAAATCTTCAGAGCCCCCTACGAACCACTCTTTCATACCATCTAACTTAGGGATTGAATTTGCAAATTCTGTTATCGTCATTGCTGCCGCAGATGTTGCTTTTACGGTGTCCGTATTAACTCCGGCAACTAGACTAGAATAAGTAGCAAATGCTGCTCCAAACGGTATAAGAGATAATCCAAAATCAGCGAGATCCTTTGCCCCGGCTAACAGTTGAGCTAATCCTCCAGATCGTGGTATAGCATTCGCTAATTCAACTAGGGTTTTAGCCGCTATTGCAGTGCCCTTGACTGTTTCAGGATTAACACCTGCTACTTGATCGCCGTACGCTTTCATACCAGCGCCAAGATACAGTAGCTGATAAGCAAATTTCTTGATTGGGTCTTGCCCAAGGTTGATGAATGTTGAAATAGCATTCACGATCTCAGCTCCAGCTATTTTGACGATACATCCTGCCAGCACAGACATAGATGATCCTATCTCTGGTTTGACCTTACCCATCGTAGCCAAAAATGGCTTCAATTTATCTGCAAAGTCTGATAGATTTGTAGCTATTTGTGGTAGCCCGTCTGTAACTCCCTGACCAACTCCGGATATAATTCCGCCGACTAACTTTCCTAAACCTTCGCCAAGGATTTCTAATACTTGAACTCCGCCGTTCATGAAATCCTGGAATCCATGTATCTTATTAAGACCTCCTAGTACAGCTATAATCGCTGCGAGTCCAGCGATAAATATTGAGAAACTGCCTAGCGCAGTTATAGCCCCAGCAATCGGAACGTTTTGAAGTATCAACATTGATGCGGATACAGATAATAAAACCATACTTAATCCTGCAGAGGCTGCCAGCGATCGTTTCCAGTCCAATTGAGCCAGCATCCCAATAACGCCAGCTATTTCCAAAAGAACTGCACCAGCTAAAAGAACACTAGCGCGAACCTTTCCAACACCAGAGAACCCTTTTAAACATAGTGTAAATACACCTAAAAGCAATGATATTGCTGCTGATCCTGCAATAACTCCGGTTGGATCTAATTGAGCCAATAAGGCAATAACTCCAGCTATTTCACCAACGACTAAAGCAGCGACTATTACAGACTTCTTAGCATCAATTGATACATCGCCAGCTTTGATCATAGCTGACATGCATAAGATTATGGAATCAACAGCTGCGGTCGCTCCTGCCATTTTTGACTGGTCGAGACCGGATAATATAGCTATAGCCGCAGTTAAAATCACAATAGAACCAGCAACAGTCATCATCATAACGCCAGCTCTAGCAGCATATTGTCCAGCGCTAGCACTAGCCTTAATTAGACTTCCAATAGGTATCATCAATGCAATTAGATCTGTTATGCATTTAGCCATTGTCTTAAAATCATACTTCTGTAATTTCTCAAACGCAGCAAGTAAAACATGTAGACTAACAGTAAATCCTAGCAATAATACAGCTGCTTTAGATGCATTAGGACCGGCTTTAGCAGATGCCTTGAATAGTAGCATCATCGTTCCAAATACTACTACAAATTGTTTCCATCCTTTCTTCATGGAGCTAAAATCCATATTAGAAATTTTAGACATCACTTTAGCTAATCCATATATTGCCACTACAGAGCTTAATAATGTAAGTGCTCCTCTAGTTCCGCCTAAAGCGTTCGCTTTTCCAACAGCAATCATAAGAACTGATAATGATCCAACAGCCAATACTAAAGCACCAATAGTGCTCCCAGCATCTTCAATATTGTAATTAGACAACCCTTTTATAGCTTTAACCATCAGTAGCAAAGAGGCTGCTAAAGATACAATTTGAAGGGCTCCAGCGGCTGCTAATTTAGCATTTGCACCCATTGTATACTTTGTTAAAGCTCCTGAGCATATTGTAATAACTCCTACAAGCCCTGTAATTACTCCAATATTAATTGCCATGGATTTATTAATGGTCACATTTTGAAGTTTCTCAAGTGCAACAGTCATTAGTAAAATACTTCCAGCAATAGAAATGACCATTGCTGAAACACCAGAAAATCCCTTTGCTAACTTTTCTGTTGAAATAGAACCGATCGCGTAAGCAAATGCCGTTAACGCTGCTCCCAATATACCTATCAAGACAACGGCACCTTCGATTCGATCCTGAGGTAACACAGTTAACAAAGCTATGGACCCAACTAATATAGCTACAGCTTTTGCAATCTTAATAACTATATCGGCTTTGATAGAATCTTGCCAAGTTTTAAGAGTTAATGCTCCTTGATTCATTAGTTTAATAAAACTGTTACCTATTGCTGCCGGTAATGCAAATAAACCACCGAATCTATCTGTAAGCACCTCTAACAATTTAGAAAGATTATAAAGAGCTTTTACTGAAACGCCGCCCAACAAAATAGTCAATATGTTAGCAGTATTAACTTTTCCAGATTTGTCTTTAACAAATGAAAACACCCCATCAAATGTGTCAATCATCGTTTTCTTAAATCCAGTTGCTTGATCCGTCCAACCTTTAAAATATCCAGTAATCTTAGATCTAAGCGAATACAGTTTAGACGTAAATGAATCTATGGAATTTCCAGCGCCTCCAAAACTATCTTTCGCAATAGCACCTATCCCAATAATAGTACTAAGCAAAGCTTTGAAATCTATATGACCAACTTCTTCGCAGTGGTCTATAAAATCATCGATCATATTTCCAGCATTTTCACCAAATTCTTTTATGTCTGGCCACAACGTTTTAACTATAAGATCGTCTAAGAATTTTATTACTTCCTGTGTTCCTTTCCAATTCCAAATCGCTTTTGCAAAGTACTCAATATTTTTGATGGCAAATGCTATTGCTGATGATATGAAATCGACACTCTTAGCAGCTATACCTGAAATATTTCCAAACTTTTCAAACTGTACAATTCCATCACCTAGAACCGCTGTAAGGTCGAGTACACTATTTACAGATATACCCAACAATTTAGAAACTACCTGTAAGGCTGTCTTAAGTCCTACTCCAAGAACATTTTTAACAATCTTGACAATTGTGAATAAACCTTTCAATGTCCTGTATAATTTATCGACCTTATCCCTAGACATTATTAGTTTCTTAGTGAAAGCTTCAAATGCATCGGTTATATTTTTTATTTCTTTTGCATTCTTTTCTGGGAAGATAGCTCTATAAGCAACCCTGAAAGTATCTAATACTGCAACAGCTGCTGCTAGAGTATTTGTGAATGAACGCATTAATGAATTGCGGCCACCCATTTTCTTCCAGGCATCTAGAGTAGCATTCTTAGCAGCAAACGTTTTTACGATATAATCACCGATTATGCTATCTATAAATCCCCAAAGCTTTTTGGATTCTTCGAAGTTACCGAATATTGTTTCCCATGTATGCTCCCATCCAGATCCGATCGCTTCTTTCCAAGCAGCAAACATCTGTCCGGCATCTTTGAATTCCGAAGCTGCAGCATACGCTTTTTGTCCTAATTCGGTTGTTTCATCCGTATACTTACCAAGCGTTTGAATGAGTACGTCAGTAGTCATCCACTGATACTGAAGATTATCATTCCAGTTTTTCGTAGCATTGAACGCGTCAGATGTAGCTCCTTTAGCATTTGTAGTGGTGGTATAGTAGTCTTCGCCCTTTTTGACAACCGTTCCTAGAGCAACAGCAGTATCAAGCAAATTCTGCTTGAAATCCATAGTGGCCATATTCGCTACTTCAATTGATTTCCAGTCAATTAATTTTACATATCCAGCAGATAATGCCTGAGCAAAGTTATACATGGCATGTGATGCTTGCTCTGCATTTGCACCTGAAATAGCTGCTTCGTTCGAAACACCCTTAATTGCCGCAACCGCATCCTTCAAACCTACACCGGCGTTTGTAAACTTACCGATATTTGCAGTCATGTCTGAGAACGAATAAATTGTTCTGTCGGAATATGTATTAAGCTCATCGAGATATTTATTCACTGTAGATAAACTTTCTCCAGTAGACATAATAATTGTCTGAATAGAATTCATCTTCAGTTTATATTCATTCCATCCATCGGACATTCCGTCAAATGCTAGAGCAGATGTTATTTTCTTACCGGTGTTTATAGCCGCATTTGTAAGTCGGTTCAAAACACTCATAACTACAGTATCCATAGCTGAGAATTTGACTTGAACTGCTTCTACCGCTCTGCCCATTCCGTCCATGTTGAACTTTTTGGTCTCATTTTGAAATTTAGCAAGACTCTTTCCAGACTCACTAAAATCGATGCTTTTCTTAAGAGCTTCTATAGATTTTTGACTTTGACGGATTTTTTTCTCGAATTGTCCATTCTCGAATTGCATTCGAACAACGTCATCTTCAACAACTTTACCCATTATCCAGTGACCTCCTTCCAAGCATCTTTAGCTAGCCTATCGAATACCGGCTTTAAAGCCGGGCTAATATAGTCAACCCCCTGAACATATCCACCATTTCTAGTTCCATGCCCATACTGTAGAATAATAGCTATATTCACATGGTTCACTACATTAGAATTTTTAAAAACCAAACTTACTGACCCATTGCCACGAACTATTTCATAATACCACGATGCTGCTGTTACTCCAGTGTCAACAGGAGTTGCAGCCTTGAGGGCAGCTACGCCTTCACGTCCGTACTTGTTTAATATACCAACGTTAACGCCTTCCAAAAGCTTTTCGAAATAATTGTCGAGCTTTTTAAAGTTACCCTCAAGTTTGCATCTGATCATATCATTTCCCCCTTATCCGATTAATGTAGAAGATTCTACAAATCCTGTATACTTCTTTCCTTTAATTGTTACAGCGCAAAGCAACCATACCGATTTTTTATACTTGCTGAAGTATCCGTAACATTCGACCTTTCTCCTAGCTGGAATTTCAACCATGAGCTTTTTGTTCCATCCAGCGTCAATACGCATAGGAGTTTTTTTAGAAGTTTTATATAAACCCTTATAAAAATAGCTCATATGCTCTGCATAACAAGTTGTGGTCATTAGTCCACATGGTGTGTTAATTACTGCATCTACTTCTTTCATAACAGCATCAACATTGTAATGCTTGTCTTTAAGATTAGATTTGTAATTTTCTCCCCATTGTCCAGCGATAACTTCTCTAGCTACAGATTTAATGTCTTTTCCAACATTACGATTAGCGCTTGTATTGATCTTTGATTGGCCTGCATCATATTTCGGAGTAATGAACCCACGTATAAATTTTCCGTTAATATTGACAGTTCTCTTCTTAACGGCGTCTTTATAATTACCTTCAGTTACAACAAAGTATCCTTCATTCTTATTTACATATGTTACCATTCCTATATGATCTGGAGTTCCTTCATTGTCGCCTGTTCCATTGTCCTGCCAATCGTAAAGACATGCGTCTCCAATTTTAGGAGTATAGTTATCGTTTTCTTTCCAGCAGCCCATTTTCTTAGCCTTTTTAATAAGGTAGAAACAACTGCACTCAACAGGCATAATATCAGTGTATCCAAGGGCAATTGCTACTGCGGACCAAGTCGTAGCGCACCATGCCATTCCAGGTTTCATAGTGACGCCTCTTGGTTTTGTTTTCTGTTTGTTGTAAATATCAAGAATGGATTTATAAGATCCATCTTTTTCATTTTTGCCAACCCAAGAATTAATAAGGTTAACAGCCGCTTTTCGTGTTCTGGCCATAATGTCACCCCTTTGTGTGTAATTCTTTTTTTCTTCGTTCATTTTCTTTCTTTTGCCATCTTCGGATTTCTTCATTGGACATTTTCTTAGGTGGATTAGTTTTTACAGTGTATAATTCTATTAGCATAAATACACGCTTTATATTCCATTTCTCGCAAGGGTCGAATGGTATTCTAGCTATTGCTAGGTAAGCATATATTAATTCGCTAGTTAACGCCTCCGGTTTTCCTTTGTCGTCATCTCCAATTGTAAAAACCCTAGATGCCGTAGCTGGGTCATTGATATAGTCTGTTACTTTTTTAAGTAAATGATCATCAAGCCGTTTAAAGAATTCGACCTTATCGAAAGACCCAACTATCATGCAATACATATAATCAAAAAACTCTTCATCCGTTAGAGTTCCTTCATCCATGAGTTTCAGCAATGGCTTATGCCATATTTGCTCCCATTTTGAAATTGCTATTAAGGAGTGCTCGAGCTTAATCTTAGTAGGTTTTACAACCTTTCCAAAAGTTTGAGTTTCTTGATCAAATGGCTCATATCCGGGAAGAATTAATTCGAGCATAATTATCTCCTTAGTTTCCTTCTTTTACAGCATCATCAGTTGCAGCCACAGATCCTGCTACTTCCGCCATTGCTGCTGAGATCGCTTTTCTCTGAGCATCGCTTAATGTAGCATCGTCATAGACTCCGGATTCCGCTGCTTTCTTGATCTTGTCATTTACATCGTCAGGCATGATATTAAGCAGAAACTCGGAAGCTTTTGCTTCGTCCATACAAATTTCCATAAAGAACTTGTCATATGCTGCAGTAGCCTTGAACTCTGCCAGTGCTTCAGGAGTCTTTGTAAATGTACGGCCGTCAAGAGATTTGATTCCGTAAGATGCATCAATAATCTTTTCAAAAATATTCATGATATCCGGCTGAGACTGTTTCTGCACTATAAGGCTCATATATGATGTTAAGCCCCCGTTAAGGCTTGTTTCCAATTTTAAAATTTCACTCTGAGTAATATTGAAGTAGAAATCTTCAGATCTCTCATTTCCGTCAAAGTCCTTGTAATTGATAGTTTTGATAAACATAATTTAATCTCCTTTCATTCTTAAAAATCCCAGTCTGCATATTTCAGCAGACTAGGAAAAACTTTATTCTGTTTTAAGTGTTACACCTGTAAGTAAGTATTCTTTTGTTTCTGTCGCGCCTTTGTTAGTTGCTTTAATCAAGATGGACTGCTTATTAGTGTCCTTGATCTTAAGAACTGCCTGATGATCAGACTGGAGAAGTTTAGATGGACCAGATGTTCCGCCCTTAACTTCAACTGTTAATGATTCAGGGAAACCACTCTTTGGAGCAATATCAAGAGCGATGTAATTACCACTCTGTTCGTCGACTTTACTGCTGAATCCTGTATAGCCCGTCACGTAGTTAAGAGTACCAGAAATTACTCCAGTACTCTCATTGACCTTGATATTGGACTGAAGGTCAGCTGCCTTCTTTCCAAGCAGGTCGTCTTCTCCTGTAATAGGAGTTGCAGAGACGTCCAGTGACGGGTCTGTTATTTTAAAAGGTTAATGATTTCATCCGGAAGCAGCAACTTAGCTTCTGTACTTTCTGTGCCGTATAAAGCATCTTCAATCTTCTTCATCTTTGTAGCTTCGACCTTTGTAGAATCGATCTCAAGATGAGCCGTAGGCTTGAACCCGTCAACTGTAACTGGGGTTGTTGATAATTCCCAACTGAACGAAATTGCCTCTGGTGAATCATTTACTGTCTGGAAGCCTTTCTCAGATGGGGAAGCCTTAGCTCCGTAAATGATATGAATCTTATAGCCATAATCATTGCTCTTTACATCATTACCGATCAGGGTACGATAAGAGAAACCGAATGTATCTCTGTTCTGCTGGCCGATAGTAACTCCATTAGTAATTTCGGCTGTGCCGTTACATCTGTCAAATGCTTCTGGATAAGTATAAGCTTCGATTGTAGCTCCAAACTCTTCTGCTGACATGAGGCTAAGATATTTCATGTTATCAGCATATACAGCAGATGCTTCTGCTCCAGATGGAGATTCTGTAACTGCGGTAAGACCATTCCACGCAGAACCAGCGCCATATTCTCCGTCAATAACCGGGTAAATAACGCCATGATCTACACCGGTTTCGTATTTACGTTCTCCGGTTTTGTCCCATGTTAATTTAGACATGTTTTTCCTCCTTTAAAATATAATTACAAAGACCGAATGATACATGCCATCTGATAAGTAAGATCTATTGAATCTCGCAGTGGGCATCTCCACTATCTTATCAATCAATGTACTATCCGGGTCTTTAGTTACCACTTCTACTGCGTATTCTTTATCAACGCTATAATTTTTATTATCTGCCGATCGAATATTATAATCATCAACAGAATATATTATAGCTGGGTATTTTATGTTTTTTATAACTTTTTGCCCAGCACCGGATACATTAGAAGGGGGCTGGAAATATACATTGACACCCTCTCCAACGATATCTTTTAAATATCTATCAAAGTCAAGTCTCGTCCTCATTCCACAGCTCTCCCAACGTTATGATAAGCCTAGGGGCCTGTGAAGCATCAACTTCTATTGCCTTCCACTTAGCCCCCATAAACTCTACCCATCTCATGTCAACGAAATGATCGCGTATATAGGCATCACCGACAACACTTATCTGATTAGAGATTGAAATGTTGTAGCTGATCTTTTCCTGCGAATCCTGAAGCCGTCTCGTATTACGAAGAATATCTCCTCGATATGTACGTTCAGTTATTTGCTCAGTCCAAACTGATTGAGCTGTTTCAACTTGCTCTGCAAAGCCGATCTTACCATACCATCTATTCACGATCATTTCCTCCCATTTTGATTAGTTACCGCTGACTCCAGATCCAGAAGATGCCTTGCTAAGATCTGCTGTAGCAATCTTTGTCTCGATGGCAATAGCTGATAATGGCTTGATTAACGCACCAGAGATACGTGTCTCGATAAGATACTTCTGAGCGTTGTAATCAATGTCGAAGTCATCAAACATGTTGATAGCTCCGCCCTTGTCTGCACCGATGTTGTAATCCTGCAGGTTTACGATAATACCCTGAAGAGCTAATGTGTCAGTCTTGTCCACACGAGTAAGACCTTCCATAACCGGAACGGATACGATCTTAGATACACGGCATGCTGTAGCCAGCTTGTCAATGTTGTCATAGATGATACGGCCGTTCTTATCTTTCAGCAGCAAGCACTCAGTAATGATTGACTCTGGAGCGAACAGCTTCGGATTGCCAGAACCCTTGTAGTCGATACGTGCTCTTACGCAGGCCTCGATAAATGCTGTAGCCTTCTCAGCTGCGGTTGTTTCTTTTGTAATTGCAATAGGATACTTGATTGTGTAGAGATCTGCATCTTTCCAAATTGGACGAATGTTGTCCTCTTTGATGTGATCGTCACTGGACATAAGCCGCCCGTCGCCGACCAGGACTGCTCTTGCGATTTCCTCGTTCAGCATCATTCTCATTTCTGCTTTCAGCCAAACGATTACGTCGAAATCTGTAATATCAATTACATCATCACGATCGATCTTCTGTTTCTTGTAGATTGTCTGCGGGGTGGTTGTTCTCTTCAGTAATGAGAATACTTCCTCCTTCTTCAGCTTACCTTTGATGTAACCTCTTGCACGGGCTTCATCCTCACGCAGGTCTGCAAATGTAGATTTGATTCTTGAGAATGGTGTGTGATGTACACCGTTCATTACTTCGGTTACCCATCCCTGGTCTCTTGCAATGAACTCAGGTGGTGTGTTTAAATTTTTGGCATCCGGGAACAGGTACTCAATATTTGTAATACCATGAGCAAGGAATGATTCTTTCATAGAGCCATATCTCTTACCGTCCTCGATAATCTCCTGCATTTCGCTGTGGGACAGAACGTCTCCGTTGTCTGTATTGTTGCCTTCAAATAAGTTATGTGCGATTGCACCCATGTCGTCATCCTCCTCTTCATATTCTTCGGAATCGTCATCATCTTTGTCAGGATCTTCGTCGTCATCCTCCTCTTCATATTCTTCGGAATCGTCGTGATCATCCTCTTCATCCTCTTCATCCTCGTATTCATCTTCGTCTTCGAGAGCGTTAGGATCTTCTGCTAATGCACTTCCTACAGCCATGTAGAAAGCATCCTTCTGTTCTGGCGTCATTGTATCAACGACATCCTGAATGCTCTTATTAGCCACTTCGTCTTCTCCTTTCTCATCTGAGTGCATAATCTCAAGATACTCTCCCGAATAAATATATGCCTCATAATCATCGTTGTCAATTGTGTCGCCATGTGCTAAGGCAACATCTTCAATGTATGCTCCTGGATTTGCTCCTGCAAGAACAAGGCTAAGTTCTTTAATTTCACCATGCTGAACATATGGCCCACGCTGCTGAAGATGATTAGCCCAAATGCTAAGCGAATCCATATCTCCGTGCTGAACAGCATCTTTCGCGATTTGACCATTGTCTGAACCGTTGAAATATCCGTATGCATAAACACCATCTTTTCGGCATTCCATATAAGCATGCCCAAGCACGCTATTAATGTTGCCGTGATCATGGTTATACACTAATGGAACTTTAGTGCCATCAATATCATCAAAAGCACCATGCTGAATAATTCTTCCATCAGCGCAAAGGATACCAAACTTTGTAGCCCAGCCCTTAAAGTCGCAATCGGCATACTTTGAGCGTTTAGCTCCCATTTTGAATTCCTCCTTTATTGTTCTTCTGTTTCCTCGTCAGCAGAATTTGTATTATACATCTGATCCAATTCAGTGTTCGACGCCGAAATATTATTGTTCGTCAGCGTATCTGCCTTAGGATCATCCACTGGCCTTAATCCAATTACTTGCCTGAATTCATTGGATGTCATTATACAGTTTCTCGTAAACTTATCAGCAAGCTCTGCAAGATTCGTAGTAGACACCAATTTAAATGGATCTCTGAAATATTTAATTGCATGCCCTTTGGTCCTAGCAGTCTTTGTTAAGAACTTCCGATTCATCTCATCTACGACTGCTGCAAGTATTGGCTCAACTATACTATTGTAGTAGTTATTCATTGTATTCTCGTCTGCTGTGCCATTGAGAATCTCCACCGTCATTCCAAGCTGAGAGAATAACAAATTCGTGAAATACTCTACCTGCTTGAGCAAATTGTTTTCAATTGAACGATTCAACTGAGTGACATGTTCAGTCGAATCTATATACGCAATACCATATTCCGAGCTTGCCAATTGTTCAGTAAGCTCTTTACGACGTTCTTTAGCCTGAGCTCTTTTTGCTTCGGACTTTATCGTATATGGCAACTGAATAATCAAATCAAGCTTATCAGATCCACTTCGATCATCTATGAAATCGAGAATTGCAAGCTTTCTTTTCAGTCGATGCGCCGTTGAATTCTGTGCATTCATAATTGCATAGAATGGATTTTCAACGATCGCGACCATTTTCTTTGGAAGGTCCATTTCCTCGAATTCACCAGTGTGGTCATTGTAGATTCGCACTCTAACATGGCGCGGATACCAATTGATTATCTTTGCTGTACGCATCGTCTGAATATCGTAAACGTTGCCATGCACAGGGTCCATAGTCGTATCAATCGGAACTATAGCAACGCATCCTTCGTCAAGAAGTTTCAGGAAAATATCCTGTTTAAACGCTCGCGATGTCTGATCAATATTGGCTTCCATTGTTAAACAGTAGTTAAGCCCATCCTCAACGTCGTCAGTAAAGCGTTTGTCTGCGTCTAGCATGACGTGTTCTACGTCAATTGCTGCGGCATCTACGGATATCTTATTATAGATCGTTGTAACGATTGACCGCTCATTTCCCATCGTAAGTCTAGGACGAGATGGATTGTCATAGCTCACTGCGCCAAGACCAGTTCCATTTTGATACGCTGTTGGATCTTTGTTCATAAATGCATTCCAACCATGCTTTAATCTGTTCATAAAACCCATAAGTAATCTCCTTATTTAGTAAGGTAATTCAGATAAGCTTTGCCTGCTCGCTTAGCTTTATTGAAAGATCTGCTTACTTTCTTAGCTTTCTTCTTAGCTGATTTGTAAGCTTTGCTAGCATCTCTAGAAACTCTATTGTATTCTTTCTTAGCTGACTTATATGCCTTGTTAACATTCTTCTTTGCCGATGTTACATAAGGTTTAGCATCATTGGCAAGCTTCTGACCAGCTCGTTCAATTTTGTACTCTGCCTTTGATCTGACAGAATTTGCCTTATTGCGTGCTTCTGCAGAAGTCATTGCACGGTCTCTAGCAGTTGACGTAGCTTTTCTTACTTTCTTATATGCACCAGTCTTCTTAACATCACGAGCAAGTTTCTGTCCAGCTCTGGTAACTTTGTACTCACCCTTTGAAATTACAGACTTTGCTTTTGCCCTTGCAGCGTTTGCTGTTGGGGATTTTGAAGCTTTATCCAGAAGATATCTTGCTGCTACTGTCTTTGCAACTGCATCTCTGGTCGCTACCTTTTTAGCAAAGTTTGCTGCTTTCTTAACTTTTGTTGAAGGGGCATTCTGTTTCTTAACATTGGCTGCAATTTGTTTCATCTGTCGGTCCTGCTTCTTCTTTACCATATCAGCATTCTTCTTAGCTACAGTATGAGCATTCATTGCTCTGACACGTTTTTGGAAATCTTTTTCTTTTTGGACCTTCTGTGCTGCAATTGCATCTGTTGGACCTTTATAAGGTATATTCTTTTTTGCTTGATTAGCGGCATTGTTCTTATAACGAAGCTTTTGCATTGCTTGCCGCCTCTGTATTAATACAGCATTTTTTTGTGCTGCTTCATCTTCAGGATAAATATATCTACCGTTCTCGATACGAATATATTTATGATTTTTCCAGCTATGTTTGAGAACGGTGTTTCCGTCCTCATCGGTGGCCTTGTAATATACCGAATTACTCATATTACCATCCTTTCTGTTTCTTTTTAAGTTTTTGAACGTATTTTGCACCACGGATAGAAGCTAACTCAGCATCTACCGCTTTCTTCTTTTCTGCAGTTCTGCTTGTACGCCGTTTGATTGCTTCAGCCTTCCTGGTGTACTTAGCAGCTTTCTTTCCATAACGGTTCGCTTTCTTCCGAGCTCGTTCGGCTTTTTGAAGATTTCCGGTATACCCAATATCTGTAATAGCGTGGTCACGCTTAACACGTTTTGCCTCTTCCTTTTCTTTGAACTTGACTCTTTTAGTCATAGCTTCTGAAGCTTTTCGTTCGTAATCAGATATACGTGACTTTGTCTTCTGAGAAGTTTGTTTCTTCATCTTAGATGCAAGTCGATCCGATTTTGACTCTAGATGCGATGCTCTTCTTCCAGAATGCTGATACGGATCTTTTCCCGATCCATACTTGTAACGGCCAGACCGCCTTGGCAGTCCATAATGTTCCAGATGGTCACCGCCTAAGTCCGAATGAACTAACGAAAACGTGCCATCGTCATTCTTTATTTTTACATACATAACCATTACTCCTATTCGAATGCGTCTTTATTAACTTTGTAAGCAACAAGTGCATCCATCAATGCTGAGACGTTATCGATTTTGTCTTCGTAACGTTTCTTGTACAGTTTCCTGTTTCCGTTTGTATCTTCCAATGTTATGCAATGGCCCATACAGAAACTCATTAAAGATTCATCGAATATCAGCATCCTCTTTTCCGATAATTTCTTAATTTCTCCAAGAGGAACCGTTTCAGTTCTAATGCCCTGCGGAACTTTCTCAATTCCGAATGACCCATTCTCCTGAGCCCATCTTTCAATAAACTCTTTTGCATTATATGGGTCATAGCCCAAAGCGCAAACATCATACTGAGCGTCTATTATGAACTTGTCGAGATCCTCATATACATCTTGCACATCGATGATGCTTCCCTCCATAACAATAAGAGTGCCTTCGTCGATAAACTCTTGATACTTTTGTCTCATTGCTAAGTTCAACTTACTCAAAGTAAGTGTGGTTATATAACTTCTAACTTTTACTCCAAACATTCCGTTTCTCAGTGGGAACAAGAATGTGAAAGCACAGAAGTCATCACCTTGAGAAAGGTCCGCTCCCATTGCGCATGACATTTTCCAAAAGCTTCTAGGTCTGTGCGGAAGTGTTTCTTCGTAAGAGAAATAATATGTATATCCCTCCATAGGAATTCCGAAACGTTTTGCCAGAATATCATTTCTTGTAGCTGGTGCTTTCTCAGCTCGTTCAACATCTTGCTGAATCGTCTCATAGCTGACTGTGATCGGTAGGTTCGGATTAGCCTTAGGCCACATGTCTGGGTCTCCGACTTCATCCACGCTATCAAGCCTGTAATACCAAATACTAGTATGCCAGTTCTGGTATTCGCCTTTGAGAATGTCCATTAATTCCATTTTAATGGCATCTCCACATCCATTACGGACGGTACCTTCCGAACTTACTGCTAAGATTACATATCCATCTATTTTGGCTGCACCCTGCTCGATCGCACCAATTGGATCTTCTCTCAATTCACCAGAGAGCCATTCGTCAACCGTTGCTACTTTTACTCGTAATCCCTGAAGTTTGTTAATGCTCAGGGGTCTTATCTCGAGTAGTGAATCCGTAAGAAAGTTCTGTATACCTTTTTTGGTTGATGCAAGCTTTACACGGTTCGCTTTTGAACCTGTGGTGTTCTGTATAGAACCTTCGGTTAAAAACTGGAACACCGGCCCTCTCGCTCTGGCTATGGCAGTGCTAATCGCACTTGTAACCTCTTCAGCCTGTTTCATTGTTGGGGCTGTTGTAATCTGATGTGTCGTTGTTGTATCGACTGTCAGAAAATAAGCTTGCACTAAACTCTCGTATAACGATTTTGCATTACTTCGAGAAATGATAAGATACTGTTTGTTGACAAGACGCTTTTTGACGGATTTCCTTACGAAATGTCCGCCTCGTCCAGAAGCATTTGGTTCATACACCGTTTTCTCAACGTAATAGAACCAACCAAATAATTGCTCTCCCCAAAGTTTAAATGTATCCAACAGTTCCAAGTCGGACCCATCGGTCAAGACCATTTCAGATTCACAGAAAGCAATCCATCCTTCTACAGCATTGTCGTCATAGTATACACCGGGGTTAGCTATAAGCCAATCAATACGGTTCATCTCCATGGAAATCTCCCTATTAACAGGAATCTCTCCATCCAGGACTTTATCTCGGAACTCCCTGTAGTACCTAGGCGTTGCCGTATTGCTTAGCATTTTGCATCACCTACTTCTTTTTCTTTTTCGTACTCTTTGTTTCAGCTTTAACTGCTTCATTAATCATCTTCTGAGCGGCAGCATTGAGTTTACCCTTGATATAAACTTTTCCTTGTTCTTTCACAACTTCTGTAACTGCAGGAACAATAATATCTTTCATAGCTTTATCAACTAACATCTTTGGTAATGGCTGCTTCTGCGGATGGTTTTTAAGGTATGTGGCTTCCATCTGATCTCGAGTATTTATTCGTTTAAGCTCTTCATCAGATAAAGTTTTTACATATGCCTTTTCGTTTCTGTATTTAGATTTTTTTTGTTTCTTTTTATCAAGTTGGACTGCTTTGGTTCTTTCTCTTCTTTTGTTATTTTGTTTTTCAACTCCACTCTTTTTAGAAAAACTTTTTATAAACTTTTCACCAGCTTTAGCCGATGATCTAAGACTTTGATATGGTTCCTTCCCAGATCCCCATTTGTATCTTCCGGATCGTCTTGGTAATCCGTAATGTGCTAGATAATAGTCAGAGAATTCCTGATTGTTGACTAAGAAGTCTTTTACATCATCTGCTGAGTAATTAGTCATCGTCATTCTCTCCTTTCTTATCATCTTCGGAAACAGGATAGTACATTATGTACAATCTCCATTCCATTTCCTTAAGTTGCTCTTTCAAACTGTCCATTAACGAACCACTTGTTGGCGGATCGAATAACAGACGAGTTTTGATGTACACATAATCTTTTATCAAACTTGACTTCTGAGTGTCCTCTTCGAATTCACTCCAGACATTATCCGGACCAGTGATTCGGTATCCTTCTTTCGGACCAACTCCTAATTGAGTGAGAGCTGCAAATGCAGAATTGATATGAATGGTTAAATCCAAGTCAAACTGCTCAAAGTCGTCAGGACATCCAATAAGCTGCTTGATAGTCTTAAGAATGCTCTCTTCCATTGAATTCCTCCTCAATGTTTCCAAGGGCATGTATCATTTGGTCTCCTTATTACAGGGCCGCTACGAACATTTGTATCGTGTCCATAGTGTATGGCATTATGTGTTTGATGGGTTGTTGTCACAACGTTATTCATGTCGAATACCATTGGGTCTCGGTTAAGTATCATCTCTTTGGTAACTGGATTTATGTGATGTATCAACGGTCGTGTTTGTATCTCGTATCCTTCAACACCTAAATCGCAACCGCCATCTCTGACAATTACTTTATGACGAAACTCTCTCCATTCGCCTGATGAATATAATGCCTGATTAACCCATCGGTCATAGCCGAATGTCTCGTACCCAACTGAACCAGACAGCATTAAGTATTGCAGCCGTTCTTCAAACGTAGAATACTCGATCATTTTCAAATATGATCGTGACATTGGACTTGATCTACTCATCTTCGATACCCTGGTATCTACGCATTGCTTCAATTGCTGCAGCGTATCTCTCTTCGCTCTTAGCAGAAGCTTCCAATGAATCGATTTTGGCTTTTGTCTGCTTAGTTTCTTCTCTGAGCTTGTCCTGTTCCAGCTGCTCTCTTGAAGAACCGAGTTTTAAGAAATGCGTAATGACCTGTGATGAGGCTGTGCCTTCACGTAACTGCTTTTCAGCAGCATCGAGTGAGAGATTTATCAAGTACTGTTCCCTGTCTTCAGGAGTCATAGGAACCCTTGAACGCTTCTTTGCGGAAGTAGCTGTCGCTGCTCTTCTTCCCATATACTTTCGTCTCCTTTCTAATATCTTTTGCCGAGATGTTGAATACTTTACGTACTCTCTATAAGAGATCTAGGTATGTTTTAATAACCCTGAAAGGAGTCTTCAACTGAAAGAGGGTCCTTCTA
>ENA-ORNF01001065-ORNF01001065.1-human-gut-metagenome-genome-assembly--contig:-NODE-1065-length-25572-cov-5.856409_pt1 | contig 25572 bp, 19 predicted proteins | sample MGYA00242110_ERZ509012 | MGnify/ENA primary metagenome ERZ509012 (study PRJEB26280, sample SAMEA2338714) | human gut metagenome | biome: human gut; feature: human-associated habitat; material: faeces...
CACCAGTCGCATTTTATCTTCATGTTCCCCTCCTGAAAATACACGTTGCAATAGTTTCTGTTTTATTGTACCACGTTCTGCACCTGCTGCCAACCTAGGAAATTGCCAATAAAATGCGGCTTTCTCTGAGGGTCTTGCTCTGGTCGTAATCATACTCTATGGTCTGGATACTGACATCCGGAAAACGGGCATGCAGCCGCTGCAAAATCCCCCGCTCGCAGACATGACTGACCAGACATCCGAAGGGATGCAGGATCAGCACACTGCCACAGCCTTTTTCCACATATTGTATCACCTCTGCGGCAATCAGCCAGCCGTCACCGGTATTGCAGCCCTCCGCCAGAATCCCCTGCACTTTCTCCTTCAGTTCCGGGAACGGCAGATCCGTCTGGAACCGGTCTGTCTCCCCGATCACCGTAAGCAGATGTTTTTGTGCCTCACACAACCGGTGGAGCACAAAGGCACAGGCTTTCGCCATGATGGGATTGTGCTGGTACTTTTCTGCCTTATACCGCTCTGTATCCACCAAATACAGACAGTAGTTGACGAAACCACCACTGTAAGGCTCCATTCCCTGCCGGAGCAGAAAACTTTCGATATCGTCATTTCCCAGTTTCGAATATTTCATATAGATCTCACCGGTGATGCCAACTCTCTTTTTCTTCCCGGGTTTCACCGGTACCTTCGAAAATACTTCGCAGGCATACCGGTAATTTTTCTCTCTGGTGTGCCGTCCGTTCCTGTGTCTCCGAATGCTCTCGCACAGTTTCTTTTCCACCTGACTGCGGATGCGGTCCGTCTCTCCCGAATTCTGTTCGTAGGGCTTCACCTGCTGGTACAGGCACATGATCAGATCGCCATAGCATCCGGCAGCAATCCCACCGGACAACAGTGACGGAGTAATGCGAAAGCCTGTATGTTTTTCTTCTCCCATGAGGTTCAGGGAGATTACGGGAATCTGGGCATACTCCAGCTGTCCCTGCTCTGCCATGCGGTACAGCACTCTCTGGAGCAGATTGTAGATATTTCCGGCCCTGCAGGCACCGCCCGCCTGGGGCTCCATGAAGGTGATCTCCTCCGGATCCCGTTCCCCGCTTTCCAGATATTCCAGGAACTGTGCAAGGATCAATACCGTCGGATAGCAATAGTCGCTACTGATATAGCGAAGTGCCAGAGTGCGGTCCTTCACCGGGTTCTTTAAAGTCTCGAAGGAATACCCCTCCGCCCGGAATGCCGCCTCCAAAAATACATTCGTGTACTCCAGCATCTCGCACAGCAGGATCGTACGGGTCTTCTTGTCATGACGTGTGAAATTTTTACATACTCTGTGCAGTTCCTCCATACGTTTTCCTCATCTGACCGGGTTGGTTTGTGTCCGAACATAAATTTACTATTTTATATTGTAAGCTGAATCGTTGGCCCGTGCAAGTGTACATCTGGTTTATTCTGGTTGTCTACCATCGTCTGCAAACTTTCAGGCACACAAAAAAGTGGAAACCTTGTATTTTCAAGGTTTCCACGCTTTTCAAAAGAGCTGCTGACGGGAATCGGACCCGTGACCTCCGCACTACCAATGCGACGCTCTACCGACTGAGCCACAGCAGCATCACGTGACTGCTAACGCAATCACCGTGTTACATTCTATCAAAGGTATCTCACTTTGTCAATAGAATTATTTTAAATTATATATTTTTTTTGCACAATTCATTCATTATGCTTTCGGTGACCAGTCTGCGCATCTCTTCTGGGGGCATATCATCACCGATATGGTGGCACTGGTACATCAGATAGGAAATCATCCGAGCTAACAGTGCGTTGGTAATATAAGACAGCGGAATGTCCTCCCGCAGTTCTCCTTTCGCCCGTGCACTGTCTATGATCTGGCGGACCAACAGATTTATCGGACCGTTTTCCTTCTGTTCCTTCACCAGCAACAGCAGTTTCCCGATCTGCGACTCCATATCCGGACAGGTCTTCAGGAGTTCGAATGCCTGCTCCGTTACCATCTGGATCTCGTACAAAAGCGCACCAACAATGCGGTGATCATGGACACACTCATTTCCGAAATATCCTTAGCCTCCCGCAAAAGTGTGCTGACTGCCCGGTACATGGCGATCACCTTGGGAGGCACCCGGTCCGGTGCCTCCAATCCGGTTATTTTACTCATTTTCCGCATCCCCCGTTTTTCCAGATCTTTGAGATTTTGCCAGCTTCCTGGCTGCTCTTCTCTCCTGTCTGCTCCGTTTATCGAAGATCAGATAGAAGGTCGGGATCAGGATCAGGGTCAGGATCGTAGATGCCGTCAGGCCACCAATAATAACCAATGCCATTCCCTGCATCATGACACCGTTATCGCCCAGTCCCAGTCCCATAGGGATCATTGACAGGATCGTGGTCAGCGTGGTCATCAGGATGGGGCGCAGACGGGTACTGCCGGATGCCACCAGGGCATCCTCTGTGGACATCCCCTCTTCCCTCAGCATATTTGCGGAATCCACGAACAGAATACCGTTATTTACCACAATACCCATCAACATCAGAAATCCCATCAGAGACACCATACTAATGGTACTTTGCGTAATGAACAACAGCAGGAAGGATCCGATCAGTGCGAAAGGAATACACATCATGACCATGAAGGAAAATCTGGGAGATTCAAACTGCATTGCCATTACCAGGAATACGAGGAATACCGCTATCAGAATTGCCTGCAGCAATGCCCTGAATTCGTCGTTCATCATTCCGGTCATCATACTGTCTGCCGGTGTCACGGAATCCGGGAATACGGTATGGTCTACCAGGTCATTGATGGCATTCTGGGCATCAAATATCTTCTCGGAGGTCATGGTGGAAGTCACACTGACCTGATACATGCCATCCTGCTTCATGATGGTCTCCTGGCTCTGTGCATAATTGATCTCCGCAATATCTCTCAACGGAACTATTGTACCAAAAGAGGTGTCCAGTCCCAGATCCATCAACAGGTTCAGATCATCATAGCTTCCTTCCGGGTATTCCAGCCATACCGCATACTCCGAACCGTCATTGGTGATCGTCAACGGATTCATACCGCTTAATACATTATGGATAGTCATGCCGACCTGAATGGGTGTCAGTCCGTACTGCATTGCCTTCAGAGGATCTACCACTACCTTGGCCAGCGTCGTAGAGTTGGCCAGAGAGTTCTCTGTCTTTACGACACCGTCAATCTTCTCGATCTCTGCCTGCAGATCTTCTGCGGCCTGTGCAAGTTCTGCCCTGTCATTACCCTGTAAATCGATCTCATAGCTGCTGGTGCTCATCATGGAGCTCATACTGCTGCCGGAAGATGTTACCGTAACATCCATATCCGTCATACCGGCTGCAATCTCATTCCATTTATCTACTACCTGTGCTGTAGTCAGGTTTCTCTTCTTGATGAGATCTGCGGTAAGGGTCGCACTGGAGCCGCTGATGGATACGGAATAGAATTCCACATCCGGTTCCTCTTCGGCGATCTGTTCCCACAGTTTCAGTGCTTCATCCTCTTTTTCCAGTGTGGTACCGGAACGGAAATTCACCGTAACCGCCACGACTCCTTCATCCGCTGCAGGAATCAGCTCCATGTCCAGCGTTCCTGCCAGCAGAACCGTGCCGATCATCAGAGCCACAGCCACACCAACGACGGTCTTTCTGCGCTTCATCAGTTTCCGCAGGATCTTCTGATACCATGCGGTAAATTTCTTCAACAGCTTGTCGATGGGCAGATTCTCTTTTTCCTTCGGTTTAAATACTGTGTAAAACAACGGTACCAGCATCATAGCTGCGATCAGGGATGCCAGCATGGCAAATACAATGGTGAATCCCAACTGCTCAAACATCTGTCCGGACAGGCCTTCCATAGTGGCCAGAGGCAGATATACCACGATGGTGGTAATGGTGGAAGCGATAATCGAAGCCGTCACTTCCTTCGTTCCCTCTAAGGCTGCCTGTTTCAGATCCGGTGTACTCTTCTGTCTTCGGAAACAGCTCTCGATCACAACGATGGAAGAGTCTACCATCATACCGATGGCAATGACCAGTGATCCCAGTGTTACAATGTTCATGGAGAATCCCATCATGCTTATAAGAATCAGGGTCAGGAACAGGGAAATGGGCATGGAGGCTCCGACGATCAGGCTGGCCTTGAAATCGCCAAAGAACAAGAACAGCACCGCCATGGTCAATACAACACCTAATAACAGGGTTTCGCCTACACTGGTCAGGGAACTGATAATGGAAGAGCTGGCATCATAAGTAACTTCAAATTCGATAGCTGGGTTCTCCGCCTGGATGTGTTGTAATTTTTCCTTCACATCCTTGCAGGCATTTACCGTACCGGCACTACTTTTGTTCTTAATGCCGATGCTGACATTGTCCTGTCCGTTGTAACGGCTGATACTGGTGGCATCCTTGGACGCCGTAGTAACATTTGCAATGTCCTGCAAAGTGATGACCTGCCCCCTGGTGGTCATCAGCGGCACCTCTCGCAGCTTCTGTACGGTATTGTACTCCATGGACGTCGCCACGCTGATATCCTGACTTCCCTGGGTCACGCTGCCTGCAGGATAAGTAAAGTCTACGGTTCCCAGCATCTGTGCTACAGTAGACATGGTCAGACCGTACTGCTTCATCAGAGTCTCATTGAGTTCTACTTTGATATAATCCTCGGAGCCGCCGGTTACGGATACCTGTGCCACACTGGACAGGGATTCCAGTTCCGGAACCACGGATTCGTTGACTACTTTTAACAGGTCCACATCACCCTTTTCCACCGCAGAGATCGTCATGACATCCATACTGTTCATGTTCATTTCGATGATAGTGGGCTGATCCACGTCATCCGGCAGACTCAACTTTGCAGTCTCCATGGCGGCACGCAGATCATTGTGGCATTCATCAATATCCACACCATATTCATAGGTGAACAAGACCATACAATAGTTTTCAAAGGAATAGGAATTCACGGAATCCACACCGCTCAGGGTGGAACCGGAATCTTCGATAACGGATGCCACGAGTTCATCCACGCTCTCCGGATCTGCGCCGGGGTAGGTAGCCATGACAATGAGCATGGGCATCTCAATGTCGGGCGTCAGTTCCATCTTGAAACCAAAAATGGAGCTGATACCGAATACTGCCAGTGCCAGGATCACAAGGAAACAGGACACCGGTCTTTTCAGAGCAAGCTTTGTTAAATTCATTCTGCTGCCTCCCCTACTCTTCTGCCTTCACCGGTGCGGTGACTTCCACACCGTTCATCAGCTTGGGAGACCAGCTGGTGATCACGGTATCTCCGGTCTGTATTCCCTCAGTAACAGAAATCTGTGTATCATCAAACAAATCTGTGGTCACATAGGTCTTCACGGCCTTGCCGTCCACACTTAAATATACATAAGAACCGGTATTATCATAGTACACGGCATCATAAGGGATCAGCACCGCACTGTCGTTCGTATGATAGGTATCGGTAGTCAGCTTCACGGATACACCGTTTGGCAGATCGCTGCCATTGGCATTTACCGCTGCCTTGATCTGGAACAGGCCGGTCTGCTGGTTCACTGCCACACCGATCTCGGTAATATTGCCGGTATAACTGGCGGTTCCTCTCTCCACGGTCACTTCCTGTCCCATGGTCAGTGTATTTTTCACAGCTTCGCTGACTTGAAAAGTCACGGTCATCATATTTTCATTGGAAATCGTATAAGCGGGGCTGCTGCTTCCTGCAATGCCGTTGACTTCCACCCCTTTACTCTCAATGGTGCCGGAGATCGGTGCCTTGACGGTATAGTAGGACAAAGCAAGTTCCGCACTTTCCACCGCTACATTTGCCAGCTTCTGGCCGGTGGATAATTGTGCTTTTGTATCATCCAATGCCTGCCCATGAGAAAGTGCCTCGGATCGATCCAGGATAGACATGCTGCCCTTTGCTGCATTATAGGCGGATTCCGCCTGCTGCAATCCAGCCACCAGAGAATTTTTGCTGGACTCCAGCTGTTTCTTCGTTCCCTTCAATGTCTCGATCTGTGTATTCATCTGCGCAATACTTGCCGCATTTCCGCCGCTCACGCTGGATGACGCTGCTTTTATGTCATTCTCCAGCTGTGTAATGTTGGCATTACATGCATCGATCTGACCTGAAAGATCATCATAATTCTGGTCATAGGCATTTTTCGCCTGGACATACGCAATCTGCGCCTGGTCGTACCCGGATTTCGCCTGGATCCTACTGCTGTCCATCTGGATATCGGCAGATTCCTGCTGTGTGGTCAAGGTGCTGTTTGCCTGCTGCTTTACGCTGGTTGCGTTCAGCTGTGCCTGTTCTAACTGTAATTTTGCTGCAGAATCATCAATCTTGAATAAAACATCTCCTGCATTGACCTGATCCCCCACTTCAAAATATGTATCTGTCACCGTGCCGGATGCAAAGGGAATAACATAGACCATCTCCTGGGGAGAAACCGTTCCCACAAAGCTGTTCTGCAGGGTCAGTTTTCCGGTCTGAGCCTGCTCCATATCTACAACGACCGCAGAGGTCTCCGTGGTGTCCTTCACCGTATTGCTGCCACAGCCTCCGAGCAACAGACTGCTTCCAAGCAACACTGCCATTCCTGCGCTGCAATTTCTTTTCCATGTATTATGCATGATCTTCTCGCCTTTCTGAAATATGTGCTTATTAGCCGACCGGCTGGTCGGTCAGTATTTGCAGTTCACACCAGTTTCCGGATCTTGTTCTTCAGACGCTGTAAGGCATTATCCGTAGATTTTTCGTCTCTTCCCAACACCTTGGCGATCTGGGTATAGCTCATTCCCGTCAGATACAGATCCAGCACCTGTTTTTCAAAGCTGCTGAGTTCTGTCTCGATAGCTCTCTCCAGATCTTCCACCCGCTCCTTGTCCAGGAACAGTTCCTCCGGACTCATCTGGGTTCTGGCCGCCAGGGCCTCTATGAGATTTTTCTCCTCATGATCCGTGCCCTCGCTGCTTCTATCATACAGAGATACGTAACTGTTGAGTGGTGAGTGCTTCAGGCGCTTGGAAGCCCGCACCGCCGTGTACATCTGTCTGCTGATGCACAGATCCGCAAACGTGTAAAAGCTGGCATCTCTGCCGCAGTCGTAATCCCTCACTGCTTTGAACAGACCGATCATCCCCTCCTGGATCAGATCCTCACTGTCTCCGCCCAGGATATACATGGATTTTGCTTTGCTGCGCACCAGATTTTTATACTTGTCACAGATGTAGTCCATCACCTGCCTGTCGCCTTCCCGTAGCTGGTCAATGAGTTCCTCATCTGTCATATCTTCATACTTGAAATGCTCTGTCATGCTCTTTCTCCTGTCCTGCCGACATACGGATCACTTGACGGCATTCGGCATATTGCAGGCTCTTTCATTGTAACATGTGCCTCTGTTATACCTTGCGACACTTTTTACCTCTGCAGTCTCTGACGTACGATCTCGTAAGCCAGTACGCCTGCTGCTACGGAAGCATTTAAGGAATCGATATCTCCCTTCATGGGAATAGACGCCACCATGTCGCATTTTTCCTTCACCAGACGGCCTACGCCCTCGCCCTCGTTGCCGATGACCAGACCGATAGGTCCCTTGAGATTCAGATCGTACATGGTAGTACCACCCATATCCGCACACACGAACCACAGACCTTCCTTTTTCAGGTCTTCAATGGTCTTCGCCAGATTCGTCACCTTTGCCACCGGCGTATAGTTCAGTGCTCCGGCGGAGGTTCTCGCTACCGTAGCGGTCAGTCCCGCTGCGCGGTTCTTCGGGATGATGACGCCATGGGCACCTGCCAGATTGGCAGTACGGATGATAGCTCCCAGATTGTGGGGATCCTCGATATTATCCAGCAGGAAAATAAAGGGCGGCTCACCTTTTTTTTTCGCTGCTTCCAGGATATCATCCACCTCTGCGTATTCATAAGCCGCCGCATAAGCGATGACGCCCTGATGTTTTCCGGTCTCGGATAACTGATCCAGGCGCTCCTTGGTCACGTACTTTACTAATGTGTCATGTTTTTTAGCTTCTCTTTTAATGGTCATCATCGGACCGTCCTGACAGCCATCCAGAATGAACAGCTTGTCAATGGGTTTGCCCGCACGATAGGCCTCGATCACGGCATTTCTGCCCTCTATGGTAAATTCCTGATATCCCATGCTTGTCCTTTCTATTGTGAGTTGTAAATTTCTGCATCGTCTTATAAAAGATTTCTTCGTTTTTCAAGTTCTCGATTGATTATAATTCCAAGCCTGCCAGGCGGATACCGTCTTTGATCAGCTCAAGCATCCGGTCTGTCTGTCCCGTCAAGTACAGATACCCCATCAGTGCTTCAAATCCGGTAGCTCTGCGGTAGTCTGCCACGGAAGCATTTTTCGCCGTGGTGTAGGATTTGGCATTGCGTCCTCTGCGGTACACCGCTTCCTCGTCCTCCGTCAGCTCCGGAAGCAGTGCCTCGATCATGGCGGACTGCGCCGGTGCTTTTACATAGCGTGTTGTCTTTTTATGCAGGTCATTGGCGGAGCGGTTGGCACGTTCCACCACAATGCTTCGGATCACCAGTTCATAGATCCCGTCTCCGATGTAGGCTAATGTCAGCGGAGAATATGCCCGGACGTCCTGCCCCTCGCAGTCGAAGGTCTGCTTGATCTTAGTAAGAAGGGTTATGCTCTCTTCCATTTTACACCCTCTCTGGTATCTTCCAGTACAATGCCCTTAGCCAACAGTTCATCACGGATCTCGTCGGCTCTTGCGAAGTTCTTCGCCTTTCTGGCTGCCTGACGCTCCTCGATCAGCGCCTCAATGTCGCTGTCTAACATCTCTGCTTTTTTGTCCACGATCAGTCCGCAGATATCGGACAGAGTCACGATCTCCTGCTTTAATGCTTCCAGGAATGCCTTGCTGCTCTCAGCCTTGGCATTGGAATTCACGAATTTTACCAGTTCAAAAATGGCTGCCAGTGCATCTGCAGTGTTGAAATCATCATCCATGGCTTCGTCGAACTTGGTCTCAAAGCCCTGTGCCTCGGTGAGTAACTTCTTCTCTTCCTCGGTCATTTCGGTATCTGCTGCCTTGTCCAGTAAGAACTTCAGATTGTCCACGCTGGTGACGATTCTCTCATAGCCGTTCTTTGCGGCTTCCATTAAGTCAGCACTGAAATTCAGCGGGCTTCTGTAATGCGCAGACAGCATGAAGAAACGCAGTACCTGCAGGTCATATTTTTCGGAGATCTCACGGACAGTAAAGAAGTTGCCCAGAGACTTAGACATCTTGCGGTTGTCGATGTTCAGGAAAGCATTGTGCATCCAGTATTTTGCGAAAGGCTTGTCATTGGCTGCCTCGGACTGTGCGATCTCATTTTCATGATGAGGAAAGATCAGATCCTCTCCGCCGGCATGAATATCGATCTCTTCGCCGAGATAACGCTTACTCATGACGGAGCACTCGATATGCCAGCCGGGACGTCCCTGGCACCAGCAGGAATCCCAGTAAGGCTCGCCTTCTTTTTTCGGCTTCCACAGTACGAAATCTAAGGGATCTTCCTTCTGATCCTCACCGGAGACTAACAGAGAACGGTTACCGCCCTGTAAGTCGTCCAGATTTTTATGGGAAAGCTTACCGTAGTCCTTGAAGCTTCTGGTACGGAAATATACGGTACCGTCTGCTGCAACATAAGCATGTCCCTTGTCGATCAGGGTCTGGATCATGTCCAGCATACCTCCGATCTCCTCGGTCGCCTTGGGATTCCTGGTGGCAGGCTTGATATTCATGCCTTCCATATCTTTTTTGCACTCAGCGATATAACGCTCGGAGATCACGCCGGGCTCCACGCCCTCCTCATTTGCTTTTTTAATAATCTTGTCATCCACATCTGTGAAATTAGAAACATAATTTACTTCATAGCCCTTGTATTCCATATAACGGCGCACCGTATCGAATACGATCATAGGACGCGCATTGCCGATATGGATCAGGTTATACACGGTAGGTCCGCAGACATACATTTTCACTTTGCCCGGCTCTAAGGGCTTGAATTCTTCTTTTTGTTTGCTTAAGGTGTTATAAATTTTGATGCTCATATAGTATCCTTTCCTGTTGTAATTGCCGGTCCGGCATCCGTTCCCGGTCACCGGCACCCGCTTTATTTTTCTTATTGTGATATTAACTGACTACGAGTTTTCTCTCATTTGGATTCTATTTCGGTATGTGCCGGCGCTTCCGCACTCATTACCACAAGTCTCCGGAGCTGCTTCAGCTCGTCTTCCATTTCCAGAATACGATTCGTCAGCTCGGAATTCTCACGCTGCAATACTGTGATGTCCTCTCTGACCGGATCGGGAAGGTCTGTCTGGTTCATGGTCTCCTGCGGCAGGCTTGCATTGTTGCGCTTTACCACGCGTCCCGGTACACCTACCACCGTAGATCCGGGCGGCACCTCACTCAGGACCACGCTTCCGGCACCGATCTTGGAATTATCCCCAATCGTAAAGGATCCCAGCACTTTTGCTCCCGCACTGATCATGACATTATTGCCGATGGTCGGATGACGTTTGCCGTGCTCCTTGCCGGTACCTCCCAGGGTCACGCCCTGATACAGGGTCACATTGTCGCCGATAATGGTGGTCTCACCGATGATGACACCGTTACCATGATCGATGAAAAATCCTTTGCCGATCTGTGCACCGGGATGGATCTCGATGCCGGTCTTGCGCACGCCCCGCTGGGAGATATACCTCGCCCAAAAATAATGTCCGCTCAGGTACAGCTTATGCGCCAGTCTGTAATGGATCATGACCTTGAAACTGGGATACAAAAGGACCTCCATGGAAGAATGGATCGCCGGATCACGTTCCTTGATAATACGGACTTCTTCTTTTAAATTTTTGATGATGCCCATGTTCTCACCTCGAAAAAAATACCGCGAACAAACTCTTCTCTTAGAGACGAATTTATCCGCGGTTCCACTCTACTTAAGGGACAATGCCCTTCACTCTGGCGTAAAACGCCATGCACATAACGGGTGCTTGCCGGATCCGGATACTTATGTCTGTTCCCCGGATCAGCTCACAGGCGCACTTCCTTTTCCTCAGACGAAAGCCGCTCCCAGCTTCTAACAGCTTCTCTCTGGCGTCCCACCGAAAAGTACTTTTCCTGCTCCATGCCTTTACTGAATATATGATAATTCCTACTAAATAAGATATGCAAAAATACGGGTTTTGTCAACCCCGGAGTTTTCTACATTACAGCTTTTTCCAAGGTTTCCCTCACATATTCATTCAGTGACATCTGGCATGCAGTCGCATGGATCACAAGCTGCTTATGAGTCTCAGGCGCGATCCGGATATTAAAGCTTCCCTTGTATGCTTTTTCCGGAGCTTTCCCCTGTCCTTCACACAGTTGCAGATAATCATCTACCGCCCCATGAAAATCCTCTACCAGACTCCTGGCATCGGTTCCCTCATAAGAGATTAGGGAACGGATCCCCATTACCTTTCCGAAAAAAATCCCATCCTTCTCGGAAAATTCTACGCTGCCGACATACCCTTTATATTCCATCGTATTTTTCAAATCAATCCCTCCTGTTCCAACAGATCACATAATTGTCTGACCTGGTATGCTTTCAATTCCTTTTGCGGATGCGGCTTATGCAGTAATATACTCCCGTGTTCCTCACTGGTAAACATCACTCTGGAACCGCTGGTTTTCCCCTTATTGGATTTCGTAAATTCCAGATAGTCCAATAAAACTTCCGCATCATGAAAAGTAAATGTCTTAGGTCTGCTTTTTAACTGTTCAATTAGTTTTTCCTTTTGTCCCATTTGTACCCCTTGTTAATTATATTATATTTTTTCTGCCTGCTTTTTGCAACTGTTTTTAGTTGCAAAAATGAAGTTAAAAGCATATTTTCTACTTAATTTCAATGGATTGGAAAATTTCTCCGACATTGGATTCTAATAGAAAATAGATCTGATAATAGAAAAAGGTCCTATGCAATTTATCTTAGCATAGAACCTTTAATATCACAATAGTATTTTATTCTTCCAGAAGTACCCACTGTCCCTCCGGTGCCGCATCCAGGATCCAGTACCAGCACCGGCGGATGTCCGCCTGCAGACTTCCGGTCTCCTGTAATTTTTCCCCATCGTAGGTGAAGAATACGGTTCTCGCTTTTGCATCATCTCCGGTCTCATACAGTGCGATCACGATCTGCTCCCCATCCGGACTGTAAGCGAGAATGCTGTTGTCCAACAGTCTTGCATGGCGGTCTACATTGTTACCTTCCACTCCGAAGGTGTAATTCACCGGGCTGTTTCCTTCCACGTTCTTCCAGGCGTCTGTTTGTAGTGCGATCCGCTCCGCTGTCGCATCTCCATCCAGATCAATCAGTGCATAGGTCTCAGAAAAAGTTCTCTGGGACACATCGCATACCATACCGGGATGGGATAAAATATCTTTCCGCCATTCCACAGCATACCGGTCCCTTGACACCTGATCCAGCCTGTCAGCTCCGGCGTCCAGACCACTGATGGAATACTGCTGATAGAGTTCTCCGTTGCCGTTATAGACCGTCACGAAACCATTCTGTACTTTCATGGAAAACGGAAGCACAGGTTCTGCCGTTTCTTCCCCTGTCAATTCCCATCCGGTATCACCTGCCAGGCTACAGTTCTTCACCGTATACAGCGTAGGTTTCTCATCCTCCTGTAAATACTCCGCCGCTTCTGTCATATAGAATACCCTGCTGCCCATCCAGCCGATACTGCTGTCCTCCTGCACCTTTTCATTATAAGCGTTGGAAGTATTGTAGTAAGTCCGGTCACAGATTGCAGCCGATGCCATATTTTCCGGGATGCCATCCTCAGACACACACTGGAAAATATGATTATACATCACATAGATTCCGCAGCTGGACACCTGAATATGAATACCGGAACCGGAATAGCTTCCGATCTTCGTCTCCAGATACTCCGTATACTGGCCCGCCGGCATATTTTCCGGAGAATACGCTTCGTATTCCACATAGACTCTCCGGGCGGACTGCTCTCCCGGGAGCGGACCGATCTTCTGTCCGGATGCCGCACTCACATCTCCGGTGGATAACAGCCAGATCTTCTGTTCCTCCTCCGCCAGCACCATGGGAATCTCGATCACAGAACCATCCTTCTCAAAAGTATACTCCACATTGACCACCGTTCCTTCTCCCATACGGTCATCGCCATAGAGCTGGTACTGTCTTGCCGCCTCGTAGAGGACTTCCGTCACCTTACCGGTACCCTTTCCCAGCGAAAGGAGCTGCTTTGCTGCCGTCACAGGGTCCTTATAATCCTCGTAGAATCTGTGATCCTCCGACCCGAGTCGCTCCTCCAGACGGCTGAGTTGGAACATTTCCCAGCTTGCAGGACTCCCGGCATACCTTCTGTGATTCACATACCATCCCTTCTCCTGTGCAAAGGAATGAGTACTCTCGATCCGCTCGGGGGAATAAAATTCTGAGAAATCGGAGCGTGTCTCAAACGTTACATACGACAGCTTTTCCGCATAAATATCCCATTCTTCCTGTGTCCAGGCAACCTCATCGGAATACTCCGTATCACTGATATCCACCGGCTCATTCTGGGCAGACGGCGCAGTTTCCGTAGGCAGTTTTTCCTCACTGCGGTTTTCTCCCGGATTACTGCACAGGCAGATGATGAGTGCTGCAATCACCGCCACCGCACCGATGAGGATCCAGAACGGAGGCTTGCGATAATCCAGCACATGACGGATTCTGTTCTTCACATGATCCTCTCCGAAGGATAACAGCGCACAGATCGTACCACCACGGTATTTTCTCCACCTGCCGTCGCTGGCTTCCTCCAGCAGTGTATAAGAATAGATCTTCTTGCTTTCCTCTCCCAAAAGCTTTACCACTTTTTCATCACAGGACATCTCACAGTCCATATTCATCAGGTAAAAGGCCAGCCACACCAAGGGATTGAACCAATGCACACAGCAGATAAAAAGCACTGCCGGTTTGATCAGATAGTCTCTTCTCTGCAAATGCACCCTCTCATGGCACAACACTACCTCTCTGCTCTCCCCGGCAAGCTCCGCCGACAAATAAATGGTCGGATGCAGGATCCCCATGACAAAAGAAAGGTGTCCCCCTTTAATCTCACAAATTCCTTCTTCTACTTTATGAACGCCGTTTTCCGGCTGACGCAGACGGTAATACATCCGCAGATAGGAAAACAGATGATAACCGGCGAACCCAACAAACCCTATCAGCCACAAGTACGGTAACACGATTCCCACCAATGTTTTCAGCATATGTGTGCTGTGCGTTGCAAACATTTCCGTGGTTGGATCGCTCGTTGCAGACATTCCTGTCTGTCTGGTTACCATAGAGGGCTCCTGCGAAAGTGTCTCCGACTGACTGCCGTCGTCACTATCGGTCTGCTCCGTCATGCCTGAAATCTGTATTGCTTCCGCGGTCAAATTTTCCAAGGTTGCTTTTTCTCCGGATGCTGTCAGTGCGGTGCTCACCGTTTGTTCCGTTACCAGCCGCTGTGGGATCAGACTGATCTGTGTCTGCGGAAATGCCGGGCAGCACAGGCGCAGAAACACGATCCCCCACAGCAGATAAGAACACCATCTGGGAGCCCTGCGAAGCACCAGTCTCGCCACCAGCACCAGCAAAATGCAATAGCTTCCCACCAGGCTCAAGTTGCAAACGATCCCAAATACCTTCTCTAAAATCTCCCTCATCCAATCTCCTCCGTCAGCTCTTATAATCCTCGATCATAGCTTCGATCTCAGCGATCTGCGCTGCACTGAGCTTCTTGCTCTGAATAAATGCGGCGATCATCTTCGGCAAGGAACCGCCGTAAGCCTTCTCCACGAAAGCCTCCCCCTGGGTTCTGTGGTATTCCTCCTTATTCAATACGGAAGATACGATGGCATTCTCATTTTTGAAAATGCCGTTCTCACAAAGCTTTTTAATAAACGTATAGGTAGTGGATTTCTTCCAGCCGAACTTCTCCGCACACTGTTTTACCAGTTCTCCGGAGCCGATGGGTTCCTCCTCCCAGATCAGCTCTGCAAATTTGTATTCTGTCTCCGTCATCTGATACATTTCCGTTCCTCCTTGTATCCTTCTTAATCCAGCGCTTGCCAATGATGCAATCCTATTGGTTCTCTTACGCTCATCACATCATAAAAGGTCGATAGTATACAGACCTTGTCTCTAATTAAAGTCTATATCCTATCGACCTATTTGTCAAGTTCTTATTTTCCGAAATTATCAGCTCTTCGGGCATCCACTGCAGCTTCCGCAGCCGCCCTGCATCGCCTGTGCCGTAAGATCAAACGGCGTAGTCACCAGACAGATTGCCTGAGAGGAGATTCCCTCTCCGCTGCCGGTGAATCCCAGTCCTTCCTCCGTGGTAGCCTTCACATTGACCTGCCCCACATCGATCAGCAGAGCTTTTGCGATATTTTCACGCATGGCATCAATGTGGGGGCGCATCTTGGGCGCCTGCGCGATGATCGTCGCATCGATATTTTCGATAAACACATGATTCTCTTCCAGCAGCTCGCCGACTTTTTCCAGCAATTTTATGGAAGAAATACCCTTATATGCGGGATCTGTATCCGGGAAATGTTTCCCGATATCCCCCAGTGCCGCTGCTCCCAACAGCGCATCCATGATCGCATGGAGCAGGACATCCGCATCCGAATGTCCCAAAAGTCCCTTTTCATAAGGTATTTTCACGCCGCCGATGATGAGGTCTCTTCCCTCCACCAGACGGTGCACATCATATCCCATTCCGATTCTCATACTTACAACCTTTCCGCAGACGTTATCCTTTTTCAAAAAGTACCGACATCCCTGTGCCTCACCAGATTCTCCAACCAGCCAGTCCCAAAACCGTTCTGTCCCATTGCAGCCAGTGCCGAGTGCCAATATCGTCCGCAATATGCTAAATCTCTGTCATTATTATCTCGCCACAGCACAGTTCATCAGCTTCTCCGTACTGTCGAATACATAGACCGTATAGCAACCGTCCTCATACACCTTTTCGCCCTGTTTCAGCACCGGTGCTTTTGCATATTCCGTGCATTCCTCCGCAGTCAACAGCAGGAATGTCTCCCCGGTATGATATCCTTCCTCATAATATTTCATGGGAGAAGACCACTTGAAATACTCCAGATGCTCCGGATCTCCGATGTTGCCGATCTCCACTGCTCCGTTCGTGAGTTCCGTGATAATATTGGCATTATTATAAGTAGCAAAACCAAAATCATACCCGTTTTCCGCAAGGAACTGCGCCACAGGACGCTTCGTTTCGTTCTTGTCCACCGTAAGGAACGACATCACCGTCTTCCCCGTGCCAAGAATCAGACAAATCGTAAGCAGCGCCACCACCGCAAAACGGTCAAACGGCAATTTCTCCTCTTCCAAATAGAAGCACAATACCGGCAGTACAAAGATAAAGATCGTAATGTAATACCTGGGTACCATCGTGCTGGTAGTAAAGATAAATACGAACAGATTCAGCAGGAAACTCACCTTCACGAAAAGTGTGACCAGGCTGCGAAGGCCGCTTCTGCTCTGCATTTTCCCATGTTTCACCGTCACATATCCGTAGATGCCAAGCATCACGAACGCCGCCATGGTCACGATTCCGCGCAGGGATAAAAAGCCCTTATCCGGAATATAACCAAACAGCATCAACAGGCATCCCAGCGCATTCTGAATACGATCAAACAACACGCCGTGATATAATGCGATGAAATTCGTCGCACCATAGGTCTGGAAGACATATTTATGACTGATCCATACCACATTGATGCCGTATCCCACGACTGCGAAAAAGGCTCCTGCCAGGCTGTACAGGAAATACTTCATCCGGTCGGTACGCCATAATTTTCCGAAGTTCTCCTTCGTCATCGCACCGCGGAAATTCTGAAATTCCTCTGCGCCAAATACATAGAAAAAGCTTGTCAGCACTAACGGGCATTGCAATACTAACAGATAGCGCACACCGGACATTCCACAGACAATTGCCAGAAGTACATAAAATATCCACAGGCTGACCTTACGTTTTTTCCTATAATCGCCGCTGCACAGCCGCAGATACATTCCGAAGAACCAGAACACCAGAATCACATGGGACATATAGGTATTGCCCATCTGCATATGTGTCATCATCGTCTCGGAGAAAGGCAAGAGCAACAGGCAGGAACTCAGCACCGTAAGCTCCTTCGATACCTTCAGCGGCTTCATGAAATAATAGTAAGAAGCCAGCACAAGTCCGTAAAACACCACATTCGTAATCGTACGGATCACATGCCAGTCGCTACAGATACGAAACAGCGGCCCCATGATCAGCTGGGTATACAGCACACGGAACTCCGTGGAATAATACCAGTTCGTCGTCGAAATGATCCTGTGCTCCCCCGCAAGAATCCGGGAAAAGATCATCTCCGCCGCCATATCGGAATCCAGCCAGTGATCCTGACTGATGATATTTAATCCTAACAGGAGTAACAGTGTCGCTCCCAATAAAATATAAGGTATCGTTTTTTTCCGTGTTTTCATGGTAACAAACCTTTCTGCATGCATTCTTCCCTAACTATACACGATTTGCCGCAAAAGCACAACTGCGGCTTTTGCGGCAAATATATAAGAATTCTCATTATCTCTTTCTCTTGGGGAAGCTGTTGCCGATGCCGGGTTCTTCCTTCTTTTTACGCTTCTTACGTTCCCGTTCTTCTCGGTCACCTGTGAGCTTGCGGTCTGCTGTCTTTTTATCGCGGCCGCCCCGTTTTCTTTCGTCCTCACGGTTCTCGTCTCTGCGGCGTCTTTTGTCCTCAGCGGAACCTGTGCTTCCGTTGTCTCTGCGGCGTCTTTCACTGCGTCCGAACCTGCTGTTCTCCCCATCGCGGCTGTCTTCGCGGCCGGCACCGTCACCACGGCCGAATCTTCTGCGTTCGCCGTCTCTACCGTGGTCCCCACGTCTGCCGCCTCTGCCGAAGCTGCGACCTTCACCATCACCTCTGCCGGACCGGCCTCTGTCCCCGAAGCGATTGCCACGCTTTGTATATTCATCTGCGGCGATCTCCTCGCCCTTGTCACCGACCTGCAATTTCAGCATGGCAGCTGCCAGCTCCAGTGCATCACAGCCTTCCTCTTCCATCTTCCGCTGTAAAAAGCTCTTCATCAGCTCGATGTCTTCATGCTCATGCAGTTCCCATGCCTTGTTCAGATATTTGTCTGCTTTCGCCTTGAGTACCTTCGCCGCTCCGGGAAGCTTTTTCTCGGTGATCGTGGTATGGCAGACTCTCTCGATCTCACGGATCTTGTAGATCTCTCTGCTGTTTGCAAAAGTAAAAGATCTGCCCTTTCTGCCGGCACGACCGGTTCTGCCGATACGGTGCACGTAATACTCAATATCCTGTGGAATGTCATAGTTAATGACCGCTTCCACATCATCCACGTCAATACCTCTGGCTGCCACGTCTGTAGCGATCAGAATGCTGGCGCCGCCGTTACGGAAACGGTTCATTGCCACATCCCGCTGTGCCTGGGACAGGTCACCGTGCAGTCCTTCCGCCTGAAATCCCTGCTTTTTCAGCAGATCCGCCAGCTCGTCCACCTTCTTCTTCGTATTACAGAAGATCAGTGTCAGCTTCGGCTGATAATATTCCAGCAGTCTCACGCAGGCTGCATCCTTGTCCTGATTTTTTACACGATAAAATTTCTGGGATACCAGTGGGATCGTCAATTCTTTTGCCGCTACTTTTACCAGTTTGGCATCCTTCTGGAAACGATCGGTGATCTCGAGGATCGGCTTCGGCATCGTCGCAGAAAACAGTGCGGTCTGGTGCTCTCCCGGAATCTGTCCCAGGATCAGTTCCATATCCTCACGGAAGCCCATGTTCAGCATTTCATCTGCTTCATCCAGTACCACCATGTTGACCAGATCCAGCTTGATCGTATGTCTGCGCATATGATCCATAACACGTCCCGGAGTACCTACGATGATCTGCACACCCCGCAGACCCGCGATCTGGCGGCTGATGTCCTGTCCGCCGTATACGGGAAGCACTTTGATCCCGTGCATATATTTTGCGATTTTACGCAGTTCTTCCGCTGCCTGAATTGCCAGTTCTCTGGTCGGGCACAGGATGATCGTCTGTAATTTTTTCACGTCCGGATTGATATGCTGAATAGCAGGGATACCGAATGCTGCGGTCTTGCCGGTACCGGTCTGCGCCTGTCCGATGATGTCCTCGCCCTGTAATAAATAAGGAATCGCCTGCTCCTGGATCGGAGACAGCTTCTCGAATCCCATCTCACGGATGGCGCGCACAATGCGGTTATCCAATAACGGCTCGATGGAGGCGATGCCGTCCTGCGCCTGCTCATTTTCCTGCTGCACGCTTGTCTCGTCCTGCAAAATTTCCTGTTCCTTTACTGCTTCTTCATTTTCCAAAAAATAACTCACTGAATGCTCCTTTTAATTAACTCCACACAACAATTCAGAACCGCATTCGCAAAATCGTCTCTTTGAGACTTTCCTTTTGCGAATGTCTGGGTTCTCACCAAAGTCATTTTCAAAAATGCCCTTTGAAATGCAAGCATTTCACGTGCATTTATGAAAATAACCTTGGTTCTGAATTGTTGCACAAAAAAAGAAATCATTGCGATGCGCTTCTGATTTCTTCCATCAAATCTCAACAACATTTCGTAGTATAGCATGGAAGGATTGAAAAAACAAGTAATTTCCTTTACTATAGAATAAAAACTTGAACTTTCTGAAAGGCATGGAGATTTTTATGATACAGACATTACACATTGTACCCGAATATAACGAAGACCTGATCTATCCCGCCATCTGTAAAAGCATGGAGGCTTTAAACATTGCGGCAGACCTGCGTCCGGAGATGAAGATCGTCATCAAGCCGAACATGGTCATGGCAAAGTCCCCCGATTTTCCGGCTACCACGCATCCGTTGGTGGTAAAGGCCGTGATCCGGTGGCTTAAGGAACAGGGCATGCAGCATATCACCATCGCCGAGAGTTCCGGCGGTCTCTACAATGCTGAAGCCATGAAGCATGTCTATCATGTCTGCGGCATGGATACGCTTAGTCCGGAAGCCGAACTGAATATGGATTTTTCTGCGCAGACCGTCAACTGTCCCACCGGATTCAAGAACCACAGTTTTCATCTGATCACTCCCATCGTGGAGGCAGATTACATTATCAATATCTGTAAGTTAAAAACGCATGCCATGACCGGTTATTCCGGCGGCATCAAGAATCTCTTCGGCACAATTCCCGGTCTGGAGAAGCCGCAGATGCACTACCGCTGGCCCGAGATCGAAGATTTCTCCAACATGCTCTTGGAGCTGGCACAGACCGTGGCTCCGCAGCTTACCGTCATTGATGCCATCGATGCTATGGAAGGCAACGGTCCCACCGGCGGCACCTCTCACCCACTGCACATGCTGTTAGCCGCCAGAGATTTCTATACCCAGGACTGCTTTGCCGCCGGACTTATGGGACTGGATTCCATGGAGATCGTCATGCTGCGACAGGCCGTGGAAAAGGGATTAGCGCATCCGAAAGACCTGGAGCTTGTCGGCGACCCGGTTCCTAAGGGGCTGTCTCCTTTCCAGAAACCGGATACCATCAAACTGGATTTCACGAACGGAGTCCCACGATTTTTACGAAAACCGTTTACCTTCGTTGCATCCAGACTGTTAAAGTCCTATCCCCAGCTCAATGCGGAGAAATGCGTGGGATGCGGAAAATGTGCGGAAAGCTGCCCGGCTCATGTAATTAAGATTGAAAACCGCAAGGCAAAATTCCGCAGGAAGGGATGTATCTCCTGCTTCTGCTGTCAGGAAATGTGCCCTATGAAAGCAATCTCCGTGAAGAAAGCATTATAAGGATTCCAGTGCTTCCAGCCATTGCTTTTCTTTCTCCTCCAGGTATTCTGCGGGGGATATCTTGTGATCCTCCGTAGAATAGAACAGATTCGGTTCGTAATCGATATCCGCGACATACACAACATAGGTCGAATCATTGACCCATGTATTTAAACCGCTGAAAAATTCTGAAATATCCTCTTTGGAACTGCTCTCTCCCATTTCTATTTTCGCTGATTCCACTTCGTATTTTACATTACGATCTTCAAAGAAGACCTCATATTGGTAAGTAAGTGTATCCATTCCGCTCCAGAAATTTGTCTGGATCAGATAGTCTTTTCCCTCTACTGTCGTAACAAACATCTGCCCATTTCCCACATGTGTAGGAGAAAACTCTCTGTTCATGAAAGCGTAGATTTCAGAAAAATCACCCTCCCCTTCTTCTGCCAAATAATGCTGTTCGGCTGATACATAGAACTGTCCGAATGCAGTTCTTCCATCCATTACATCTTGTAGTGTAGCACCTTCCGGAATGGTAAGAAGAATCGTGTTCTTCTGTCCGTCATGGGTAATATCTGCCGAAAATCGTGCCAGCACCTCACTATACGCTATCGGCTTCCCATATTCCGCATTCTCATATGATGCCTGTACACCTATTTTACCTATAGAATACTCATATCCTTCCGAAAAAGTGAGCGGTGCAGAAACACCGGGCGCTGGTCCATACTCTACCGCACGGCCCTGGAAAAATAATGGCAGGGGACCATGAATCCAGAACTCCCCTTCCTTATATTCTATATAGACATGCGAACCAAAGCCGGTGCTCTCAAATCTGCCCCCACACTCTTCTTCCTCTGTCTGCAGACAAACCTGCCAAGCCGGTTCCTCATTTTTTTCATTCCCCGTGTATATACTAAGCATCTGGTATTTGGCATCGTAGTTGCAGGTAATCCTTCCATCGATATTTTCTGCAATGTCATCAGAGGACAGATAGAATACCGGTTGTTCATTTCCTTCTTCTATGACAGCAAGTCCCATCAGATATATCCCGGTGCCTCTCCCATCGCAAAAGGTAACCGCGTACTCTTCCTTCTGGTCTCCGTCCACATCCATCTTATACGCTCCAACGATCTCCAGAGGCGTCAGGGGATGCCCGTCAAGCTGAAACGGAATCTCTCGCTCTCCGTCCACAATGACATAGTTATCCTGTACCTGATCTAAATATACAGAAACGTTGCTTTGCTCTTCCAGCCAGTACTCCGTGCGGCCTGTGTCTTCCGGCTCCGTCACAGCCTCTTCCTGTGTGGCTACGTCTTCTGTGATGCTTTCTGTGACTGCCTCCTCACGAAATTCTGTATCTTTTGTTTCTTCCGAAGTATTTTTCTGCCCACAGGAAGTAAGCAGCATAGTACTAAAAAGCAGTAACGCAATTAATTTCTTCTTTTTCATATTTCCCCCGTCTACATTATGTGTTCTGGTTTTCTTTGGATAAATTTATTATAACAAAAAAGAGGAGATCCTGTAAAACAAGATTTCCTCTATCCTATCATAGCGAGAGGGGGATTCGAACCCTCGACACTGCGGGTATGAACCGCATGCTCTAGCCAACTGAGCTATCTCGCCATATAACCAACCGAAGTTGGAATGGAACCTATAGGGCTCGAACCTATGACCCTCTGCTTGTAAGGCAGATGCTCTCCCAGCTGAGCTAAGATTCCATTTCGTTGCTTTCGCAACCGACTTGTTCAGTATACAATGGAGTGTGATGTTTGTCAACAAGTTTTTTGATATTTTTGTAAAAATTTTGCATACAATTAAGACAATACTATATCTCAGGATTCCGCCGAAAGGCAGCACACTTTTACCAAAACATAAAAACCGCCTGAAAAAGACAGACTTAGACAGACGGTTCTCTGAAACATACTCTCATCCTATCATGGTTCCATACGCTGTCCGCCAATGGTACAATCCCATTGGCTCTCTGGCACTCATGATATCTGGATTTTGCTACAACCGTCTGTCATAGTCCGGGTTTTCCTGCTTCGTGACCTTAGACCCATCTGGCTTTGTGTCCCCGCTTTTCAACGGGTTTACTAAATATTATGATTTACATCTTTTCCGGTGCTTCGAATCCCAGCATATCGATGCAGGTCTCCAAAATATCTCTGGTCAGCACCAGAAGTGCCACCAGTCCCTGCCTACGCTCCTCATTCTCTTCTCCCAGGATCTTGGTCTCATGGTAGAAGTGGTTAAAGGCATTGGCGAGGTCATAGATATAAGCGCATACCTTATGAGGTGCCAGCTCCTCTCCCGCCGTAGCGATCATGGTATTGAACTGTGCCAGTTCCATGGCAAGTTCTTTTTCGGATGCGTTGCCGGGCTGTTTCAGTGTTACGCTGCTTAAGTCGCCGCCCTGCTCTTTGAATTTGTTCAGGATCGACTTGATACGAACGATGGTATACAGGATATAAGGACCGGTATCTCCCTCGAAGGAAGTAAAGCGGTCGATATCAAATATATAATCCTTGGATGCCTGATTGGACAGATCACCATATTTCAGTGCGGAAATAGCAACTACATCTGCGACCCTTCTTGCTTCGGCATCCTCCATGTCACGACCTTCTTTGATTTTCTGATACATCTCATCCTGCGTATCCTTGATCAGATTCTCCAAACGCATAACACCGCCCTGTCTGGTCTTGAAGGGTTTGCCGTCCTTGCCGTTCATGGTACCGAAGCCTAAGAACTTCAGCTCCGTCTCGGGTTCTACCAGCTTCGTCTTGCGGGCACAGCGGAATACCTGCTCGAAATACAGCTCCTGACGCTTGTCTACCACATAGATCAGCTCGTCGGGATGATACAGCTTCATACGCTCCATAATAGTAGCCAGATCCGTGGTATTGTACAGAGAGGCTCCGTCGGATTTTAAGATCATGCAGGGAGGAATCTCCTTGGTGTCGGTGTCTTCCTTGACATCCACTACCAACGCACCCTCGCTTAAGTGTGCATAACCGTTGTCCTTCATATAGGCGACCATCTCCGGGATGATGTCATGGACATCGCTTTCTCCCTTCCACAGATCGAATTCTACGTTTAATTTGGAATAATTCTTTTTCAGGTCGTTCACAGACACATTGATAATGTGCTTCCACAGGGCACGGTAGCCTCTGACACCGCTCTGTAATTTGAAGGTCGCTTCCATCGCCTTTGCCTTGTACTCGGGATCTTCCTTGGACTTAGCGCTGGCTGCGGGATAGATTTCCTCCAGTTCGCTGATAGTAAAGGGTGCTTCTTTGGGATATTCTCCGGTATAATTTTCGTCAAAATATACCAGATCCGGCTGTCTCTCCTGCAAGCCGGTGATCACCAGACCCATCTGTAATCCCCAGTCGCCCAGATGCACGTCACCGATGACCTCATGACCCACATAGCGGCTGATGCGCTTTACGCTCTCACCGATCACTGCAGAACGCAAATGTCCTACATGCAGAGGCTTTGCCACGTTGGGTCCGCCGTAGTCAATAATGATCTTCTTGGGATGTTCCGGCTTCTCGAGACCGAATTTTTCATTTGCCTCCATTCCCTGTAAATAGGTGAGCAAAAATGCCTCGCTGACCTTCAGGTTCAAAAATCCGGGGGCTACTGCCACCACTTCGGAAAATACTTTGCTGTCTGCAAGCTTTACTGCCACGTCGTTTGCGATCATGATGGGGGCTTTTTTATACAGCTTTGCTCCCGCCATGGCACCGTTACACTGATACTCGCACAGGTCGGGACGGTTGGAAAGCATTACCTTTCCAAGGTTGCCCTCATAGCCAGCTGTGGTAAATGCCTGCTGCATTTCCTCTGTCAGCATCTCTAAAAATTTCTTCATGTCAGTTAATCCTCATACCTTTCAGTAATCTACCGGTATTCCGTTACTTCCTGCAATGTAGCGGAATATCTTGTACAGTCACAATTTCTATCTCTCACGCTGCTGCGCTGTTTTCAATATTTCTACTATATCCTAAAATCCATTATCCCGCAAGACGCAATTACGCATTGGCTGTCTGCGCTTCCCTCTCTGACTTGGAAAAAGCGCAGCCGCAGTAGTTCTGCCGGTACAGCTCATACTCTGCGGACAGTTCGATGGATCTCTTATACCCGTTCTTTTTCTTGAAATCCGAAGGCAGCCAGGGGATGGCATATTCCCCGGAAATCGTCTGCCCGATCTCGTTGATCTTCGCCGCATTTTTTAGGGGACTGATGGTCAGGGTCGTGGCAAAATAATCATAGCCGCCAGCTGCCGCCAGCTCCGCAGTCCTGCGCAGCCGCAGGTCGAAGCAGCGCAAGCACCGTTCTCCACCTTCGGGACAGTTCTCGTAGCCCCTCGCCATCTCATAAAAACGCTCCGGTTCATAATCTCCCTCCACGATATCAATGGGCCAACCCTTTTCTTCTTTATTATAAACTGCGATCAGACGCTTCTGCTCCGCCACGCGCTTTCGGTATTCTTCCGAAAAGGAAATGTTGGGATTGTAATAAAATACCGTGATCAAAAAAAAACGGCACAGATATTCCAGACAATAACTGCTGCATGGTGCACAGCAGCTATGCAGAAGCAGGCGGGGCGGCCGCC
>ENA-ORNF01001071-ORNF01001071.1-human-gut-metagenome-genome-assembly--contig:-NODE-1071-length-25475-cov-3.770338_pt1 | contig 25475 bp, 17 predicted proteins | sample MGYA00242110_ERZ509012 | MGnify/ENA primary metagenome ERZ509012 (study PRJEB26280, sample SAMEA2338714) | human gut metagenome | biome: human gut; feature: human-associated habitat; material: faeces...
CCGACATCGAGATGTTGCCCGACGTAAGCATCAGGTCTGACTGCCATTTCTGTCCCTCTGGAGTGCGCAGGCAGCGTCCGTATTCGCGGCGCAGACAGAAACGTGTGGTCATCAGTATGTCGCCCGTTTTTGGATTGTTGCAAGTTTCCATTGCCTCTTCAATATGTTTCACGCCATGGTCGGCATAGAATTGCCGGGCAAGGTGGTTTGCCACGTTGTCGGCATACGTCAGAGTGGCGCTGGTATATGTGGCGTCTTTGTTTTCTTGACGTCGGGAATCGTAATGGTGGCGCAGTTTAGTGGCGCGGACAAGAGCCTCTACCGCATCGCGGCGGATTGTTGTGAGTGTCGATGCCGGAATAAACACATCGGCGGTGTCGCCGAGAATGAGACTGCGCAGGTGGTAAGGTGTGCTGCCCAATTTAGAGAATACTTTTAGCCGTGCCTCCTGTTGGTCGGATTTTGCTGGCTGGAGGTCGATGTCGTGGCGAACTACGGCATTTGTGCCGCGTTCGTCGGTGATTTCGGTGGCTATTCCTCCGTCCACCTTCCAGCAACGGATTGCAACATCGATTGAGCGCACAGCTGATTTGCCGTCGACGAGAGTGTCGTTGAAGACTTTGTCGAAGTTGCGGTAGAGCATTGTGCCGGGAGCGACTGTCACTTTCTCAAACGGAGTGATTGCTTTGCCTGATACGGAATTGGCACGGAATCCTGACAGCGAGCCTTTATGATTGAAAAAGATTATACCATCGCCGTTGGCGACATCTTTTTTTGTGTCTACGATAATCGAGTTGCCGCGCACGCTTTTCACCTTGCCAAGCGGTTCGCCGATTGACTTTGGCGTGTCGGGCGACGACATCCGTTTGGCGGCGTCGCGACCGTCGAAGAAATAATGAGTGAATCCGCGGTTGAAACTTTTTGCAACATCGGGCTTAAAATTCAGATGCACCTTTCCTACGGCGCGACGCTGATAGCGTTCAGGATGGCGTTCGCAGATGTCGTTCAGCAGCGAGTTGTAGTATGCGGTCACATTTTTGACATATGGGATGTCTTTAAGTCGGCCTTCTATCTTCAGCGACGATGCTCCGGCATCGAGAAGCGCTTCCAATCTGTCGGCTTGATTGAAATCGCGCAGCGACAACAGGTGTTTTTGTTCAAACAGCGTGTTGCCGTGGCGGTCGGTCAGATTGTATGGCAGACGGCACAGCTGTGCGCATTCACCACGGTTGGCGCTGCGTCCGCGCAGTGCGCAGCTGGCATGGCAGCGTCCGCTGTAACTCACACACAATGCTCCGTGAATGAAACATTCCAATGGGACGGTAGTCGCCTTGCGCACTTCGCGTATTTCATCGACTGAGAGCTCGCGGGCGAGTACCACCTGCGAGAATCCCACTTCTTCAAGAAACCGCGCTTTCTCGGGCGTGCGTGTGTCGCACTGAGTGCTTGCATGCAATGCTATAGGCGGGATGTCGAGGCGAAGTATGCCCATGTCCTGCACAATCAGTGCATCAACGTTGATGCGGTACAAGTCGCGGATAAGCCGTTCAGCATCGCGCAGCTCGTTGTCGAAAAGGATTGTGTTGACAGTTGCATACACTCTGGCGTCGTAGTTGTGGGCAAAATCCACGGCACGGGCAATGTCGTCCAGTGAATTGCCAGCCGATGCGCGGGCTCCGAAATTTGACGGGCCGATATATACAGCATCGGCACCATGTGTGATGGCGGCAATGGCGGTGTCGGCATTTTTCGCCGGCGACAGTAGTTCGATGATGCGTGGTTTTGTCATAATGTGATTCTATTTGATGTCGCGAATGTCGTAAGGAGTTTCTTGATAGACAAAGTAGTTGAGCCAGTTTGAAAACAACAGGTTGGCATGGCTGCGCCAACGCACGAGCGGACCTTTCGCAGGATCGTCATCGATGTAATAGTGGGTTGGCACATGCGGATTCATGCCGCGGCTCAGGTCGCGGTGGTATTCACAGTCGAGCGTCAGCGGTGAATATTCAGAGTGCCCTGTAATGTAGATTTCACGTCCGTTGCGTGCCATGATTATATACACTCCGCTCTCTGCGCTTTCCGAGATGATTGACAAATCGGGCACTTTAAGTATGTCTTCCTTGCGCACTTCGCTATGGCGGCTGTGAGGCACGTAGAACACGTCGTCGAAACCTCTGAACAGAGGATTGCTCTTTTCAAGTACGCGGTGCTCGAACACGCCGGAGAGTTTCTCGGCAAGCACGTGTTTACGGATGCCGTAGTGATGATATAGTCCGGCAAGGGCAGCCCAGCAGATATGGATTGTCGACGTAACGTGTGTGCGCGACCAGTCAAAAATTTCTTGCAGTTGCGGCCAGTAGTCGACAGTTTCGAAATCCTGCATCTCCACAGGTGCTCCAGTTACGATAAAACCGTCGTAGTTATTCTTTTTGATGTCGTTGAACGATTTGTAGAATTCCTCAAGGTGCTCCCTGGGTGTGTTTGTCCATTCGTGACCCTCAGGCAGCACGAGGTCGAGCTCAATCTGCAACGGCGTATTTGAGATGAGGCGCAGCAGGTCGGTCTCGGTCATCAGTTTCAGAGGCATGAGGTTGAGTACGGCAATGCGCAGCGGGCGTATGTCCTGCGACGACGCTCGTTGCTCCTCAATTACGAATATGTTTTCTTTTTTCAGTTCCTCTACCGCAGGCAGGGTACTGGGAATTCTTACTGGCATAGGCTTTTGTCGTTTTTATAGATTGTTGTAGATTGTCATTGCTTCCATACGCCCGGCATTGATGAGGTCGGGGTAGTGGGCGTCGGAATTGAAAACCACGGGTATACCAATCTCTTTCAAACGCTTGAAATAACGCTCGTTAGGGAACAATCTGTGGTGCTGGAACATTGATTTGGTGTTTATCTCTGCAATAATGCCCGCATCTTTGATGGCTTCCATCACTTCTTCCACGCGCTTGGCATACCACGGCTCGTCCTCGATTCCTGGAGAGAAATAAGATGCGTTCTGACCTATTTTGTCGAAATGCCCGATAATGTCAAGTCCCCCGGCGGCAATCATTTTCAGTGTCTGGTCGTAGAATGTGTTGACGACATAGCGAATGTCATTGTCGAAGAATAATGCCATTTTTGTCTTGAACGAGTCGAAGTGTCCGTCGGTGTCGACCATTGTGTCGCCTGATGGGATGAAATGCACGGAGCCGATGCGATAGTCGAGAGGCAGTTTGCTGAAATATTCATTCGATGGTCCCCAATAGTCGCCAAGATAGTCAATCTCCATGGAAACAAGCAATTCCACTTGCCCCGCGTATTCTTGCTTCAGTCGGTTGAAAATGCCGAGATACTCCGCCACGTCGTCGGTTTTCATATTGCACGGCGACTCGATAGGCACAGGGGAGTGGGGCGAGAAGCCATAGTGGGAGAATCCCATCTCTGCCGCTTTTGCCGCAAATTCAGGCATCTCTGCATGGCCATCGCAAAACTGCGTGTGGCTATGGAAATTATATAGTTGTGATGTCGCTGCAATATTCTTGAAATCAATCATCGTAAGCGGTTATTTGTCGATTGCACTTTGTTCTGCCGAGCGGATGTTGTTGTCGATGTTGGCAAGTGTCTTTGTCGCATCGGAAACTTTGTGCTCCAATTGCAGAATGCTTTGTTCCATTTTCTTGCGTGCCGCAGGTTTGGCGTTGGCATAGGCGGTGCGCATACGTTTCAGTTCAGTCTTGTCGTCGGCAAGTTGACTTGCAAGAGCTACTCGTTTCTCCATGAGACTTCTTGCCTCCGAGCTTTGGAAGTTGTCAAAGCGCGTGTAGCGCACGCCGTTCATCACATAAAACACAAATTCATCATCCGGCTTGTCAGTGTCGGCTGAAATTGATTCTATTGATTCTTTTAGCGACGCATAGTCGGCATCGTCAGCCCATGTGGCTTTGATGTCTCTCAGGGCGGCAAGACTGTAGATATTGTCATTGTCGCTGTCGTAATTTTCGCGCACGTCGTTGCGCTTGAACATATAGATTGTGACCTTGTCGGGTATCTGGTTGCGGTCGGTGGCCCACCAGCCGATGCCTGTCATTTCGTCGATGACAAACATATAGTCGTCGTAGGGGGAGTTATATGGGAATCCGATGTTCTGCGGATTCAAATATTCGCCTGTAGAGAAATCCTTGCGCGACATGAAGATGTCGTAACCTCCGATGCTGCCGTTGCCGTTGGATGCGAAATAGATAGTTGTGCCGTCGGTCATCACAAACGGATAGGCAGCGTCGCCTCCATCGTTGAGTGAGGCAGGGAGCAGTGTTGCGTGATCCCATTTGCCGTCGGCAAGCCGATAGGTCTCGGCAAGCCTGACGCACCCAGTGCTGTCGGCAACCGACCATACCATACGGTTGGCTGATTGCGGCATAAACACCTCTGGCGTGTTGCATTCAAGGCCTGCGGGCAGAATGTCGGCGGAGTTGAGCGAGCCTGTTTCCTTTGATAGTTTGTATGCTTTCAGAAAATTTGATTTGTCGACGTTCAAGCTGTCGAACACTTGAATCTTCTCAACATTTCCGAGCATCTCGGAAACGCGTTTCAGCCTGTTGTAGCCTTTTGCGGCTGTTGCCGACAGCGACGATTCATTTTCGCCAAGACGGTCGGCAAAAACGTCGGTGTAGTCAGCCGCAGCTTCGTAGTCCATTTCCTCAAGAGCATATTGCGCCATGTAGCGTGCGGCGTCGGTCACGCGTTTGTTGTAGGCAGTCTCGATATATTTTCTGGCTTCAGCCTTGCGACCAGTTTCATAAAGGCAGGCACCGTACCATTGGTTGTAGGATGCGTTGCTGGGATTTTTTTTTACGAGTCCCTGGAATGTCGACAGAGCTTTGCCGAATTCTCCTTCGGAATATAATTTTTTTGCCTGCTGCAATGTCAGCGCATTGGCGGCGGTGCAGCCCATAAGGGCAAGGCTTAGAATGATGTTTCGTGATTTCATAACGTGGGAAATTTAAGAAAACATTTTGTTTATATCGTCAAATGTGACGGTGCAGATGATTTTCTTGCCGTCGGGGGTGTAGTTGGCTTCTTTGGAGCGGAACAGGTCGGCAACAAGAGCTTCCATTGCATCGGGTGTTAGTCTGTCTCCGTAGCGCACAGCTGCTGCGCGTGCCGATGACAGGGCTATGTGCTCGCTGATGCGCTTTGAGAGGCTCACGCCACCATTGATGGCAGAGTCTGCCACGTCGAGAATCATCTCTTTCACGTCCGGATTTTTCAGGCAGGCTGGGAAGGCATTGACAGCCCATGAACAGTCACCGAGAAATGAAATCTCAAATCCCATTTTCTCCATTTCCGGCTTTACCTCATCGAGAATGAGATTTTGCGCAGTCGACAGTTTTATGACTTCTTGAAACAATACTTTCTGCGATTCTATTTTTTTTGACTCGACGGCATTGATGAGTGAGTCGAAAAGAACGCGTATATGTGCCCTATGTTGGTCGATAAGCATTATGCCGTTGGCGCCTGGCACGAGAATATATTTGTTCCTCAGCTGTGTACACGAGGATGGCGTGAATTTTACTTTCTCTTGCTGAAAGGCTGAGGTCTGGTGGCTTTCTTCGGTTGACGGCATTTGGTTGAGAGCCGATGCCGCAACGACGTGCTCGAGCGAGTCGGAACGTTTTTTCTCAAAATTCTGATAGAGTTTGTCCCAGTTGTTCAGCTGTGAGTCGACAACACGGCGTTGTGTCTGAAATCCATCACCGCCGATGGCTGATGCCCGGCGTTGGGTGGTCGGCTGCTGCTGTGGCGCCGATGCTGACTGTGGCGCGAATGGGTTGTAGTTGGGGTCGAATTCAATTTTAGGTATCTCTACATCTTCTGTGTTGCCCACAGGAATCTCTATATCGCCCTCTGTGTCGAACTCGATTGTCGGTACGGCGCTGAACTTGCCGAGAGTTTCTTTTACGGCTGCAAAAAGTATTTGCCAGATTACCTGCTCGTTCTCAAACTTGATCTCGCTTTTTGTCGGGTGAATGTTCACGTCGATTGTCTCCGGGTCGACAGAGAAATGCAGAAAGTAGTTGGGCTGTGAATCGGCGGGAATCAGCTGGTCGAAACATTGTATTATCGCTTTGTGGAAGTATGGGTGGCGCATATGCCGACCGTTGACAAACAGATACTGCAGATAGTTGCGCTTGCGGGCGTTTTCCGGACGCGATACGAATCCATATATTTTCACGACGGAGGTCTCGGCTTCGATTGGAATCAATTGCTGACTTAGTGATTTGGAGAAGATTGACACGATGCGCTGCTTGAAGGAATCGCCTCCCATCAATTGGTACATCATGTTGCCGTTGTTCGACAACTTGAACTCTGTTGTATAGTTGACCAATGCGAGCTTTTCAAACTCGCGCACAATGTTGCTCAATTCAACTTGGTTGCTCTTCAGAAACTTACGACGAGCCGGGACGTTGAAGAAAATGTTTTTTATCATGAAATTGCAACCGGAAGGGCAGTAGTCAGGCTCCTGTGATTCGCACTGCGATGCGTTGATGCATAGGTGTGTGCCCATTGGTGCGTCTTTCATGCGGGTGCGCAGCTCCACTTGGGCGATGGCGGAAATTGACGCCAATGCCTCTCCGCGGAATCCCATCGTATGGAGGGCGAACAAGTCATCGGCATTGCGTATCTTTGACGTGGCATGGCGTTCGAATGCCAAGCGGGCATCAGTTTCCGACATGCCCGAGCCGTTGTCGATTACCTGAATCAGTGTGCGCCCTGCGTCCTTAAGCACAATCTCGATTGATGTGGCTCCAGCATCGATGGCATTTTCCACAAGTTCCTTGATTACCGAGGCTGGGCGTTGTATCACCTCGCCGGCGGCAATCTGATTGGCTACGGAGTCGGGTAGGAGTTTTATAATGTCTGACATATCAGTCTGTTGTCTTAATCTTCTTGTTCTCGTATTCGTTTAACTGGAGCAACTGCCTCTGGCTCGCTGAAAAGATTGCGCTGCTCGTCGGGGATGGTGAAGAGGTCGTAGCGGTCTTTGGGACGGATGGCTTCATACCATTTGAATCCTTTTAGGTAATACTGCGACTTCTTGGCAAGAAACAGGGGAGTGACCTTGCCTGTGACATCTGGCCATAGGTTGAGTTTCTCCATCTTTTGTCCGTCGACAAGCACTGTGAGGAAGCTGCCTTCAGCATCGACAAGCTTATTGTATGTGGAGTCTTTTTCCATTGGCAGCATAATTGCCATTACATTGCCGTTGACGTCAAGGCGGCGGAGTTTGCCGTCGATGAATGTTGCAATCATTTCTTTTCCTGACAACTGGTTGTAGAACTCCTCTTCCACGTGTTCGCCCATCAGTCCATATTCCGGCAGATAGGCTTTGTCGACTGTGCTGTCGTTCAGATGTATCTGTATGACGTTGCCCATCACTTGTCGCTCGAGATTCCAGAGTATCGGGTGGCGGTGCATGAATATCATTGAGTCGCGCGACTGAAATGTCAGCGAGTCGCACACTCCTTGCACATCGGTGCGGTAGAAACGCACGTTGGGGTAGGCGCACATCACACGCGATGAGTCGGGCATTTGGAGATAGGTGCGGATTGTGTCGCCGTGCACAAACACGGTGTCGCCTTGTGAATATTCCATCGCCAATGCGCGTCGGGTGGCAAACGATGTGTTGTCCTTCTCGTTGTGATAGCCGTAGCCGCCTGTGAGAACGGCTGATTTGGCAGTGTCGGTAAGCACCATGTTCCCAAACACCTCGCCAAAACCGTTGGCGCGGTCGTAGACGATGGTGTCGCCGGTAAGTGTCTGTCCGTCTTTGCCGACAATGAGCGACCGGTTGAGAAGTTGCACTTTGTCTTTATCGGTGTTGTACCAGCCGCGGTCGGTGTAGACGATGCTGCTGTCTGACTCGATGGTTGTGTGGCCCACGATGTCGGCGATGTGTGTCTTTGTGTTATAGAGAAGGGTGTCTGTGTTGAGCACAAACTTTTTCTCATTGTTGGTCAGCACTACGTCGTACAGGAATTCCGAATCCTTTGTGTCGGGGGCATATTGTCCGTAGATTGACGTTATGGTGTTTTTGTCGTCTGAGATCTCTCCGCCTTTGAAGTAGTAGCCGATGTTGGCTATGAGGTCGTAGTCGAGGCTGTCTGTAAACAGCGTGGTGTTGCGGTGTTCCAGGCGTACTCCGTTCTGCACCTTGCGCAGACGGGCTATTTCCTGCATGCCGTCATAGTAAAGCACGTCGGAATACACAAACAGTGTGTCGCCTTGCTCCATCTTTACGTTGCCAAAGGCATTCATCTTGTTTTCCTTGTCGTAGAAATGTGCGCTGTCGCAGTACATATACATATCGCCCTTGCGGAATTTAACGTGGCCACTCAACACTTGATACTCTGGATGCATCTCGTTGAGCGACAGACTGTCGGCATATTCAAGGAATATTTTGCCTTTTTGGTGGCGGTTGGCAGTGGGGATGACAGGCTTGACGGCATACAGCAGGCTGTCGCCGAAAATCAGAGCCATCAGCCAAATTGCCAAAAGGCATAAGACGCTGTTCAGAATCTTATGCCTCTTGTTCAATTCGTTATTTTTTTGTGTGGTGTTTTCTGTTCTGTCAGTCATAAAAATTAGAAATTAACGTTTCAGCCAGCCTTCGTGTTGGAATTGGCAGTCGCGCCAGCCTTCTTCGATATAAACGTAGGTTGATTTGATTTTGTTTTCAATCCAATCGGTTATTATCTTGTTTTTTGCACTGAGCTCATACATGTCTTTAAGTTCCTCAAAGTCGTCGCTGAGTGTGGCTTTGTGGCCTTCGTGGCGGCTCTTGAGTTTTACGATGGCTACAACCTCACGACCGGTTTTCTCGTCAATCATGATGAATGGTTCGGAGATTTCTCCCACTTGCAGCTTGTCGACATGCTTTGCCACTTCCTGGGGCAGCTGGCTCATCTGGAATTTTGTTGAACGCGTCATCTGGTTGTACATGATGCCTTGGTTGTTTCGTGTATCCTTGTCTTGTGACACATATTGTGCGGCCTGCTCGAATGTGAATTTCTTTGCGTTGATGTCTTGGCGCAGTGAGTCGAGGCGGGTGATGCCGTCGGTAAGTTCTTTGTCCGACACTTTTGGCTTCAGCAAAATGTGGCGGGTGTTGACCTTGTCACCGCGTTTCTCTATCAATTGGATGATGTGGAATCCAGCGTCGGTCTCTACAATGCGCGATGCCTTTTTGGGGTCAGTAAGGTTGAATGCTACGCTGGCATATTCAGGCATCAGCTCTGTGCGTCCGCGGAATCCGATTTCGCCGCCGCGCACCGATGAGCCGTCTTGCGAGTAGAGGATGGCAAGTGTTGAAAATTCCGATTCGCCGTTGTTTACGCGCTGGGCATAGTCGCGCAGACGTGATTTCACCTCGTCGATTTCCTCTTGCGGGATAATCGGTTTGATGGTGATAATCTGTGCCTCTACCTGCATTGGAACGTATGGGATGCTGTCCTTGTCGAGGCTTTCGTAGTATTTGCGCACGTCGGCTGGTGTGGATTTTACGTTTTTGGTCAAATTTTCCTTTACCTGCTGTACAATATACTGGTTTTTCATTATTTCCATATATTGCTCACGTATTTCCGGAATCGACTTGCGGAAATATTCTTCAACCTTCTCTTTCGAGCCGAGTGATTCTACAAAGTAGTTGATACGTGCGTTCACTTCTTTGGCCACGGTGGCGTCTTCTACGGTCACGGTGTCGATTACGGCTTGGTGAAGAAAAAGTTTGTCAATGGCAAGCTGTTCCGGAATCACGCAATAAGGATCGCCGTTGATTGGCGTTTTCTCGTATTGCAGTTGGCTGTACTGCTCTTCGATTTGCGACTTGTAGATGGGTTCGTCACCCACAATCCATGCCACTTCTTCTGCAATGTTGTTCTGTTGCGCCATTGTGCAATATGCTGCCGCACCTGCGAACGCTATAATTGAAAGGAATTTGAATTTCACAATCTTTGGTCTTTTAAGTTGAGTTCTGTTGTTAATACGAAATGCAAATATGGTGAATATTTGTGGCATTTCAAAAGGCCAATCGACAGATTAAAACATTCTTTAGATTGTTTACAATTTATTTGTCGATAAGCCATCTGCAAAGGTAACAATAATTGTTGAATACAGAAAATGCAGAAACTGGGTGTTGCGCATAAAAAAACGTTCGGAAGAGAGTCCTTCCGAACGTTTTTCTGTAAAAGAAAAAAATAGTATTATTTGTTTACCTGGAATTTGTTCCAGCCGTCTTTGAGAAACGCTACCGACTGGCGTGCTGCCGCAAGACCTGCGTTGATGTTGGCCTCGGCTGTCTGTGCTCCCATTTTCTTCGGGGTGAAGAACACGCGTGTGCCAAACTCTTCGGCCATCGCTGCCGCTGTGTCAGGCTTTACATCGGCGATGTAGCGCACGTCGGCTCTCTGGCGCAATGCTTCAGCAAGGCTTTCCTCGTTGATGATTTCTTTGCGTGCGGTGTTGATGAGCACTGCGTTTTTAGGCATCAGTTTGATTTGCTCAAGTCCAACGGATCCCTTGGTTTGCGGTGTGGCAGGAATGTGGAGCGACACGTATTGGTTGTTGGCGTAAAGTTCCTCGATGGAGTGGACTGGCTTGATGCCGTCGGCTTCCATCACCTCGTCGGTTACAAACGGGTCAAGGGCGGAAACCTCCATACCGAAACCTTTGGCTATGCGTGCCACGTTGCGGCCCACCTGACCGTATGCGTGGATGCCGAGAGTCTTGCCTTTCAACTCTGTTCCTGACGTTCCGTTGAATTGGTTGCGAATCATCATGACAAGCATGCCGAAAACAAGTTCTGCTACAGCGTTGGAGTTCTGTCCAGGTGTGTTCATCACACAAATTCCCGCAGCTTTAGCTGCTTGGAGGTCGATATTGTCTACTCCGGCTCCGGCGCGCACAATCACTTTCAGATTTTTTGCGGCATCGAGCACTGTTGTGTCGACAATGTCGCTGCGCACAATCAGTCCGTCAACGTCGGCAACCGCTTTGACGAGGTCGTCTTTTGTGCCTTTTTCAAGCAGCACCAGCTCGTGTCCGGCTTGCTCAACTTCTTTTCTGATGCCCTCTACAGCAACTGCTGCAAAAGGTTTTTCTGTTGCAACTAATATTTTCATTTGGTGAAATTTAGAGTTGTTTTTCAAAATCTTTCATTGCGTCAATGAGCACCTGTACGCTTTCCATAGGCATGGCGTTGTAGATAGATGCGCGGAAGCCACCTACAGAGCGGTGCCCCTTGATGCCTACGATGCCGCGTTCGCCTGTGAACTCAAGGAATTTCTTGTCGAGCTCGGCATACTCTGGACGGAGTACGAAGCAGACGTTCATGATTGAGCGGTCTTCAGGTTTTGCTGTGCCGACGAAAATCTTGCTGTTGTCAATGGCGTCATACAGACGGGCTGCTTTCTCCTTGTCGGCTTTTTCCATTGCGTCGATGCCGCCAAGTGATTTGTACCATTTCAATGTCTGCAGTGCAGAGTAGATTGGCAGGCATGGAGGTGTGTTGAACATAGAGCCTTTGCTTACGTGCGTGCGGTAGTCGAGCATTGTCGGAATCACACGGTCCATTTTCCCGAGTGCGTCTTCTTTTACAATGACAAGAGTCACGCCGGAAGGAGCAAGGTTCTTCTGGGCGCCGGCATAGATGGCGTCATATTTTGAAACGTCAATGCGGCGTGAGAAAATGTCGCTCGACATGTCGGCGATCAATGGCACTTTCACATCTGGATCCTCGCGAAGCTCGGTTCCGTAGATTGTGTTGTTTGTGGTGATATGGAAATAGTCAACGTCATCGGGCACGGTGTAGCCTTTGGGCACAAACGTGTAGTTGGCGTCTTTTGATGATGCCACAACGTTTACATCTCCGAAGAGTTTCGCCTCTTTGATGGCTTTTGATGCCCATACGCCGGTGTCAAGGTATGCTGCTTTTGTTTTCAGGAAGTTGTATGGAATCATGCAGAACTGCATGCTTGCGCCGCCGCCGAGGAATAGCACTTCGTAGCCCGACGGGATTTCAAGCAATTCTTTTATGAGAGCATTGGCCTCGTCGATTACGGCTTGGAACTCTTTGCTACGGTGGGAAATTTCAAGAATAGACAGACCTGTCTCGTTGAAATTCATCACGGCGTCTGCCGTGTTTTTGATTGTGTACTCGCTCAGAATCGATGGTCCGGCGTAAAAATTATGCTTTTTCATATCTAATGGTTTGTGTTGATTTATAATTAAGCATACACAAAAATAAAGAAAGATTTCTTTATTTCCTAATGTTTTGCCTGAAAAATAAGAGCCACACTGAAAAATCTTTCAATGTGGCTCAGTGTCTGGTCGCTTATTGGATGTTCGGCTCTTCAAGGTCGTAGCCCTTTTTCTTGTTTTCAAAGAACAGGAGCAGTGAGATGATGACGGCAATCGCGCCGAAGGCGGCGAAGATGGTCATTGTCTCGGTATAGTCAATGCTTCCGTTTGCCAATGTGTTTGCTTGGTTCACTTTGCCAATCCATACTGGCACAAGGGCAAGCCCGATATTCTGAATGTAGAAAATCATAGCGTATGCCGAGCCGAGCAGTTTCATCGGTATGATTTTCGGAACCGACGGCCACATAGCCGACGGGACAAGTCCGAAGGCAACGCCGAGTGCTATCATTGCGGCGATGGCAACGATGTAGGATGTTATTGGCAGCACGAAGATTATGTGCACAATTGTGAGCAGCGCGCTTCCGATTATCATTAGTGTGGCGCCTTTCCCGAATTTGTCATAGACATAGCCGAAGAGCGGAGTGAGGAAGATTGTGCCGAATGGCAACATGGCCGGAATGAGACCTGCCATATTCTCGTCTACGCCATATTTGAATACCATAAGTTTTGTGGCGAATTTAAGGAAAGGAAACACTCCTGCGTAGAACATAAGGCAGAGTGTTGCCATATACCAGAAGCCACGGTTGCTGATCAGCATCTTGAGGTCGGAGAATTTGAATCCTTCTTCCGGTTCTGTCTGTACGGCTTCGGCCGAGGCGTCTTCTTTCTTGTCCATTACGCAGTAGACCAAGAAGGCTATGACACTGATGCAGAGCAATGCGGCGCCAAGACCTACCGCTGCATGTACTCCTCCGCACGCTTTGGCAAACGGAAGGGCGAGGGCGAGGGCGCAGGCTGTGCCGATACGCGCCAGTGCAACCTGAAATCCCATAGCGAGAGCGAGCTCGTGTCCGGTAAACCATTTGGCGATTATCTTGGTCACGGTGATTCCTGCAATTTCGCATCCTGCGCCGTAGATGGCAAATCCGAGCGAAGCCCAAAGCACTTGTGTGTGGTATGTGCCTATTCCGAAAGGAAGGGTGACGGAGCCGTCAAATGTGTTGCTTACTGCCCACCATTTGATAAGTGCGCCGCCAAACATTAGAAGTGTCGATGCCAGACCGGTAAAGCGGATGCCGAATTTGTCGAGTATGATTCCTCCGAAAAACAAGAGTAGCAGGAACACGTTGAAATAGCCATATGCGCCAGAGAAGAATCCGTATTCGTCGGATGTCCATCCCAGACCGTTAACGTCGTTGCTGGTGAGCATTGGCTCAAGTGGCGACATTACATCGGTAAAGAAGTAGCCACACATCATTGTGAATGAGACTGCAAGCAGCGCTGTCCATCTTGCCGCCGCCGAGTCGCTAAGTTTCTTTTGTAATAGTTCTTTCATCATTCATTCAATTTTATGTGCAAAGGTAAGCAAAAGTTGTGTATAACTGGCATTTATTAGCAAATTTGTTGCGTATGGCTTTCAAAAAGATAATTTATGGCTGTGGGGTATAAAAAAGAGACAGCCCCTTTGGGGACTGCCTCCTTATGGATAGGTAGATGATTGTTACTTAGTTGTAACGATTACCACGCGGTTCCAGTTGTTGTTGTCAGTGTATGGCTGCTCGTCAACACCGATAGCCTCTACCTCGATGCGGTCTGCGTCGATGCCGTAGGCAACGAGAGCTTCCTTAACTGCGTTTGCACGGCGCTCAGAAAGTTTCTTGTTGTAGTCTGCAGTACCAGTTCTCTTGTCAGCATAACCCTTGAGGACAACCTTTGCATTTTCGTCTTGTTTCAAAACCTGAGCTACGTCGTAGAGTGTAACTTGGTCGTTTGCAGAAACCTTTGCAGAGTTGAATTTGAAGCGGACAGCTGGGTTGACAGAATTTGTAGTTTTAGCAGGAGCTGCTGATTCTGTAACCTCTGGGCATGGGAGTTGTGCTTGTGCAGCGCGGAGCTGAGCCTCAGTGTCTGCCAAGTCGCCGCGAAGTTTGTTGATGCGGCCGTTGAGGTCGTTGATTGCGCCCATGCAGTCAAACGGAGTGTATTTTGTCACGTGACGGCCTTCTTTGCCGAGGTTGATCTGCAAACCACCGGTCATAGAGAAGATTGGGTCAAGACCTGTCTTCCATGCGATGTTGTTGATATTGTCGGCTGTACCTGTCAAACGGGCGTCTACATAGAGGTCTACACGCTTGCTGCAGCGGAAACGGAATTGAAGACCGAGGTTTGTGTTTACAACACCTTGATGTTCCATAACCTTGCCGTCGTTGTCAAGAATGTTGCCGGCAACAGAGTAGTCCCAAGCGTACGATCCACCAACGCCGAGGTAAGGGATGATGCTGAACACGCGATGGTCGTTCACGCCGCAAAGGCTGTTGAACATATCCCAAGTGATTTCCAAGTTGAGGTTGGCATATTTCCCTTTGTGCCATTGGTTGCTGTTTTCCCAATGCATTGCGCCACCTTGTCCGCGGAAACGGAATCCGAAGTATGGCGAGAACCAATGTCCTACACCTGCCTCATAAAGAGCGGTGGTCTTCTTCATCTGGAAGTTGCTTGCATCTCCGTTTTTCTCGAAAATTGGCATCTGTGCACCGGCACCGAGTTGGATGTACCAATTGTCACGCCAAGAATGAGTGTAGATGTCTTTTGCCGGAGGAATGTTTGTGTAGTTATAGTCGGCCTCCTGTGCGTTGACGGCCGGAGTCATAGTCAATGCTGCGGCTGCCAAAATTGAAAAAGATAAAAATTTTTTCATAATCACAATGTTTTGGTATTTGTAAAAATAGTATGCAAAAGTAGTATAAATTGTTTATCCCTACAACAATATCGGTTCGGCTTTTGTTCATTTCTTTTGTAAGAAAAATTGACGAGAACCAAAAAAAACTTGAAATTTAACGAGTTAAAAAAAGAAAAAAGTCGGCATCCGTGGTTGATGCCGACTTTCCTATGATGGAAAATCGCTTATTCAGCAGCGTTCAAGATTTCGAGCATCTTGATTGCTGAGAAAGGAATGCGTGTTCCAGGGCCGAAGATTGCTGCTACGCCAGCCTTGTAGAGGAAGTCGTAGTCTTGTGCAGGGATTACACCGCCTGCAATAACGATGATGTCCTCGCGGCCAAGTTTTTTCAATTCCTCGATTACTTGCGGAATCAATGTCTTGTGGCCAGCGGCAAGCGATGATACACCGAGAATGTGAACGTCGTTCTCAACAGCCTGGCGGGCAGCCTCGGCTGGAGTTTGGAACAACGGACCCATGTCGACGTCGAAACCGCAGTCGGCATAACCTGTAGCCACAACTTTTGCACCACGGTCGTGTCCGTCCTGACCCATCTTGGCGATCATGATACGTGGCTGACGACCTTCTCTCTTAGCGAACTCCTCACACATCTTCTGTGCTTTCTGGAAGTCCGGATCGTTTTTAGTTTCTGATGAATACACGCCTGAAATTGTTCTGATTACTGCTTTATAACGGCCTACAACTTCTTCGCAGGCATCTGAAATCTCTCCGAGCGACGCTCTTACGGCTGCTGCCTTGACAGCAAGGTCGAGGAGGTTGCCCTCTTTTGTGCGTACGCATTCCGTGATGGCGGCAAGCGCTTTCTTGACAGCAGCTTCGTCGCGGTGTGCGCGAAGGTCGTTGAGACGCTCAATTTGCTCTTTGCGTACTTCTGTGTTGTCGATTTCGAGGATGTCGATAGGAGCCTCTTTCTCCAAACGGTATTTGTTGACTCCGACAATTGTCTGCTTGCCTGAGTCGATACGCGCCTGGGTGCGTGCTGCAGCTTCCTCGATGCGGCATTTCGGTGTGCCTGTCTCGATGGCTTTTGCCATACCGCCGAGTTTCTCGATTTCTTGGATGTGTTCCCAAGCCTTGTGGGCCAACTCGTTGGTGAGCGCTTCTACATAGTAAGAACCTGCCCATGGGTCGATTTCCTTAGTAATGTAGGTTTCTTCCTGGATGTAAATCTGGGTGTTGCGCGCAATACGTGCCGAGAAGTCGGTTGGCAATGCGATAGCCTCGTCGAGGGCGTTGGTGTGGAGCGACTGGGTGTGTCCCAACGCTGCGCCCATAGCCTCGATACATGTACGGCCTACGTTGTTGAATGGGTCTTGCTCGGTGAGCGACCATCCTGATGTCTGTGAGTGTGTGCGCAGAGCCAATGATTTCGGATTCTTCGGATTGAATTGTTTTACAATCTTAGCCCACAGCATACGTGCGGCACGCATTTTGGCAATCTCCATAAAGAAGTTCATGCCGATAGCCCAGAAGAATGACAAACGTGGAGCAAACGCATCGATGTCCATACCTGCATTGACACCGGCGCGGAGATACTCAAGACCGTCGGCAAGTGTGTATGCCAACTCGATATCGGCTGTTGCGCCTGCCTCCTGCATGTGGTAGCCTGAGATTGAAATCGAGTTGAACTTAGGCATGTTCTGAGAAGTGTACTCAAAAATATCGGCGATGATTCGCATTGAGAATTCAGGTGGGTATATATATGTGTTGCGCACCATGAACTCTTTCAGAATATCGTTCTGGATTGTACCTGCCATTTCTTCCAATTTCGCGCCTTGCTCAAGACCGGCGTTGATGTAGAATGCAAGGATAGGAAGAACGGCGCCGTTCATTGTCATTGACACTGACATCTTGTTCAATGGAATACCGTCGAAGAGCACCTTCATGTCCTCGATAGAGCAGATTGACACACCTGCCTTACCGACGTCGCCGACTACGCGTGGATGGTCAGCGTCGTAACCACGGTGTGTGGCCAAGTCGAATGCCACTGACAGACCTTTCTGTCCGGATGCAAGGTTGCGACGATAGAATGCGTTTGACTCAGCGGCTGTGGAGAAACCTGCGTATTGGCGGATTGTCCAAGGACGGATGGCATACATACCGCTGTACGGACCTCTGAGGAATGGAGGAATACCGGCAACGTAGTTGAGGTGTTCCAAGCCTTCAAGGTCTGCTTTAGTGTAGATCGGCTTAACCGGAATAAGCTCCGGAGTAACCCATTTCTCACCTTCTGCAATCGGAGCGTGCTTAACGTTGAAAGCGTCCGATTTGATATCTATGTTTTTGAAATTTGGTCTCATTTCTGTCCTTCTTCTATTTTAATAATTTAGCATTGAATTCCTGCAGTGTCTCAAGGACGTTGCTGCGGACATGAACAAAGTATTTGATGCCCTGGGCTTTCAAGTCTTCTGTGCAGGCTGGGTTGCCAGCTACAACAAACTCGGCGCGGCCGTCGAGCAACTTGAATGCTTCCGGTGCATATTCGGTGTATTCGTCGTCGCTTGAGCAGAGCACCACGATGTCGGCATTCTTTTCCATAGCGGCGTCGATGCCTTCCTGTACGGTCTTGAAACCAAGGTTGTCGATGATTTCATAACCGGCGCAGGCGAAGAAGTTGGAAGAGAACTGTGCGCGGGCAAGGCGCATTGCCAAGTTGCCGATTGTAAGCATAAACACTTTCGGACGTACTGACGATTTTTCTGTTGCAAGGCGGAGAGCCTCGAAGTCGCTTGCCGCACGTGCTGTAGGGATTGATGCCACAGCGCCTTCCTGTGCGTCGTGCTTGCAGCCGCAGTTGCATCCGTCGGTCTTCTCAATCTTGTTGCCTGCAAGTTCTGTGAAGTTAGGGAACTGGTTTGTGCCGAGGAGAGACTCTTTGCGGCGGGCAACGTCTTGGTGACGTTTCTTTGATGTCTCTTGGAGCTCTTCCTGGATTTTGCCTTCTTTGATGGCTGCGTAGAAGCCGCCGAGGTCTTCAATGGCAAGGAAGTTTTTCCAAGCAACATCGGCGATTGACGCTGTCAATGTCTCTACATAGTATGAACCGCCGGCTGGGTCGGTGATTTTATCAAGATGGCTCTCTTCCTTGAGCAGCAGCTGCTGATTGCGTGCGATGCGCTCTGAGAATTCATCCGGATTCTTGAATTGTGCGTCAAACGGAGTGACGGTGATTGAGTCTACTCCTGCCAATGCTGCCGACATGGTTTCGGTTTGGGAACGAAGTAAATTGACGTGTGCATCGTATATGGTCATGTTGAACCGCGAAGTCTGTGCATGCATCTCTATTTTTGATGCACAATCGCAATTCGGTTTGTAAGCCGAAACGATTTGGGCCCATAGCATGCGAGCGGCGCGGAATTTCGCCATTTCCATAAAATAATTCGAAGAAATTCCGAAATTGAATTTAATCCGATTTGCAACTTTGTCGACAGACAGTCCTTTGTCGGTCAGAACCGAAAGCCATTCATTTCCCCATGCCAGAGCGAAGCCCAATTCTTGTGTAATATAAGATCCGGCATTATTGAGCATGAAAGCATCTGCCATCAAAACCCGATAACCCGGAAGTTCGGAAACAGAATTTATTACCTGTTCGGCCATATCGGCGTATTTGGGAAAATCCCGTCCGTGCTTCAATATCCGTTTAAACGGGTCGAAACCGATAGACCCTTTGACTTTTTGTAGGTCGATACCTTGTTTTTTGAAATAGGAGGAAAGCTCTTCACCTATTTTCGATGCGTTTTTTATGCAGGAAATAAAATTTAATTCTACCTTTTCGGCATTGATTCCGTTCAGCAGAGAAGCCAGGCTTTCTGGCGTTATTTGGTCTCGTCCTATTTGGAATCCGAGTGAAGTAATACCTTTATTTAATAAATCCAAAGCCTTGCGATTGGCTTCTTGTGGATTCTCTACAAAAATATCTTGACGGATAAGCCATTCGTTGTCGCATTTTGTTCCTCTCACATAAGGGTATTCGCCGGGCAAAGAATCGGTTGTTTTTAAACCGACGATGTCTTCGGCCCGATACATCGGTTGAACATTGAAACCCTCGTTGGTGCGCCATACAAGTTTCTTGTCGAAATCAGCACCTTTCAAGTCGGCAATAACCTTGTCTTTCCATTCCGCAGTAGAGATGGGCGGAAATTGTCCGAACAGTTTTTCTTTATTCGCTGTCATATGTTTTTCTTTAAGGTTTTCAACTTTACAAACGTCTTGTTGATTGACGTTTGTAAAATCCATAATTTCTCCAAAGATAGAAATAAATTTCTCAATAAAAAATCTTTAAGACGGGATTTTATATCGGGTAACAGGCTTTTATCTTTTCTTGAAAGTTAATATCCGAGATTGATATATACGGCTTGCAATATGTATACAAATACTTGCCGAAAGGAATAATAAGAAAACGGAAAGGAGAGTTTCTCCCAGAGAAATACCATAAGAAAATCGGGTAACGAGCACGATAGGAGATGTGAAGGGTATATAGGTACACCACGTTGCGAGAGGGCTATATATATCGTTCAAACTGTATATTCCAACATAAAAAGAAAGAATGGAAAATAGGGAAACCGGTAAGACGAATTGTCGGCTGTCGGTCTCGGGATTGATATAAGACCCGATGATGGCAAACAATGCGGCATATAACAAAAATCCACCGATAAAACAGAGTAAGAAAATGAGATACCCGTAAATATTTATATGTGATGAAATATCGAATGCTATCGTTTCCCGTCCTACCGAATAGATAAGAATGAGAGAGAGTCCCCAAATACAGAATTGAGTGATTCCGCAAAGGCCGATAGCAATTATTTTCCCGTATATCAATTCTTGGGCTTTTACCGATGTCAGTAGTATTTCGATCATTCTGTTATTCTTTTCTTGTACCGTACTTTGTAATACTTGTGCACTGTACATAAAGATAAACAGATATATTAATGTACTGAATATTAGATGTGTATTGAATTTCTCGTTATCCGCTTTTGGATACATGGTTTCATCGGGAGACATATCGGATATTTCAATATCGATATCGACTTGGCGACGTATTTTTTCGGGAAGTTGTGCCAGCTTTTGTCGGTGTAGGTAATCGGTGAGCAGTATAGTTAATTGATGCTTTATATATGCACCCTCTTCATGGGAAGAGTAAAAAATGACATTCTGGCCATCGCATTTTAGAAGGTCTTCGCCGATGAATAGAGTTGCGAGAGGAGAGATTCCGGTGGGAATGGTATCTTGTGGAAGAGAGATGTATTTTATGTCCGGACCGCAATTCGTGAAAGCTTCGGCGTAGAGGGCGGTTCGATCTATTATCCAAATTTCTTTATTGGAGTTTCCCGAATCGCTTGTTTTGAAAAAAAAGTACCCGCCTGCGAATAATAACGGCAATAGAACGGTCATCAGCCAAAACGACCGTTGGGAGAGATGGAATCTGTATTCCCGTTGTGTGATAAGAAAAATTTTATTCATGGAAAGTCCCTCCGTTTTCCAACCGTTCCATAACGATTTTTGTGAATATTTCTTGGAGGCTTGTCTCTTTTTCTTCAAAACGGGACAATGGATATTTCCGGGATAAAAAGGAGAGAAGTTCGGAAACGGTTTTCGTGTCGTTCTTTTTAACGATGTGTTCCTGTCCCGATGTTTCGATGACAGAAAACATATCCGGCTCTTCACGTAAAGTTATAGCTTGTTCGGTTGTGAACCGGTAGTGAGACGATGAGTACTGCTTTCTGATGTCGGAGAGTTCTCCTTGCCATCTTACACGGGCATCGTTTATGAAGATGACATTTGAACAAAGGGCAGAGGCTTCGTTCAGGTCATGTGTAGAAAGGAGAACCGTAGTTCCCTGTTTTTGCAGAGTTACGATTTCCTCTCGCATGAATGTCGTACTTATAGGGTCGAGGCCGCTGAAAGGCTCGTCGAGTATCAGCAGTTGAGGAGAGCATATAATCGCTCCTATGAATTGTATCTTTTGCTGTAATCCTTTCGACAGGCTACCTACGGTATGTCGGGCTCTGTTATCAAGACCGAACTTCTCGAGCCATAAGAAAGTACGTCGTTTTGCTTCCGAGAGGGAAATGCCTTTGAGCCGGGCTAAAAATATCAGTTGCTCGGCAATCTTCATCGAACTGTATAGGCCTCTCTCTTCCGGCAGATACCCGATATACACTATGTCTTTATCACAAAATATCCGGTTATTGAACAGAATAGAGCCATCGTCGGGTTGTAGTATACGGGTGAGAATGCGCATCAGTGTCGTTTTTCCGGCACCATTAGGTCCTAAGAACCCGCAAATCTCGTTCTGCGGAATATGAATGGAAACTCCGTCGAGTGCGATTTTCGTACCGAAATTTTTTCGGATATTGTGTGTCTCTATTATGTTCATAGATTATGTTTCCTATCGTGGCCTCACCGTGCGTTCTCCCAACTCTTTGGCCAATGCTGCTTTTACTTTGAAAAGTTCTGAGATTTTCTGCATAAGCAAACGTTTCTCTTCGACATTTTCTGTGCCTCTTTTTAGTTGTTGTTGTATATGACCGATTTCCTGAGTGATAATAGCATCTTTTAATTCGAACAATGCCCGGGGAACCAATTCGACTATTCGCTCTTCTTCGCTGGCAATATGTTGGTACTTGGTATGAACCTTGCTTAACTCGTATTTGTCGCTTATGCAGTTGGTGGCTATTTCACTGATTTCGGGGTCGGGATGTGTCGTGAAATGCCGGGACAAATTATTTTCTTCCTGAGAAAACAATATTTCGGCTTCCTCTCTTATTTTTTGATAAATTGGGTTGGAAAACTTGATTTCGTCGGCTTGCAGATCATGGAAAATGTAAGAGGCGACTTTCCACATGGCACCGTTGTAATTGACACTGGCGTAGAAACGAGGTTCACGGTCTACATACATATTATAGATATTGTCCGGATAGTACCCGTTTGGATCTGCTTTTGTACTGAACCCTTTTTCCATATATCCCGAAGCCGGGTTGATAATGGGTTTGCGATGCCGCCTCCGTGTTTGATATTTCCGTCGTTGAGTCACTTCCGGGCGCCACATTGCTATTTGCTTGGGAGGCTTTGAGCTCTTCTTCTTTTAATTGTTGATATTCCTTGTCTCTTATTTTATTGATTCCGATAAGAAGCGTTTTTTCGGCAATCTCCATCAGCTGGCTACACTCTTTGGTGTATGCCGAACGCTCGATTTGATTGGGTATCACGGCAATACTTTGTACAATATCGGTGATAAGTGCCGCCTTCTTGACAGGGTCTTGGCCGGCGCTTTCGAGCAATAGATTGGTTTTGAATCGGATAAAATCGACTTCGTGCTCCTTGATATATTGCGTAAATGCCGCTGCACTCTGTTTTTGCGCGAAAGAGTCGGGGTCATCGCCATCGGGTAGGAGTACGACTTTGATGTGTAGACCTTCTTTCAGCAACATATCGATACCTCGCAGCGAAGCCTTGATACCGGCGGCATCGCCGTCGTAAAGAACCGTTACGTTGTTGGTGAAACGATGTATGAGGCGTATCTGTCCCGGTGTGAGTGAAGTCCCTGATGAGGCAACGACATTTTCAATGCCTGACTGATGCATCGACAAGACATCGGTATATCCCTCTACCAGAAAACAGTTGTCTTGTTTTACGATGGCTTGCTTGGCTTGATAAATACCGTACAGTTCGTGGCTTTTGTGATAAATGTCCGACTCGGGTGAGTTGACATATTTGGCCATTTTTTCGTCTTTCTTCAGAATGCGTCCTCCGAAAGCCAACACTTTACCGGACAAGCTGTAAACAGGAAAAATAACCCTGCCCCGGAAACGGTCGCTTATCTGTCCGTTGCTGTTTTCAAGACAAAGGCCGGTAGATAATAAATAATCTTTTTTATACCCTTTTGCGCGGGCTTCATTATAGAGGGCATCGCGTTGATCGAGAGAATACCCCAGGCCGAATTTTTTGATGATGTCGTCTCTAAATCCCCGTTCGTGAAAATAGGAGAGGCCAATGGAACGTCCTTCGGCATGATTGAAGAGCGTATTGGAGAAATATTCCTGTACGAAAGCATTCACAATGAGCATACTTTCGCGCTGACTTTGTTGTTGTTTTTCCTCTTCGCTCTGTTCGCGTTCATGAATTTCGATGTTATATTTCTTGGCCAGATATTTCAATGCCTCATAATAAGACATTTGCTCATGTTCCATGATAAAATGCACGGCAGTTCCTCCTTTCCCGCAACTGAAACATTTACAGATGTTTTTCGATGGCGAAACACTGAATGACGGTGTTTTCTCATCGTGGAAAGGACACAGGCCGATATAGTTCACCCCTCTTTTTCGCAGAGTGACAAAGTCCGAAACGACTTCGACAATATTGGCGCTGTCGAGAATTTTATCTACGGTAGCTTGGTCGATCATGTCAGCATCAAAATTTGCGCACGACGAAGGTACGATTTCTTCTTGTAAAAAACTTTGTATGGATAATTCCTATTCTGCATCAGCAGTACGTACTTTGTGTCATATTACAAAAATAAAAAGAACCTACCACAAGATTTCATCTTCTTTGTGTAAGCTCTTAGGCTTAAATACACCACAAATATGGGTTTATTTTCATAATTTTCAAAGAAAATAATCCACAAAATATATTTTCTTTTTCCACACCCACCCGACCCGCTCAAAAACATAAATAAATATTTTGATTTGGTTATAATATATGCAGTCAAAATCATTAACAAAAAATTCAGAACATAATGAAAAAATTCTTTTACATTTTGGCAATACTTCCTTTGTTCCTTGTTTCTTGCTCGAAAGAGCAAAGTTACAGCATCACAAATCAATTTTACCGTTGGGATGGGAAATCATCCTCTTCGGAATTCTTCATACACGAATGTACAGAGGATAATGAAACGGTCAACATACAAAGCCATACGTTCATGTATAATGAAACCTACATGTTTACTGCACACGAAAAAGCTATAAAACTGAAAATCTATGCTGCGGACTATGACAAATGGGTGCAGCAAGTATACTATCTCGATGATAACTCGGCAATAACCCTTACAGGGGAGACCGTCTTGGGGCCAGAAAAACCTTGATCTGATTTGTAGTAGATTTTTGGAATAATTTTTAAATACAAAACAGAAAAGCGGAGCTTGATGGCTCCGCTTTTCCTTTCCCGCATAGTAACCGACCCTTCTGTCTCTACTATGCAGGAATCACCGTTTTTGTACACATATACGCGCCCCATTCCGCCCTGCCGTACCTTTACATTCGCCCGGTCATACACCGTTACGAACACCTTGGCGCAACCGTTCACGTCTATAACAACGTCGCAATCGTGCCGTATGTATATGTCCGCCACCGAATATCCGTCATACAACAATATGCCGTGTAAAGCTTTCTCTATAATTGGCTTTCTTTTATGCTCCTATATTCGAGAATCGGGTAATTGGGAATAAATATGTTGCTGGTTAGATAGTCAGGTCGTATGTAAATGAAAAATTTCGGTAAAAATTTGCTGAATATCGAAAGATTACAATTACTTTTGCACCGTTAAAATTGTGGACTTATGTAAAGTAGGTCTTTTTTTATACGTCGATTTTATTGTAATTCACTGAAAATAATATATATAATAACCAAATAGATTCGGAAGAATGAACGTTTCACAAGAAAACACAAGCAAGGTTGCTGCCGTTGTAAAGGTAGGAATCGTGAAAGCTGATTATGAAGAAAAAGTAGAAAAGGCTTTGCGTACGTATCGTCAGAAAGCCAATATCCCCGGTTTCCGCAAGGGTATGGCTCCGATGGGTATGATAAAGAAAATGGTGGGGAAATCGATCCTGCTCGAAGAGATAAATAAACTAGTTTCGGAAAGTCTTTATAACTACATTAAAGATAACAACTTGAATGTTTTGGGCGAACCTCTGCCTTCGGAATCACAAGCCGAAATAGATTTTGACAAACAAGAAGATTTTGAATTTTCTTTCGATGTCGCATTGGCTCCGGAAATCTCCCTGACCCTTTCCGACAAAGACAAAATCGATTATTACCGTATCGATATCGATGATGATATGGTTGCTAAACAGAAAGAGGCTCTCTGCAATCGTTTCGGTGTACAGCAACCCGTAGAAGAAGCCAGCGAAAAAGATATTGTAAAAGGACAATTTGTTGAGCTCGGTGAAAACAATACTTCCAAAGAAGGGGGCATTTCGGTAGAGTCGTTGCTTACCCCGGCATACCTCAAAGACGAAACGGAGAAAAATAAGTTTGTAGGGAAGAAAGTCGGTGATAAAGTCGTATTCAATCCGTCGGTAGCTTGTGGCGGAAATGACACCGAACTGGCAGCCATGCTG
>ENA-ORNF01001074-ORNF01001074.1-human-gut-metagenome-genome-assembly--contig:-NODE-1074-length-25407-cov-9.450339_pt1 | contig 25407 bp, 19 predicted proteins | sample MGYA00242110_ERZ509012 | MGnify/ENA primary metagenome ERZ509012 (study PRJEB26280, sample SAMEA2338714) | human gut metagenome | biome: human gut; feature: human-associated habitat; material: faeces...
ATATTTATGAGACTACCAACTTTTTATGAACAAAATCTTATCCCGAACTGGGGTAATATCTTATCAAAATCATTCAAAATTTATTCTGCTTTAGATTTATAACGATTTTGCAGTTTTGTACTAAACATTTCTCGAAAGGCAATACGCATCCCATTTGTAAACGATACATTGATATATATAGAATCTGTTGGACAATGCTTAACACATAGTTGACATTGAATACAGTCCTTCTCACCCATTGGCAGCACGTTATTATTTTTTTTGGAAAATATTCATTGGGCAGACTTTTATACATTTGCCACATTGTATACACGAAGTTGTGTTGAGAAATACAACCTTGTAACCTACTATCTTGTTTTTTCCATTTATACGAAAGGCTGTTCCTTGTTCATATACTGTAATATTTTCTTTGGTAAAGGGAGAAATAGGGTTGAGTTTCTGTTTTAATTCTTCTGCAAATAAACGTGCTTTGAACAGGTCTTTGTCATTCGGTCTGTTTTTATTGTAATCATTTATCAATACCCAAGGACCTGTTTTATCAAAGCCTACACTAGAAAATTCACCAACAAGATTAGCCTGTTGTCGCTTTATAGCTTCTTTTAGTGCTTTATGATAGCCACCCAAAAATGGACGGCAACGAGTAGAAAAAATAAAGACATTCTTTTCCTGTAAAGATAATTTTGAGACAAATCGCTGCAACAGAATATCATGCTCGGCAAAATGTATAGCTGAACCAAAACCTATTAAATCGTACTTTAATAAGTCTATATCTGATATTTTAGCTTCAATAGAAACTAAATCTGCTGAAAGCACCGCAGCTATACTTTGGGCTATTCGCAATGTGTTTCCGTTATATGTTGATGAATAGAATATAACTGTTTTCATTTTATTATTTTTATAATTGTTTCAGGTGTTCCCGGTTTTCCGTTTACCCCTTTATAACCAACGAAACTCAATGTTTCAGGGTTGAAATAATATGAACAACTCCAAAATGCGGATAACAAACCAGTAAGACTAACTTTTATTTTGTTAGTATTCGTTCCCATGAACTGCTCCATGCCTTGTGCTTCTGCTACCATTGTATATAACCTTATATTATCGGGGCGAAAACATTCATATTTTACTATTTTCTTATCTTTTAATAATACCCCGGCATTATAAGCTATGTTTTGATACCAAACATAGCCATTACTTTTAATCGTTTTGGTAATAGATTTACCCTTAAATTTCCCAGTAATTGAATATATGTTGTTGCGTAGTTCTATTGTCAAATCTGTTTTCAACTGAATATTTGTAACTTTCCATTTCTCTGTTTGAAATGACTTATTCATTACATATTCGTGTTGCTCATTCTCTTGTGTTACATATAAATAATTATTCCCATTTGCCTTTTCCTCCTGCCAAACGATTGTTTCTTGCTGGTTGCCACATTTTGAAAGATAGGTTGTCTTTTGGGCGAAGGCTGGTGAAGAAAGCAATAATACAATAATGGAATATAGGTGTATATGTTTCATTTTATTTTTGACATTATTAATGTATCAACATAGTCGGATATAACACTTTTTAGTTTCTCCCACGCTTCTGCTTTACTAAAATCTATTCCATTAAACATATTATATTGGCGGGAAAACAATATGATATAGTTAATTGCTGCAATGATAATTGTAATATAAAAGTTACAATCTTTACAACTATTACCCAATCTCTTTTCTAATTCCAACTGCAATTTGTGACCATTTTTTTCTCGTTCTACTTGTATTGCCCGAAATGATGAGTTCCCCGATAATTCCCATACATATAATTCCTGCATAAGCTGATTATCTCTCAGGTATTCTAACTGCTTTAACAATACAGCTTGTATTATTTCCTTTAGATTGGATGTTGTGGCTTGTTTCACTTGATTAATGAACTCTGAATAGGCAAACGAATAGTAGTCATATTGTTTTGCCCAAGCTACTAATAATCCGTCTAAACCTCCAAAATAGCGGTATATCAACACTTTATCGCATTGTGCTTGCCTTGCAATACGGTTGATACCTATTTTAGTAAATCCTTCTTCTTCAATTACCTTACTTACGGCTTCAAGTAACCGCTTCTCTGTTGCTTTTAGTTCCATAAATTATCAATGTCACTGTTTGGTGACAAAGATAAGTAACCATTCGGTGACACCAAAGGAAAATGCGATTTATTTTTCATTTGCAGGTATTTATACTTTAATTACGATGATACTCTCTTATATTATAACTTGTCAATTTCTTTCTGTAATCCGTCCAAAAAGTAAGAAGCGTGTGCCCCGTCCATTTGCGTATGGTGGAACTGGAAAGAAATAGTGAGCGTCGTTTTCAGTAAATGGCGTTTGTATTTGCCCCAAATAAGAAAAGGATTATTGAAGATACCGCTATACATACCGACAGCACCGTCAATCTCGTATTGAGCCAATGTGGAAGTGCCGATAACCATGCTTTCTGTCAAATCATGATTGGCACAGCTTTCAGCTACTTGTTTGGTAAGTTGCAGATAATGTTGATTAAACAGTGACAAGTCATCATAGAAAGGAATATCACATGAACTTACTTCGTCCTCTTTATTGGCAACTATGGTATTTACCGCTATGCTATCATATTGTATCAGTTTGTTGCCTACGGGAAGCAGATAAAATTCTTTCACACCACTTGCTGCTTTGCCAATGCAATAACACATCAGCATATTAAATTTCATTCCCGTTTTCCGACTGATTTTCACAAGGCGTGACACGTTGAGTGTCTTAAAGAGCGTCACCATTGGCATGGGTGCGTTCATCCACATTTCAAATGCGTAAGCCCGACAGGTTTCTTTGGGATTTACTTCTTTCATACTTATGTTACTTTCTTGTTTAATAAATCAAGTGGCAAAAGTAGGAGAAGCATTTGAAGCTGGATAGAACAAATGGGACATTTATACGGGATTGGTAAACAAGTCAGAATAAGGTTTTGCCACTTTCAACAAAGACATGGGCGTATAGCCGCAGAACTTTTTGAACTCCCGTATGAAATGCGATTGGTCGGCATAACCACTTGCATAGGCTATTTGTGCCTGATTGATTTCCTCGCTCGGTTGGTATTGCATTTGCGCTAAAGCCTTTTGAAAACGAACGATACAGGTGTATTCTTTAGGATTGATACCGACAAATGAATTGAATAACCGTTCAAACTGCTTTTTACTTAGGCAAGCGATAGATGATAGTTCTGTTACAGAAATCTTGGGGTGGATATATATTTGTCGTATGGCGGTATCTACTCTCTTTATCTTATATGTAGTATCAAGTAGGCTACCAGTAATTTGCGATAACAGCCATTTTTCTATATAACTTATACAAATGGAATTATCCTCACAGTCGGATATTTGGATAGCCAGTTCATTCAAACTTCTGCATTCAAGGTCATAGCCGGAAACTTCTTGGTTGTAAAAAAGTGATGTGGGGATGTTTAGAAACATACTCATAGCATAGGGCTGGAATACAACCACTATCATTTCAGTATTCCCGTCAGCGTACAAATGTGATGAGAAATTAACCTGCCCGCTTATAGTCATTTTGTCTTGTGTGGCGTTCAGTTCGGGAATATACAGCGGGGTTTGCTTATGGAAAATGATTTGAGGACAGCCAATAGGAAAAGTAAGGGTATTCAGTAATTGATTACTCTTGAATACCCAATAATACCTAACGTAATGTTGCAGCAACTTACAAGGCTTGTAAAATTTGAACTCCTCTTGAATCATTTCACAAAGGTAAAAGTTTTAGTTTTATTGTGTCTATTATAAGCCTTGCTTTTACTTTCACTGGCTAATTCTAATACTTCATATCATCCTCACCCATCCGCTTGGTCAGACAGTCTATCAAATGGTGGAGATATGCCGTCCGGTCTTTTCTCTCTTTCATGGCGATATATGCGGCATAGTAATCTCCCAAGTCTATCTGGCAAACTGTACTAAGAAAATTCATCATTTCTTTTATCTCGACATTGCCATTATTGAAGTCGCCGGAAGAAGCAAGAGAATATCCTAATTCAATAAGGAAAACTTTCTTGCCAGTAAAGCGAAAAGGATATTTTAGGCACTTTTGAAGATTATCTTCTATCTGATTATCTGTTTCAAGTTTGACTATTCTTTTGTTGAGATAGATACGCAACATTTCATTGGATATAATCTTGGCTACTTTGTAGTCATATCCTGTTGAGAAGTTTGGGTCTTTATCGAATTGTGCGCTATCAGTGCATAATCGTAAATCTGCTTTTCCACGAATGAAATAGTATTCATCGTATATAGTTGAGTGTGAACGATAGTATTGATAGAAGTCTAAATTCCGGTTAAAAAAGTATGTAAGGTTATCCAGCTCCCTATTGATATAACTTCTGATAACATCGTTACTTCCATTAGGGCATTGTGTTTCTATCCGATAAATCTTATAGAAAAATAGCAACCTGCCAAGAATTTCCGGTTTCTGTGTCTTGAAAAATAATATTTCATCCTCTTTGTTGGAAAATACATAAGATTGTATTTTCGTCCTCAAATCATTAAGAACTGTCTGTAGTCTATGTACCATTGAAAGAGAGGTTTCGATAATATCATAACCGTAGAGGTGTCGATTTCCGATCATCAGCCTTTTTCAGAAAATCTCTGTAAATGGCCTTGTCTGCTTCATCGTATCTTTCCGCCTGTTTCCTAAATGGGATAACAGCAATTAACTTGATGTCCTTGAAGTACCGTTTGACCGTCAAAACCGCTTCTGCTGCCATGAGGTCGAACCCGTTTGCCATGCCATTGTAAAAGACCTTATAGCCTTGTGCGGAAAGGATGGTTACATGGGCAATGATGTCAAGTCTGATTTGGCGAATGTCGCTTGTCTTGATGATGCGTTCCTTTCTGTGTCCCGAAAAGGATGCTGCGAGTTGTTTTTCTGTCTTGGTCATATCTTCAAAGTTTTTAGAGTGTGAACAGCCAAAGAAGGAACATAAGGAATACAATGAGGGTAAGAATGGTACAAATGATGCTTAACACTATCTGAACCACTCCCAGTACGATTTCACCAGCGAAACCTACAAGAAGTCCGCCTACATTTAGTGCCATATTCAGAATTACTCTGAATACCGCCTTTTCCATATTTGCCAATTTTGTTTTCATATCCTTTGTCTTTTGTTTTCGATGGGTGGCTGGTTCTTTCTTTTTTCACCTCTCATCTGTCAATGCTATTATGCACCTTTCCTGGTTGCATCTGTCGTTTCGTTTCAGGGGCTTTTCAAAGGTTAGGGAGTAGGCATCAGAAAATTTTTTTGAAATAAATACTACCCGAATGTGTGGAGATTTTTTCAATAAAAATTTTCGTTCCTAATCCCGTCATTACCTTTGCTCCTGTAACGTAAACGATAGTCTGATGCAGCTCCTGAAAGGTGTATAACGGGGACAGTTATGAGAGTGTGGAAAAGAAAGCAGGCTGACACTGGCGTGTCCTAAGGTTAATAAAGTATTAGGATTTATAAATGAATGATGAAGAAGAAACTAAATTTGTCATGTATGATTTACCTAGTGTGATTTGCAGATAAGGCTCATTTACTGTTTCTTATATGGATAAGTATATTGTATTTATGCTATATGAAATAAAAGTAGTATCTTTGTCAATTAAGAATAAGGTATAATTTGGGTGAAAGTCATTGAGTAAATATGGAGTACAAAATCTTAAGAAGTGATTCATACTTTCATTTGTTTCCGATTGTATCGTATTTGATAAGTAATTTGTTGTATGAATAGATATTCATACTTCGCATTTATGTAAAATACCGTTTTTAAATCTGTTTAATGGAGCATAAAAATTAATTCTTAAATAATAAGTGTAAGATTTATTATGAAAATCAATTATAGAACTCTTCTAAATAAAAATATAGCTGATATTCTTATAGTAACAGCAACAGACATAGAAACTGAAATGCTTCACAAAGCTTTAGAACCTGTATGTACAGAAGGATTGCTTGAAATAGAAGATGAAGGACATTGTTATTTTGCAGGTATTCTTGGAGGTTATAATATTATTCATTGTCAGTGTGAGAAAATGGGAACTCAAGAAAAAGGTTCTTCTATACTTACAACGACTACAGCTCTTAAGACTTGGCCTTGTATAAAAGCTGTGATAATGTTAGGTATTGCTTTTGGAATGTATGAAAATGAAGGAGAAACTCCTCAACATTTTTCAGATGTACTTGTTGCTTGCAAAATTTTTCCTTATGAAAACCAACGTTTCAATCATGACGGAAGTGTAACTTACCGTGGGAAGGAGCATTGTGCTTCAATTCCTTTTATTGATGCTTTTACAATTATAGCCCGAAATTGGCAATGGGAAAATGTTAAAGGAGAATCTACTCGGATAGAAATTTGTCCATTGCTCTCAGGAGAAAAACTAGTAGATGATATTACCAAACGTAATGAGCTAAAGTCCCATTTTAAAGAATATAGAGGTGGAGAAATGGAAGGTATTGGTCTTGCTGCTGTTTGTGAAGAACATGGAAAACCATGGATTCTACTAAAAGCTATTTGTGATTTTGCTGATGGAAATAAAGGATTAGATAAGAAGGAAAAACAAGCCGATGTGGCTAAAGCTGCTGTCCATGCTTGTACTCAAGCACTTCAGACTATTAATGTAAGTTCTCTTATAGATAATAAAACAAATTATTGGTATCGTCCTTCGGAACTTGATCTTAGTAAAGTCTTTTTTGTGCATTATGATACTGATTGTTCACCATATTATCTTGAGCGTAACGTAGATGTTGAGCTACAACCTTTTATAATGACAAAAAGTTGTTGGGTCTATGGAAATTCTGGGATGGGTAAATCTGAATTGCTAACAAGAACACTTATTCATAATAATGTAGAATATATTTATATAGATTTGTCTTTATGTTCTAAGAATAATGTATTGGATACTTTTGATACAATTTATGAATCCATATGTACAAAGTTAAATAAGGAAACAGAAGAAATATCTTGTTTTGAAGATTATGTAAAAGAAATTTGTAAAATCTTAAATTTAGAAATTGTAACAAAACATATGTATTTGTTGATTGATGAGATTCCGTTTGAGTACAAAAGTATGATTTTTAGAGAATTTGTTGATAAGTTTTGTTCTATGATGAATTATTGCAGTAGAAACATAAAAGGTAAAACAATTCTTTTCATGGTATCATCTATAGCATCTCCATTAGAAGCAATAGATTCTGATGATTACAGAAATAAAATAGCTCAATATATAAAATTTCTAGAATTGAAAGATTGGACAATGGAAGAATGCACAAAATTGATAGATTTATTGACCAAAGTGGTATATTTAGACTGGAGCGACTTTAAAATAGAGGATTTCATAGAAAAATTTAAGTATTCACCGCGTCTAATAAAAAATGCATTAAAAGAATCTTGTTCATTGGGATATAGAAAAATTGATGATATTGTTATTAATCGGATAATAGTTGGATAAATATGACAAGAACAATAAATTCATCAGCACAAGTTCCTCGTGAAATGTATGTTGAGCGAGCCGCTGATATACAAATAAAACGCATAATAGCAGAAATGGCACGTCCTGGTTATGTTCTGGTTGCAAGACAAATGGGAAAAACGAATTTGTTATTACATACAAAGGATTTGTTGCAAGACAATAAAAATATTTTTGTATATATAGATTTTTCTACAATGTCTAATTATACAGAAAGAGAATGTTTAAACACGCTTATAGATACAGCTATAGAAGTTAATTATGAACTATTCAATGAAGCAGAGGCTCAAATAGAGCAGATTCGTGAGAAATCTACCTACAATGCTTTGCGAATGTTTAATCGTGAATTACGTATTTTGTTAAAACATGTAGATAAAATAGTTTTCATTCTTGATGAAATAGACGCTTTACTTCGCACTGAATATTCTGATAGAATATTTTCTCTTATACGTGGACATTACTATGCTAATGCTAATTTCCCTGAATTAAAAAGAGCGACGTATATTATGTCTGGAGTAGTAGAGCCTAAGGATATTATAAAAGATCCCAATATTTCACCATTTAATATTGGTGAAAAGATTTATATGACGGATTTTACATATGAGGAATTTCTTTGTTTAACTAAAAAATCTGACTATCTATGTCATATTGATAGGAATATTATAGAAAGATTATATTATTGGACTAAAGGCCAACCTCGTATGTCTTGGGATTTATGTGTCTCTGCAGAACAACAACGAGTAACAAGCATAGAAGAAATAGACGATTTGGTAAAGAAGATGTATTTAACTACTTATGATCGAGCTCCTATAGATTCTATCCGGGAAAAAATTAAATTAGATTCAGAATTATGTGATGCCTTAATACAATTATCAATTGACAAGGGTGATTCTCTATCTGATGATGTAAAAAGTAAATTATATCTAGCTGGCATTATCGATTATAAACAAACTATTCCTGAATTTAAAAATCCAGTATTAGCCAAAAGTCTTACCTATGATTGGTTGTTAGCTATACATAACCAAGAATTAAATTATCTTTCTGTTGCAGATAAAAGTATACATTTAGAGCGTGATTATAAAAAAGCAATTGCCCATCTTAAAAAATTTTTTGATTCTAATCCAACAGATTTGGATGATATTGATAAAGCAAACTTCTTAATGGGAGAAGCTTATTTTAGAACTTATCGCACAGATGACTCTTTGAAATATCTTAATGAAATTATAAAAAGAGGAACAAAAACGAAATTCCATCATAGGAGTATGTTACTAAGGGGATATACTTTGGCTTCTGATGAGAATTTTAAAGAAGCTGAAAAATGTTTTCGTGATCTATTGCAAGATAATACAATCAGAAACACAGAGGTATATTTTAAAGCGATACTAGGTTTAGTAGATGTTTTAGTTTCACAAGATGATACAACTCTGTGGAAAGAAGCGGAAGTATTGCTTAATGAACAAATTGAAAAGTCACAAATGGAATTGCTAAAGCAACATTTATTGGCAACTGTATTTTATTATTTAGCCTGTATAGAAGAGAAAAGAAAGAATAAAGATTTATGCGTCAGCTATATAGAAAGTGCGTTACAGTCATCACAACTTAATGAACGTCCTCAATTACTGTATATGAAATTGAGAAATGTTAAAAAAGAAACAAGGGATAGTACTGCTTATGAGTTATATAATAGCCTAGAAACAATCAAAGCTCGTCCTGAGCCAGAAGATTTTGACAATACGTTAGGATTTAATTTATTTTATGCGAGTCAAATTTTAGCATTGCTGATGTTAGAATATCCTCAATATGATATAACTAAATATTTGCGTTTTTTTCTATATGAGTCAAAGGAAAATGCTGTTATTTATATATATGAATTATTAGCTAAAAATGAAGATGAAAAAGCTAGTGATTTCTTTAAATTAATAGTGAAACTAGTACATACCCAAGAATGGTTATTTGATCTTTCTCAACGTTGTAAAATTGCATTACATCAATTAAGAGAATATAATAATCCAGATGAATGTTTGGATATTATTTTAAATTTAAATAACAGTCAGTTGTTACAAGATTTTATTTGCGAGTTATTTTCAACATCAATATATTACTTTATAAGAAAAAGGGCCATCAGGGAGGCGGATCAGATAATAAAAAAATACCGATCTGTTGAGCGATATTTTGTAAGTAAACAATATGATAAGGATATTTTAATAGATTATTATGAGTGTTTTGTTTTATTCATTCGTAAGGATTATGCTGTTTTTTCAAAAACGGGAGCTTTGTTACTTGAACAAATGATTTCTTACAATAACCAAGAAGAAAATTTTAAGGAAGAACAACTCTCTATCGATGACGTAAGAACTATAACTGAAAATTTGAAGAAATGGCTACAAGCAACAGAGGAAACACTCCGAAAGATGGGGATTAAAGAAAAGAACACGACTTTAAGCAGAAATTCTAAAATTATAGTTCGTTATATTTCAAACAACAAAGAAATAGAAGGTAAATACAAACAGTTAGAAGCAGATCTGAATATGGGATTATGTATTGTTGTAAAGATAACCAAACTATAGATAGAACTATATGTCAGCAATAACTAAAGTAGGTCGATTTTATTTTATTATTGAGATTTTACGAATGTTGTAATAGATTTGAGGTTATTGGCAGTATTAAAATGACATGAATCAATTATTTAATGTTTTTTCTAATGTTAAAACTCAAAAGCTAACTAATACCTTATAGTGGAATTAATATTTTCTGTAAGTTAATATGCAACAATTCTATGTTGAATGAGAAAGAAATGCTATATTTGTAACGTAATGTTTGAGCTTAGACAAGCGAAAGTCTGTGAGTGACACAAAAAGACAGTTTTCAGTTACTAAATCGTTACACTTGAAAAATTGAACTGAATTAAAATGTTGATTCATAAGGATTTTGGAGAGAAAGGTTCATAATTCTGTCTTTCCGCACACCAGAATACAGGGCAGGATGGATTATTTCTATCTTGCCTTTTTTTATGTACGTTGTGGTATGGGCATAAAAAAAGGATGCCTCCCGGTTGGGGGAAGCATCCTCTATTAGGAATTGAGATCCTATTAATGAATTTCAATACTACGGTTTACCTTAGCTTTTTCTTCAGGTTGACGCTTTGGAAGATCGATGGTAAGAACACCGTTGTTTACAGTGGCACCAATCTTATCTTTCTCTACATCATCGGGCAATACCAATGACTGCTGGAACTTAGAGTAAGAGAACTCGCGACGCAAGTATTTCTTGTTTCCTTTGTCCTCTTCTTTTGTCTCGTTCTTCTTCTCCATGGTGATGACCAATTCATTGTCTTCGCTCAAATGGATATTGAAGTCGTCTTTTGTCATACCCGGAGCGGCAACTTCTACTTTATAGTCCTTGTCACTCTCGATAACGTTGATTGCCGGGGCTGTAGCGTTTGCTTTTGCCATCCAGTCATTATCGAAGAAGTCATTGAAAATACTCGGTAACCATTCTTGATTATAGTTTCTTTTAGTCGGCATCATAGTTTAAATCTCCTATATTTTATGTTGTTTTATTTTTGTTTTCTTGCCCCTCCACCTTTCGGTTTCGGAGTTCGCCCTATATATTGCAAAGCCTATGCCTAACTGACGGTTTGTCGGGGTAGGCACAGGCCGATTTAAACTATGATAAACCATTGAGCGATGGATTAGCTCAGGTTTAAACTTATGCAAACTTTATTCACACGGCGTTATACATTCGGCATGTGCCGACGCTGAAAATATGGCATCGCAATGCGAAAATGTGTCATGTCTTAGGTGTATTATTTCCTAAAGAATCCCAGTATATCTCTCATCATTTTGGCACGCAGGTTCACGTCGGTGATGCTTTCGAACGGAAATCCCAGTACGAATGTACGGTACTGACTGCCTTTGTAGGCTATGCCGGCACTTTCTCTTTCTATATTGTACAGGCATACAGAGAAAGCGTCATCGGCAGGAATTATACATTCAGGAGCACTTACGGCGTAAGTTTTAGGGTTGGCTTTTCGTTCTATGCGGTACATTACGCAATATCCGTCTCTGATATCGCAGGCGGGCGAGTCTTTCATGTTGCCTCCCAAGTTATACTTCAAAACATCGTGCGCAAAGTCGGCCGGCACCATTTTGCTGCCCACATGCTCGCCGCTCACCATCAGGTTACCACCGTTGCTGCAGTAGTTGGCAAGCGCCTTTCTTGTATCATTTGACAATGGCTTCTGCTCAGCTCCGTATATTAGGTCGATGGCATGATAGTCTCCCAGTATGGTAGATCCGCTCTCTATTGTCTCTACGCTGCACGATACGAACGAGTATTGCCCTGCCATCTGTATAGCCTTTCCATGAATGAAAGGATAATCGAAAGTGTTTCCGGCTACTTCTTGTGCCTCCAGTTCCTGTCCGCTATATCCCAATCCGTCGGGGGTCTCTATGCCAGCCTTCAATCTGTTGAACGTTTGCTGATATCCGCAGAATGCCGTAGTGCTGATGTAAGGCAATCCGGGGTCGGACTCTATATCGAAACCTTGTTGCAGGGCGGTCTCTATGGTAGCCGGTCCGCTGGTACGGTGAAATGCGTTGGCTATAAGGATAGTTCCCTTGCTGTGCTTAGCTTTATATGCCGAAAGAATTTCGGAAGGGAAACTCTCGCCGCCCTTGTTTACCGCTGTAATTTTAAAACTGTAAACCAATCCAGGTTCCACTTTCGCGATATACTCCGTACCTCTTACAAATACGCCATTGTCGAAACCTCCGTAGCCTATTCGGGTGTAGACTATGTATCCTTGTGGCTTGGCTGTAGGCTCTAACACATCTTCTGTAGGTGTCCATCGCAGGCGGAAGGTGTTCTTCTTCTTACCTTCGTCTATGGCGAAGTGGCTTACGGGCAACGGCTGTACGGTATATGCAGTGCCGTGCATTGATGCGTTATATTTCAGTATGGATTTGTAGATGGAGCGTCCTAATGTGAACTTAAAATCAGGCTCGTGCCCCAACTTCAAGTCGGCGAAGTTCTGGTGAGAGAGGGTTTCTAATATCATTGAAGGTACGGCAGGCAGACGGGTCTCGCTGTAATTGCGGTTCCACATGCTGCGTCGTGCCCATTGAATGCCGAAGCGTGAGGTTATATCTCTCTGTATGCCCGTAAGCACCATGTCGGTAAGGTCTCTCGATGCGTATCGTGATATGCCGCAAGCCAGTTTCCCCTCGTTATAGTCGGTGGTATAGATGCCTAATGTGCCTTTCAGCTCATTGTCGTTACTGAATCCGGCATCGCTGTGCACTCCTAACGATAGTTCCAAAGGCACTCCCAAACCTTTTTCGGTGGGGTTGAATACAGAGCCTCCGCTAAGATAGTTAGACATAAGCGAGCGGACGTTGATGTCGTCGGCATAATCGTTGCCGCCTTTACTTTTGCTGTATACACCATAAGGCATTCCCGCCCACTGTGCCCAGTAGCGTGCACCTTCCAGGTAGCGAGGCATACCGCTTGGTCTTCCGCCGCGCACTATATTTCCCATACCGCCTCCGAATCGGACTGCATCGGCACACACTACGCCGCCCTGCGAGCTTTCGTTGCTTAGTACCACCATGCCGTATTCGTTGGCACCCTTATCGAACTCGAATGTTCCTAAATACACCCATGTACCGCCGCCCATCTGCTGGTTTACACGGAACTCTGTCACGCCTCCGTTGTGGAAAACCAAGTATTTGGCATCGCTAACGCTTTGCGGAAGTGTTTGATATGACACGTATACGGCGTAGCGTCCTTTTTCGGGGATGTTAGGAATCCATTCGGCGAATGCCTTCTCGGGCTTGTCGATGGTGGGGATATAGCGTGCCGTTCCGTCGGCGAAGGGATTGTAATTATCGGGATAGAATTGGTATTTCTGAGCGAAGCCGGGACGGTCGGTGTTTTTCCAGATATGCTTTTTCTTGTAATTTATTTCCAGATAGCGCCCTCCGGTGCTGCGTGTGTCATTATCTACTATGACTTCATTCTTCTGCCAGTCGCGTTCGCGCGGAGTGAATACTACGGCTCCCGCATTTTCTAGCATCGGGATAAGGTAGGGCACTACGATGGACTGCGTGTACAGGTCTTCGGTAGTACCGAAAAGGCGCGGGCGTTGCCATTGCCATTCGTTAGTAGCGTTTTTATAGTATTTGCCGTGGCTTTGCCATAGGGCGATATGTCGGTTTCTCAGTCCTTGACTGGCGGCATATGGTTTAGATACGTTTTCTACCCACGGATTACCTTTATATTCTACCTTGCCGTAAAGCCGTGACTTGTCTTTGTCTTTTCGGCGGAAAGCGTTAGGAATAAGGTTCTCTATGGGTTGATCATCGGCGTATACTGTTATGGTGTAATAGTTTACAGGACCTGGCAGCGCCTGCTTTATGCTTCGGTAAATGGCCTGCACGTTTTCTTCGGTAAACGGTTGGTAACCGAAGTTGGCGTTGGCATATACACTCAGGGTTTTATTCTGATGGTCGGCGGTGAAGCGTTCCAGCTTGCACGTACCGATGTTGGCGTATGTGGTTTGGTAATTTCCGAAGAAATCAGAGAGTCGTTGCTCTACGTTGGTGTCGAGGCTTTGCGCATGTGCTGACATGAAGCACAGAAACAAGCCGACATATGTGAGATGTAGTTTTTTCATTTGAATTCTTGTCTGTTTAGTAATGCAAATATAATTAAATTTTATTTTGGGTATACAGTGATTGACTATTGATGATTATTTTCTACCTTTGTTTGATAATAAATCAATAAAACTAAGAATAATGAGTAAGGTAATAATCGAATCGTATGACGAGTTCGCAAAATTGTTAGGGCAGCAAATCGGTGTTTCCGATTGGCTCGAAGTAGATCAGGATCGTATCAATCAGTTTGCCGACGCTACATTAGACCATCAGTGGATTCATGTAGACGTAGAACGCGCTAAGGCTGAAAGCCCATTCAAGAGCACTATTGTTCATGGCTATCTTACATTGTCGCTGCTCCCATATTTCTGGAATCAGATTATAGAAGTACATAACCTCAAGATGATGGTTAACTACGGAATGGATAAGATGAAGTTCGGTCAGGCAGTTCTTTCAGGACAGCGTCTTCGCATGGTGGCAGACTTGCATTCTATCGCTAACTTGCGCGGTACTACCAAGGCCGAAATCAAGTTTGCCATCGAGATAGAGGGTCAGAAGAAGAAAGCGCTCGAAGGTATTGCTACATTCTTGTACTACTTTAATTAATATAGATTTCTTTAATCGGTAATAATAAAGATATGCTGCAGACCGTGATTGTTTTGGCTTCATGGTCTGTGGCTTTTTAGTTTTTATATGGAACAGAATTATATATTATATTCTTGCTTACGCCAATGGGCGGCAGATTATCACAACTCTTCTTTTATAGCCGACGACCCTGTGCAGTTTCCTCATCGATATACCCGTAAAGAGGATGTAGAGATAAGCGGACTGCTGACAGCCGTGCTGAGTTTCGGCAACAGAAAACAGATTCTGAAGAAGGCCGATGAGCTTGATGCGATGATGAATCACGCTCCGCTTGACTATGTATTGTCTGGACGATGGAGCGATGATTTCCGTACCGATGACGAACGGAGTTTTTACCGTATGGTATCGTATGCCAGCTTTCGCCATTATTTTGAGTTGCTGCAACCGGTGTATGCGGCAGGGCACGATTTGGAGTGGGCTTTAAACAGCTTTGGCGACGGAATTCCTATGCAGCGACTTTGCCGTTTTTTGGGTGTAACCGAAAAGAGTCCGCAGAAGAAGTTGAATATGTTTCTGCGTTGGATGGTACGTAGAAACTCGGAAGTGGATTTCGGTATCTGGAAAAGCATGAGCCCAACCGATTTGATTATTCCTCTCGATACTCATGTATGTCGTATCGCTTATCAGTTAGGATTTCTTGACTCACCCTCATATTCTCTTTCGGCAGCGCGTCATATTACCGAAGCTTTGAGACAGGTATTCCCCGACGATCCATGTTTAGGCGACTTCGCTCTCTTCGGCTACGGCGTAAATCATCCTTGAAATTAAGTATTTGTTCTAACCCTATTTTGATATGATAAAGATATTGGCGACAAGCGATTGGCATTTGGGAAACAACTTTCACGGATTCGACCGTTTGGAAGAACACCGTCATTTCCTGGTTTGGCTACTTGGCGAAATAAACCGGAAGAAACCCGATGTGCTTTTGGTGGCGGGTGATGTGTTCGACTCAGGAAATCCTTCGGCGGCGGCACAAGAGTTGTATTATTCATTTCTCGATGATGTGTCTTGTCGTTTTCCTGACTTGCAGATTGTTATTATCGCCGGAAATCATGATTCGGCAGCTCGCTTGGAGGCTCCTCGCCTGATGCTGGAGAGACATCGTGTGTTTGTGCGTGGCGTTTTTCAATTTACCTCAGACGGTGCTATAGATAAATCGGATTTGGTGATACCGGTACATTCGGCTTCTTCGGGAGAGCGTGCATGGGTATTGGCAGTGCCGTATCTGCGCGAGAGCGATTTGCCGAAGTCGGACGATTACGGCAGTGCGGTATCTCGTTTCTTGTCGGAGATGATAGAATACGCTACCCGTAAGCGCAGTTCTGATAAAGAAGCGATGTTACTTATGGCGCACTTCTACGCACGAGGCGGCGAGATTGCGGAGAACTCGTCAGAGCGAATCGTGATAGGAGGTTCGGAAGTAGTGGGTGTATCGGATGTGACAGGCGACGTGACGCTGGCGGTAGTGGGGCATCTGCATCGTAATCAGCATATCAAAGGGAAAGAACACTGGGTTTATCCGGGCAGTGCGTTGCCTATGTCGTTCGCCGAGCGGCATTATCGGCATGGAGCCGTTTATTATGAGATAGAGAACGGACAACTGAAAAGGGAGGGCGAATTTCTTTCTTATCCGTTACAGCATCCGTTGCTTTCTCTGCCAGAGCGTCCGCGCCCGTTGGCGGAGGTTATCGAACTTCTTAATGGTTTGCCTGATGCAGATGGTGACGATGGCGAAGACGATGCTCCTTACCTCGAAGTAAATGTTTTGCTTACAGAAGCCGATCCGTCGGTACAAAAGCGAGTGACTGATATCACCGATAAGAAGAAGGTGCGCTTATGCCGTGTGCCCGTTGCGTATCAGTTGGCTGGTGATACGGATGATGAGGTGGAGATGGAATCGATAGACGATTTGCTGACACGAAACCCTATCGACTTCGTGAAGCAGAGTTATAAGAACAAATATGGTTTTGAGATGAATGATGAACTTACGGCATTGGCCCGAATAGCGATAGAAGCGGCCCGAAAAGAAGAGGAAGGGGGTGAAGAATGAAACTGTTGAATCTTACGTTGTGCAACTTGGCGTCTTTCGAGGGCGAACATGTTATCGATTTCTCCGGAGAACCGTTGGCGGGGGCGGACTTGTTTTCGATAGTGGGAGAAACGGGTAGCGGAAAATCTACGATACTCGACGCTATCTGCCTTGCGCTATACGGGTTGGCTCCACGTTTCTGCGGAGCGGTGAACTTCAAGTTTTATGACCGTGATAATGAATCGAAGAAGGATAAGGAACTCTCGCCCGATGACTCACGAAATATAATGAGAAAGGGCACGAGAAGTTGTTACTCGGAAGTCGTTTTCAAGGCTCGCGATGGGTTCCGTTATAAGGCGCGTTGGGCTTGTTCAATTCCGCGTAGTAAGTATTCTCCACCTGAGCGCAGATTGTGGCGGTATGTAAAAGATGAAGATGGCAATTGGACTGAGGTTGTCGTTGAACTTGGCAATGCAGCTAATAGGGCAAATCGCCGAGTAGACAATAGTGTGATAAACGGAATTATCGGTCTTGATTATGATCAGTTTACACGTACTATGTTGCTCGCCCAAAACTCGTTCGCCAATTTTGTAAAGGCAGAATCGAAGGATAAGGCTAAACTCCTTGAAAAACTTACGGGAACGGAGTTCTATACAAGAGTGGGCCGACAGATTGCCTTGTATAAAAAGCAGGCTGATGATAATTTTATGGCGGTATATAATAAGGTGCAGGCATACGAAGTGCAGAAGTTGAGCGATGCGGAGCTTACCGATGCGCTAACAGAAGTGCGTAAACGGATTACGGCATCCGAAGCAAATCTTCGTTGGTTTACTGACTACCGTAAGCAGGAGGATACTTGCCGTAAGATGGAGCAGTCGCTTGCCGAAGCCAAAAAGCGTGCCGCACTATTGAACGATGTGCGTAGGGAGCTGAAGATACAGTCCGACTTGGAACCCATGCGAGGGGTCTATCAGTCGTGGCTCGATGCGGAGAATGATATAAAGAAACTTGATGAGAGCGTAAAGCAGGGCCAGATGGAATACGAGGCTTTACAAGTTTCGGTAGAGCAGGGCAAAAAGCAACTGCAGACTGTAAAAGAGCAGGAGGCGAAGATTCGTGAAGAAGCAGAATCACTGGCTCCGCAAATTCTAAAGAAAAGGCAACTGAAGGTAAGGCTTGACGCTCAGAAAACGCAAGTAGACGGATTACGCTCTGAAGTGGAGGCGTTGGATAATAAGGCTAAGCAGCTGAAGGATATTATCAGCAAGAATGCATCGACTATGAGCGAATTGGCTACTCAGCGAGATGCGGCAGAGAAGTTCTTATCGGCTATGCAACCTCATCAGGGAATGATTGATGTGATTGATGTGGTGCTTGGCGATTTAGACCGATTACATTCGCAGGAGACATATTACACTGATGGATGCTTGCGGCAGGAGAAATTGCACAAGCAATTGAAGGCTGAAGAGGTTGCCTTATCCGAAGGCAAAAAGCGTTGCCTCGATTTGACTGCACAGCTTACTAAACTTCAGTCTGAATTAGCGGAGAAGCAGAAAGTGCTTTCGTCTGTCGATGTAGATGCGCTGAATCATCAGTTGGATGATATGACTAAGCAGTACAACTTGTTTCATCCGCTTTCGGATTTGGTAGAGGGTGTAAAGAAGGCGTTGCAAGATAAGCAGGTAGCCGAGGCTGAGTTCGCTCAGATTCAACGGAAGCAGAAAACAGTGAGCGAGGAGATGACCAAGCTGTTATCGGAGGAAAAGAATATTTCATCGTTGTTGCCCGGTATGGAAGAGGCGTATCAGCTTACCGCTGGTAAGAATGCTCAGTCTCTTCGTACCAGTCTGCAAGAGGGCAAGCCGTGTCCGGTGTGCGGGGCTTTAGAGCATCCGTACGCGCATGATGTAGACAGTGTTATGTTGCCTCTTAAGCAGGAGATAGCGAGCAAGCGTAAGCGGATGGAAGAGATAAGAACCTTACTCCAAGCTGATGGTACGGGATTGATGAGTCAGTCGTCGGCTTTGAATGCCAGATGCGAGGTGGTGAAATCTACCATAGAGCGATTGACGACTGAATTGCAGCATTCGGAATCGGTGTGGAAAGAAACGACTGTTGGCTATAAGGATTTGCAGAATCTCTCATTGCGCACGGAGAGCGAAGCGATAATAGAATTGCTGAATGCTAAGGTGGCCGAAGTTATAGTATGCGGCAGAGAGGCTCGTGCTCTACTTGCCGATTACGAACGGAAACGAAAGGAAATAGATGCGTTACGTGCGTCCGTCGATAAGAATCATAAGTTGAATGATGAGGAAACGGAGAAATTGCACGCCAGTCAGCTGAAATGGGAGTCGTCTAAAGGTCAGTGGAATCAAAAGCATCAGGAACTGGAGCAGGTAGCTACGCAGAATAAGGATTTGCGTACCGCACTGTCGGTTAAGATTACAGTAGGCGACTGGGCGCAGCGTTACTCTGACGATTATGCGGCTTTTATCGCATCGCTTAAACAGATACAGACTGATTATCAAAACGCCACAACGCAGAAGCAAGAATCCGACAGTAAGCTGAAGATAGCTGCTGCAAAGGCAGAGGAACTGCAAAAGCAGAGTGCCGATTATGCCATGGACGGCGAAAAGAAACACAAGGCGTTCGATGAAGTTCTGCTCTGCTATAAGCAGGAAGACGAGACGTATGCTACTATGTTAGGCGGAAAGAGTCCGGAAGATGTAGAGAAAGAAATAGGTGAGAAACAGAAAACAGCGGCAAAGATCGTAGAAGAGATGACCGAAGATTGCCGTAAGCGGGTAGAGCAATTGGTACACTTGCAGGGATTGCTTAAAGGCAACGTTAATCGTATGGCAGAAAAGCGTACCGAGTGCGGAAAACTTCGTACGGAAATATTGGATTTTGTAGGTCGGTATAATAAAGGTGTAGACGAAGAGAATAGAATAGGCGAGGACGACTTGCTGCATTATTTTGACGCGTCGGTAGACTGGAACGCAAAACGCCAGCGTATAAAGCAGACTGATGAGGAAGTGGCTACGCTGTCTGGTAGCATGAAATCTTGCGTTGATGCTTTAGAGGCGCACATCGCCATGCAGCAGGATAAGGAGTTGGTAGAACGTGCAGTATCCGCTTATGATGAGGCTATTAAAGAACAACTCAGTAAGTCGGAAGCTATGACGGCAGAAGCAGAACAGATAGAAAAGGAATGTACATCGTTGGGCGGAAGACTTTCTGCACACGAGCGGTGCATTCAGGCTACTGCCGATTGCCGAACGGAACTCGACCGCTTAAAGAAGGAGCGCGATGACTGGCAAGAACTTTACGGCATCTTGGGCAATGCCGACTCAGATACGTTAAGAGAGTCTGTGCAAGTATATACGCTGCAGTTCTTGATTCGTCAGGCTAACGTGCATTTGCAGATGTTCAGCAAGCGATATTCTTTAGAGCAAGTTAAAAATTCGTTGGGAATACGTGTTGTAGATCACGACCGTGCCGATGAAATACGCAATGTCAGCTCGCTTTCGGGTGGAGAGACTTTCTTGGTGAGCCTTGCGTTGGCATTAGGTTTATCTTCGCTTTCGTCAAGGAATGTGCCTATGTACAACTTGTTTGTAGATGAAGGGTTCGGTACTCTTGATGGCGATAGTTTGAATATGGTAATAGACGCACTTTCCTGTCTGCAAGCTATGCAAGGCAAGAAAGTGGGTGTTATTAGCCACACCGCCGAGATGCGTGAGCGCATCCGTACTCAGATTCGCATAAAGCGAGTGGGGATGGGCGGTAAAAGCGTCATAGAGATAGTATGACGCTCTATAGTTTATCAGAAATTTATGGTGACTTCTACCGGACAGTGGTCGGAACCGTAGATTTCTGTATGAATCTTCGCTCCGGTCAGTTTGTCAGCCAGTCGTTTTGAGGCTAAGAAATAGTCTATACGCCAGCCTGCGTTTTTCTCTCTCGCCTTGAATCTGTATGACCACCATGAGTAGATGCTCTCCATATCGGGGTAGAAAAAGCGGAATGTATCAATGAATCCAGAGTCGAGCAGTAACTGGAATTTCTCGCGTTCCTGGTCGGTGAATCCGGCATTCATGCGATTTGTTTTCGGATTTTTCAAGTCTATTTCCTTATGTGCTACGTTCAGGTCGCCGCATACTATTACCGGTTTCTTCTTGTCAAGCTCCAGCAGATAGTTACGGAAGTCGTCTTCCCACGTCATGCGGTAGTCCAGACGCTTCAGTCCGTCTTGCGAGTTTGGCGTATAAACGGTAACCAGATAGAAGTTATCCATTTCAAGTGTTATCACACGTCCCTCCTTATCGTGGTGCTCTATGTCGAGTCCGTAGCTTACTGATAGTGGTTGGTGGCGAGTGAAAATGGCTGTTCCGGAATATCCTTTTTTCTCGGCATAATTCCAGTATGATGTATATCCATCGAAAGCAAGGTCTAGCTGACCTTCTTGCATTTTTGTTTCTTGCAGGCAGAAGAAATCGGCGTCAAGGCTCTTGAATGCTTCGCGAAATCCTTTGTCGCAACAAGCTCTGATGCCGTTTACGTTCCATGATATCAGTTTCATAATGACGATCTTATTTCTTTAGGTCGAATAAATAAGTAAGTTTTCCGGCAATGTACGAGTGTGCCGAGCGCGAAAACGGGTCCTTCTTCGTGCTGTGATAGAAATCGCTCAGTCCGAAGTAGTATCGTGCTTCCAGAATGAAGTTGCCTATTCCGGTGCGAATCTCCAAACCGCCACCGCCTATCAATCCGTAGTCAAATTTGTTTTCGGCCATTTTGCCGTATTGTTCCGTAGAGCGGCTGGTCTGATTTTCTGGATGTCCGGTTATCTCTTCCTTCTCATTAATCAAGAAGCCTATCTGCGGACCAAGGTTAACCACGAAACGTGCTCCGTATCCCTTGTCTTTACCAAAGGCGAGGTGAGCCATCAACGGCACCTCTACATAGTTCATCTTACGCTGGTAGGCACCATCGGTAAAACCTTCTTCCATCACTTCCTTCCATCCTCTTTGCGAGTAGTTGACTTCGGCCTGAATACCGCAAATCATCTTGAAGTATTTCTCAGAGATATATCGTGCGGTTATACCGAACTGCGGACCCATGAGGTTAGCCTGGTCTATGGTAGGCGTAAAGCTTACAGAGCTCATGTTAACCCCACCGTTGAATCCCAGTGAGAAATTGCTCCGTTGGTCTTGCAGCTGTGCCATAGCCGTAGTGCAAGACACGATGCTTCCGCATAATATACCAAATATCGTTTTCTTGTTCATCATATACTATTCGAAGTCGAGCTTTATCAGTTCATAATTCTTGGAGAAGTGCACAAAGAACACCTTGCGGTTTATGAATCCGCCCCAGTTGTTCACTCTCTCAAATTTGAATCCGGTCTGGATAGCAGTTACACCACCCTTGTTGAGGTTATCTTCCAACTTATTTCCCCATTGCGACAGTCCGCGCAAGAAGAAGTAGCCTATATCGAATCCCAACATTCCGTATTTAGGATAAGAGTTGGCCATATCTTTGCTATACCAACGACGGTAGTCGCGAGTAAAGTTTATTGCAGCCGGGAAAAGGTTGTTGGTATAGAACGATGAGTAGAAGTAAGTATCCAGTTCGTAGAAGTTTGCCAAGAAATCCTGCGTGTAAGTCTGCCATTCAGGATAACCGAAGAGCTGCATGTTAAAGTTGGGATGCTCACGGCGCACCATGGTAAGGTTGGGCAACAGCTTGGTAAGCGTAGTTCTCTCGCCCGACAGCGGTATGAATATATTCTCGCTTAGGGTATCCATAGCCGCTATGACTGTTTCGGGAGTTACTTCGCTGGTTAAACGAATCTGCTTATACTTAATGCTGTTGTCTTTAAGTTCACTTTTCATGCCCTTTATGAACTCAGATTTGCTCTTGTCTGATGTTCCGTCGTCCATGAATATCACGTTTGTTTTACCGAACTTACGGATAAAGTGCTCATAAACTTCAGAGTATAAGTAAGACTGCGGAGTGTTTACCTGATAAATGTTGGGACTATTAAATACCTGGTCTACTTTCGGAGCGAAAGGAATAACCAAGCGGATATTGTTCTTCTCGGCAAAGCCTGCCACGGCAGAGATGTTTGATGTATGTGCCGGGCCGAAGATGATATCCATATCCTTCATCTCGCTCTTTGCCAAGATAGCATTAACACCGGCAGAAGTATCGTATGTATATATGTCGAACGATTCGCCTTTCTTTTTAAGACTATCCACAGCGATGAGGAAACCCTCGTAGAACTCTGTCATGCGCTGCTGGTCGTTTCCGCCGAATGGCAATAACACTGCTACCTTTACCGTCTGTATGTTTTTAGACGGCTGAGCGTTTTCTTGGAACAATTGTTCATTGCTTGGCGATTGAGATGATTTCTGCGCACTCTCTTTAGGGTAAGGTATAAATAAGAACGTCCCCTTTTTAAGCTTACCTTTTCTCAACTCCGGATTGGCAGCTATCAGTTCATCTTCTGTAATGCCATACATGCGACTGATGCTGAAGATAGTTTCTTTCTTCTCTACCTTATGCATGTCTTTCCAAGATTTCTTGCTGCTGTCTGTTTGAGGGGCAGGAGTCTGCGCAGCAGCAGTTGATGCCAGTTCGGCGCTGTTTGCGTTAGGTATTACTATAACCTGACCTATGCGGAAATTGCTTGCGCTCAGTCCGGGGTTAGCGTCGCATATTTTCTGTGCGCTAATGTTGTATTTTACTGTCAGCTTATACAGAGTTTCGCCTGCCTGAATGGTGTGGAAACGCTTTGAGTTGCTTCCTGTTGCTGTAGTCTGCGGAATCTTTAACGCTTGACCCGCGCGTATCTGCTCATTGCACTGCGGATTCAGTCGCACTATGTCTTCTATAGACACACTGTACATATTGGCTATAGAGTAAAGACTCTGTCCTTTTTCTACGGTATGCAGGAAAAAACCGGTATTATTTTGTGCTGAAGATAGCATAGGGCTTCCGAAAGCCAACGCTAACGAAAAGCTGACAATATGGAGAAATTTCATTTTCATATTTATTTATTGAAAGCAAAAGTACAAAAAAACTTCTTTATCCCTATAATGCGTTATCACTTTTTATCTCTATCTTTGCACGATAGCATTACGACAAACGATTATGGAAGAGGCGAAAGAAACAATCAGCGTGCAAGGGGCACGGGTGCATAATCTAAAGAATATTGACGTAGAGATTCCACGCAACAGCCTGACTGTCATCACCGGTCTTAGCGGAAGCGGGAAATCGTCGTTGGCATTCGATACGATTTTTGCGGAAGGACAACGGAGATATATTGAGACATTTTCGGCATACGCCCGCAATTTCCTGGGGGGAATGGAGCGGCCGGATGTGGATAAAATTACAGGTCTTAGCCCGGTTATTTCCATTGAACAGAAAACTACCAACAAGAATCCGCGTTCTACCGTGGGTACTACTACAGAGATATACGACTATCTGCGCTTGCTCTATGCGCGTGCCGGTACGGCTTATTCATACATCTCGGGCGAGAAGATGGTGAAGTATACCGAAGAACAAATCATCGATTTAATTCATCGCGACTATAAGGGAAAACGAATTTTCGTTCTCGCTCCGCTGGTGCGTACCCGTAAAGGTCATTACAAGGAGTTGTTCGAGCAGGTTCGAAAGAAGGGTTATCTGTACGTTCGTGTAGACGGCGAAGTGAAAGAGATAACTCACGGCATGAAGCTCGACAGATATAAGAATCACGATATAGAGGTGGTGATAGATAAGACTATCGTTACCGATAAGGATGATAAGCGTCTGCGTCAGAGTGTGGCTACTGCCATGCAGCAGGGCGACGGGCTATTGATGATTCTGGATGCGCAGACAGAGAGTGTTCGTCATTACAGTAAAAGGCTGATGTGTCCTGTTACGGGATTGTCATATCGTGAGCCGGCTCCGCATAACTTTTCGTTCAACTCTCCGCAAGGAGCTTGTCCTCGATGCAAGGGTTTGGGTTACGTCAACTTGATAGATGTAGATAAGGTGATACCAGACCGTTCGCTGTCGGTGTACGAAGGTGCCGTAGCTCCTCTTGGTAAGTATAAGAGCGTAATGATCTTCTGGCAGCTAGAAGCCTTGCTCAATAAGTACGACGCTACACTGAAAACCCCTGTATGCGAGTTGCCCGAAGATGCTATAAACGATATGCTTTACGGCTCGGACGAACGCCTGAAGATAAAAAGTACTCTTATTCATTCTACTTCCGATTACTTTGTAAACTATGAGGGTATAGTGAAATATATCCAGATGATGCAGGAAAGCGACGCTTCGGCTACAGCGCAGAAGTGGGCCGATCAGTTCGCAAAGACCGATGTATGCCCAGAGTGTAAGGGAGCGCGGTTGAACAAAGAGGCGCTTTGGTTCCGCATTCATGATAAGAATATTTACGAGTTGGCATCGATGGATATCAGTGAGTTGTATGAATGGCTGAGTCATGTGGAAGAGTTTCTCGAAGACAAACAGCGTGTCATCGCTTCCGAAATTCTGAAGGAGATACGTACACGTCT
>ENA-ORNF01001077-ORNF01001077.1-human-gut-metagenome-genome-assembly--contig:-NODE-1077-length-25386-cov-5.545656_pt1 | contig 25386 bp, 30 predicted proteins | sample MGYA00242110_ERZ509012 | MGnify/ENA primary metagenome ERZ509012 (study PRJEB26280, sample SAMEA2338714) | human gut metagenome | biome: human gut; feature: human-associated habitat; material: faeces...
GACCGGATGCAGGAGGCATGGCCCATGGAGCGGCACTGCGAGGACTGCTATACGGTATTTTACAGCTATAAGCCTGTTTGGATTGCCAATAAAAAAGGAAGTCCATATTTAAAAGATTATAATAATACTAATAAAAAAACAAGAGATGAATTACAAGATTTATTTAATAGTATAAAAATAGATTATAAAGATATTAACAAACCTATTTCAAATGCTGAAAAGAAAAAAGTTGATAGATTTATAGAAGATTTATTAATGATTGAAGCAATAGGTAGTTATTTTGCTTTCAAGTGTCAACAACTATTAAAAAGAAAGAACATCACATATTTAGAGATGCTAGAGATAATAGTAATGGGAATATATGAAAAAGAAAAATCAAGACTTAAACAATCAAGAGATAAATTATATTTAAATTCTGTAAAAGAAAGTTATAATCAGGGATTAGATGATATTAAGAAGACACATAAAAAGAAAAAGTATGTGTCTTTTAAATTACCTATTCTTTATAATTTACTCAATATTCCTTTATTTAATGCAACAGCAGAAGCATATATAGATTCTTTAGTTATTACACATTCTGATGAAATGCTTAAAAAAATACTATTGTTAATACAATTAAAAAAAGAATTAAATATAGACAATCCTATATTTATAGAATTGTTAAATAAACAAAGAAATAGATACATCAATTTTAGTGATGATAAAGTAAGTGGAAGTCTAACTAATATAATTGAAAGTTTAGTTAATTTAGCATATTTAGAAGCAGGAAAACAAAATGACATTATTAAATGTAAATTTGTTGCTGAAATGGATAATAAAACAACTAAGATGTGTTCAACACTTAATAATCAAATATTTAGTATCAATGATTGGAATACATATTCAAGATATAGTGATGCAGATAAAAAGAATGTTATATACCATACTTATGGAATGGTACAAGGAGAAAATCTTCCACCAATAAATAATCACTTTCATTGGTGCAGAAGTACAATAACATATCAAATAGAAAAATAAACACTACTTTATGGTAGTGTACTGGTAATATAGGGGCTTTTTTATGTTTTCTCCACTGTATTACTGGTACAGTGCTATGAAGCACTAGAGGACACAGCAATGTGTCTTTTTCTTTGGAATGATTAACCTAATTAATCAAAAAAAGTTTGGTTTTGAAAACCTAAATTGAAAGGAGAGATTATGAAAAATAATCAAAAAAAAATGGCATTAAATATTCAGTTATTTGCTGAAGAAAGTGATGCAAGTATGGATGGTTCTACCGAAACAGAACAAAAAGTACAAGATGACAATTCAAAAGAAGAGAAAAAGGAAAAAACTTATTCAAGAGATGAAGTTAACAAGATGCTTAATGCTGAAAGAAATAAGTTGAGAAAAGAATTGGAGAAAGAGTTCCAAACTGAGAAATCAGAAGCTGAAAAATTAGCAAAAATGGATACTGAACAAAAACTTAACTATGAACTTGAACAAGCAAAGAAAAGAAATCAGGAATTAACAAGTCAGGTCAATGAACTAACACTTAAAGAAACAGCAAAAAACTATGCAAAAGATAAAGGATTACCTATTGATTACATAGATTTTTTAGATTTTAAAACTGAAAGTGCTGATAGTGTTAAAGAAAAAATTGACAAAATGTCTGGTGTAAGAATAAAAGACTTGGAAGTTTCTCTAAATGAGAGACTAAAACAAAATCCACCTAAAGCAGTAGATGGAAAAAAAGAAACAGAAGATCCTTATCTAAAAGGATTCAAAGATTATTATAAAAAATTAAATTCTAAAAAATAAAAGAGGAGAGTGATAATATGGCTATAAATTTAGCAAAAAAATATAGTCCAGTTGTTGATGAAGCTTTAACAACTGAGAGCAAAAGTTCAATAGTAGTTAATAGTGATTATGATTTTGTTGGTGCAAAGTCAATAGCTATTTATTCAGTAGGCACAGCTAAAATGAATGATTATGGTAGAAATACAGATGGAACAGCAAGATATGGTACTCCAAAAGATTTATCAACTGATATTCAAGAAGAACAAATGGAAAAAGATAGAAGTTTCACATTTGTAATTGATTCAGCAGATGAAGATGAAACACTAGGGGCATTAAATGCTGGTACAGCTCTTGCTAGACAATTAAATGAAGTAGTTATTCCTGAAGTTGATTCTTATGTATATGGAAAGATGGCATCTAAAGCAGGTGCAACAGTGTATGAAGATTTAACAGATTCTAACACTTATGATTCATTAGCAACAGCAAATGCTGTACAAGATGAAGCAAGTGTACCGGAACAAGGAAGAATTGCTGTTTTAGCACCAATGACATATAAACATCTTAAAGCAGATGAAAAGGCAGTTCTTGATACTGATGCAGGTCAAGAAATGAGAACTAAAGGTGTTGTTGGCGAAATGGACGGAACTACAATTCAAAAAGTTAAACAAAGTTTATTAGGAACAGGTGTTAACTATATTCTAGCTCATCCAATAGCAACAACATTCGCATTAAAACTTGCAGAATATAAAATTCATACTGATGCTCCAGGTGTAAGTGGTTCTCTTGTTGAGGGTCGTGTATATTACACTGCATTCGTAAGAAATAATAAGAAAGATTGCATTTATGTATCAAAAACTAAAGCATCTAAGCCAACAGAATCAACAACACCAGATCAAAACGAAACTGGTGGTGAACAAGGAACTGGAACAGGCAACTAATTATAAAGAAGCAAAGGAGAAAATAATGAAAAATTATAAAAATATTGAAACTGGTGTTATTTACACAGTAACTACACCAACTTTAATAAATCTTTTTTCAAAAGATCCTAATTATGTTGAACTTAATGGAAAAGAAAAAGATATTAAGCCAAAAACAAAAGGAAACAAGAAAAAAGATAAAAAAGAAAATAGTATAGAAAAAGATACTAATTCAGAACAAAATATAGAAGAATAATGGAGGTGGAATATGGAAATAATTGATATGATAAAAAAAGATTTAGATGTCAATTACCATGATAAAGAAGATGATGTTATAGAAGAAATGTATAAACATTACTTACAAATAGCATCAAATACCTCAAATAGAAATATAAATGATAAATTGTTAATACCTTATGTATATACTGCTGTAAAATCAGCATATCTAAGAAGAGGAAATGAGGGCTCAACTTCAAACAATGAGGGAGGGCTCTCATCTTCATATATTGATATTGAAGATAAACTAAAAAAAGATGTACTAGCTATTAGAAAAGGCGATTTTTAATGAAATTAAAGAACCTATCAATAGTGTATGTATATTCACAAGTTCCAATTAAAGAATATGGAGAAACTACTATTAAATGGCAATATAAAAGCAAATATAAATTAAATGTACAACAAGATATTAATGAATTAGATACAAATTCAGCAGGTATTATTGATTACGATAGGTTGAAAATAAGAAGTGATTACGATATTGATATAGAAAAAAATGATGGTATTTCTTTGTATGAGTTAAATATTAAAGATAAATACACAGAAGAACCACCAAAATATAGAGTTATATCTAATCCTAAAGTAGGAAATACAACAACGATAACATGTGAAATTTATCATGGAGAATAAATATGTTTAATTGTTCTGTCAAAGTAAAAGATAGCAAAAAAAATATAATAGATAAAATAAATAAATCTTTACCAGAAGCGATGGAAGTAGTGATGCAATATGCACAAGAATATGCACTGAAAAATAAAAAAGGTAATAAAGATACAAGCCTTATACCATATGAGATAAAAAGTGATGTAAAAGGAACAACTGGTAGATTATATACCAATTTTGATTATGCACCATTTTTAGAGTATGGAACTGGTATCAAAGCTGATGGAACACTACCACATATAGGTAAAACAAAAAAGTTTATTGAAAGTGGTATGAAGATTTGGTATTTACCAAAATCAGTAGCAGATGCTAAAGGAAGAGAATTTAGTCCTCAAAGATTAATTAATATCAATGGGGAATTATATTATGTTATGTTTGCTACACAGCCATATCCATTTATGAGACCAACAGCTTTTAATTTAGAAAGTGAGGCAATAAATATATTGGCAAGAGAAATAGCAAAAAGGATAGGAAGTTAATTATGTATGAGTTAGATATTGAGAATTTCACAAAATTTGTTATTAGTAAAGTTGAAACTTTAAATGATAATATCATCTTAAGTAATCCAGATGTATCAGAAGAGTTCCCATGTGGAGTTGTAAGTAATCCTATGGAAACTATAAAAAGAACAGAAGATAATTTTCCTATATATAAAAGATTTTCAATCACTATTGAATGGTGGACTAATTCTAAATATGAAGCAATGGTATTATTTCAAAAATGTAATATATTGTTAAGAAGTATGAACTTTGCTTTAAAAGGAACACCAATAGATTTATATGATGAAATAACTAAGAAACATAGATATGGTGGAAGATACGAAGTAAATTATAATGGTATAACAAATTCATTTGAAAGAGTAATTTAAGCACGAAAGTGCTTTTTAATTTAAAAAGGAAAGGAATGATAAAATTATGAAAAATGGAGAAACTCCAAAAGTAAGTACACTAAGTACATTATGGTATTCAGAATCTTTAGCAGGAGATAGAACACAAGTAGCTTATGTTCAAGAAATACCACCACTTAAATCAGCAAAAGAAGCAATTACATACAATGCTCTTGATTTAGATGAGGAACAACAAGCAAAAGGTAGTAGAAAAGCTGAGACATTAACAATCCCACTTTTATTTACTGAAAAGCAACATGATACATTAAAAACTCTTGCTGATAGTGATAAAGAGTACTACTGGTTTATTAAATTACCAGAATCAACAGCTCAAACTACTGATAAACCTATTGTATTTAATTTTACAGGTGCATGTGATTTAGGACTAGATACAATAGCAATAGATGATCTATTAAAAGAGAATTTAACTATTTATAGAAGTTCAGCTGTAAATGAAACTAAAGGATTCCCTACTTCTGCTGAGCCAGGAGCATAGGGTTTCCTATTTTTTTTAATAAAGTAAAAATGAAAAGGAGAAAATAATATGATTACATTAATTAATAAAGAAAAAGAATTCAAACTTGTTCCAAGAACAAGAAAGGTAGTTGACTTAACAGAAAGGTTAAAAACAAAAAACTTAAATGATTTAATTTTTAATGGATTAAATAATGGAGATTTAAAAGTATTAGCAGAGCTACTTAAAGCATTTGCAGAAAACGAAGATGGATCTTCAGTTTTTTCATCACTAAATACTGCTTATGATTTCATAGATGAATGGATGAGAGAAAATAAACAAGATTATAAGGAATTATATAAAGTTGTAATAGGAGTTACAAATGAAATGGGTTTTTTCAAGGAAAAGATGACAGAGGAGGAACTAAACTCAAGAATCAAGAATCCAATCCCTATAATCAATATTCAGGAATTAATGAACAACTCAGCTCAAAAGTTTATGGATCAAATGGCAGAAGAAGAGTTCAAGGGATACAAAGGTTAGATTATATAGATCTAATCTATGATATAGAACCTTATGCATATAAATTTGGAATGAAACCTTATGAATTTTGGAATAGTACATATAGAGAAATTTTTACATTTGTAAATTCCAACTCTTTGCAAAGAGAAGAAGAATATAAAAAAGAAATTATATTATTTGATGCATTAGGCGAAAAACTATTAGGTGTATTAGCTACTAGACATCCTAGAAATGTAAGTTTAGTGAGAAATACATTTAAAGAATTATTCAAAGAAGAATTAAATCCCTCAAAAGGTCAAACTATTGAAGAACAAATAAGAATTTTAAGAAGTATGAAATAGGAGGGAATTATGGATAATCAAGTTATTCAAGAATTAGAAATAATTATTAAAACACAGGTTGAACAAGCAAGAAAAGAAATAAAGAGTTTCAAAAAAGAAGCATCTGGTTATGCAAAAGATATTTCTAAAGAAATGAATAAAGGATTTGAATCAACAAATTTTGGAGAAACATTTAAATCCATGTCTCCTGAAATAACTAAAGTTAGAGATAGAATAATTGAACTTAAATCAGTAATTGGTTGGTTTTCAAAGCAAAAAGAAATAAGTCTCTTCCAACAAGACAAGCTAAAAGAGTATAAAAAAGAATTAGAAAACTTGATGGAAATCGCAAATGATTTTAATAGTAGAGTTGTAAAAGTTACTGAAGTCAGTGGTGGCAAAACGATTAAATATGATATGGATTATGAATCTGGAAAAATAGTAAGTGATATAGAGGAAATACAACATATATATGATGAAAATCCAATTGAAATTCCAACTATACTTGAAAATCCTGTACAGGATACACCAATCAATAATATCAATAAACCATTACAAAACAACACAGCATCAAGTAGCAGTGAGCCACTTGTAGCAGATAAAGAATCAGTATCAAACATAGATAAGATTAGAAATGCTTTAAAAGAAGCACATGAAGAAATGAAAAAACTAAGAGATGAAGCAGGAATAAGTGAAAGCTTAGGGCTTAATCCTTATGAAGTAATGTCATATGGTGATTCATTTAAATTACTTGCTAGTGATATTGGTCAAACATTTCCAGTTATAGCTGAATTCAAACAAATGGTGGAGCAAAATTTAAATGGTGATTTTGGAGATTCATTATTGCAAAAAGGTGCAGGTGCATTTTTAACTTTAAAAAATAATGCAAGTGAAGCAATAAATACAGTCAAAGAAAAATTTAGCGATTTTAAATCAAGTGCTTCATCAGCTTTTGGATCAGTAAAAGAAACAATTGGTGGTAAACTATCTCCAATAACAGGACAATTTAAAAACATAAAAAACTATGCAACAGGAACTTTTAATAAAATCAAAAATGATATGAAAACAATGGTTGATAATACACCATTAAATAAATTAAAAGGAATAATAGATAAATTAAAAGAAGTAAAAAATGAATCTAAAAAAGTTAAATCTTCTGGAAAAAATATAGGAAGTGGCTTTAAATCATTTGCGAATGATATAGGTAAAGGATTTACTAATGGAATAAAATCTATTAAGAAATTCACATTATCTTTATTAAGCATAAGAACTGCATTTAGTGCTATAAGTAAGGCAAGTCAAGCATATTTAAGTTTTGACGAAACATTAAGTAATGCAGTCCAAAACTGTTGGAATGTTTTAGGAAGTTTATTAGCACCAATAATTGAGTATATAGTTAATTTATTTACTAAGTTAGTTAGTGTTATAGCAAGTTTTGTAAAAGCATTATCCGGTGTTGATTTGGTTGCTAGAGCAAATGCAAAAGCTCTTGATAAACAAAGTAAATCAGCGAAAAGTGCATCACAGTCTTTAGCTGGTATAGATGATATTGATACATTACATAGCAATAATGGCTCAGTTGGAGATTCTACACCATCACTATCAACATCAAATATAGATACAGGACCTATTGATGAATTTGCAAAGAAGATTAAAGACTTATTTAGTACTATATTTGAACCTATGAAAAGTGCATGGGAAACAACAGGACCAAAAGTTATAGACAGTATAAAACAATCATTTGAAAGCATCAAAACAACAATCGGAGATGTTGCAAATAGTTGGTTAAGTGTATGGACAAATGGAACTGGATAAGAACTATGTAACAATATGTTAATAATCATAAGTCAAATATTTGATTTTGTAACAGGATTATCAACAGCATTTGATGAAGCATGGAATCATGCTGGAGCAGGAACAACATTTATTCAGTCTAGCTATGATGCTGTTAACAATTTATTTGGAGCAGTAGAAAAAATAAATAAGAGCATCTTAGATATATGCAATAATGGTACACTTCAAAAAACATTCAGTTATTTAATAAATATATTTACTAATATAAATAAAATTTGAATCTATTGGAAATGCATGGGCTGAGGGAGACTCAGGAACGAAAATATTTCAAAATGTCGCAGACACTATTAATATTGTTTTAGATTTTATTGATGATGTTACTAAGTCCTTATTAGATTGGGTAATTAGTGATGGCTTTCAACAAGCATTAAATACAATATTTGATGTGATTGAGGATATATCTCAAATTGCAAAACAATTTGCTGAATGGGTTAAAACAATGTATGACAAATATATTAAACCTGTAATAGAAGATAAACTATTACCAGCAATAAATGAAATTATTACTTGCATAGGAGATGTATGGAAAGCTGTTAAACCAGTTGTTGATAAGATAATAAAAGCCATAGAAAATTATTTAGAACCTATAATAAAAGATTTAGCAAAATTAATTGGCGGGCTTATAGATATTATTAGAGGAATTGCTCAATTCATTTCTGGTGTATTTACTGGAGACTGGAAGAAAGCATGGAATGGAATTAAAAAGATTACTTCTGGAGTATGGAATTCAATAAAAAGTGCTACTAAAGCAGTATGGGATTCTATATGGGGTGTAATTAAAGGTGTTATAAACTCTATTATTTGGGGTATGGAAAAAATGGTTAATCTTGTAATAAAAGGATTGAATGCAATATTAACTCCACTTAGAAAAGTTGGAAATGCAATTCTTAAAGCAGTTGGTATTGAAAGTTTTAGTTTTACAAAGATACCTGATATTTCATTACCAAGACTTGCTAAAGGAAATGTTGCAACTAAACCAACAAAAGCAATATTTGGAGAATATGCAAATGCAAGAAGTAACCCAGAAATAACATCCCCAGTAAGCCTAATGAAAGAATCATTTAAAGATGTTTTAGATGATTATGAATTAGGTGGAACGAGATTTGATACATTGAAGATAGATGTTGCAGGTAAAAACTTTTACGATGATACCATTGATTACATCAATGATAAAAGTGAAAGAAATGGTGTATCAGTTATAAAGGAGGTGTAATATGGTATGGAAATGTAAGGGAGAAACTCAAAAGTCTCCCTCTTCTTTTAAAATAAATGCCGATGATATAGATATAGATAGTTATAGATCCACTTCATCAGCAAATTTAATTGATAAGACATTAGCAAAGGGCATGGTAAAGTGCTCTTTTTCATGGGATTATTTAACAGAAGAAGAAGCAGAGCACTTGATGGCTTTAACATGGGAAAATCCAATGAAATTAGAAATAAAATGTCCTATATTAGGTGGTAAAACACTTACTGCTGATTTCAGGTGTGCTAAACGAAGTTTAGATATGATTTCAACTGATTCAGTAGAGCAAAGCCAAGCTACACGATGGAAGTTATCATTCACATGTTCTCAAAAAAAGAAAGTGAGTGGGCAATAATGGCATATATAACAAGTACAAAATATAAAAATAAGATTTACGATGAAAATTCATCTCAATATTTAGATTTTTATATTGGTAATGAAAAAATTAATAGAGATTATGTTAAGAGTATGAAATATGATGATAGCATTTTTGAGGGAGATTCTTTTTCGTTAGGTAGTACAATTATAAGTTCATTTGAAATTGTTTTAAGTAATGAAATATTTGATGACTTTGAAACAATTGATGAATTTAAAGTAAATTTCACATTAGAGTTAGATGATGGAGAAGAAATAATTCCATTTGGTAATTATATAGTAAAAGAAAAAGATAGTAGTTCAGGAGATTATACAAAATTTAAACTATATGATTATATGAGCAAATTTGATGCTCTATTTGATGCTAGTTCATTAGTTCCATGTACACGATATGAATTATTGAAAGCAATATGTGATGAATTTAATGTTGAATTAGCAAACGAAAGTATCTTAAATGGAGACATAATAGTTAATAGTTATGATAATTCATTCTCTGCTAAAACATATATATCACTAATTGCTGAAAGAGCGGGCAGTTTTGCAAAAATTACCAGAGATAATAAATTAATATTAAAAAGATTTGATGAAGTTGATGAATACGATTTACCAGAAGATATAGCAGGAGATTATACAACAAATGATTTAAAAACGATAACAGGTGTAAGGTATCAAAATGCAGTAAGTGATTATGAATATGGAAACGAAACTGGAGAAGTAGTTCAATTGTCGCAAGATAGTTTATTTACATGTACAGAAGAAGAAGTGCAAAATATATACAATGTATTAAATGGAATCAGTTACCAAACATTAGAAATCAAATTATGGGGTGATCCAGCTATTGATACAGGAGATATTATTAAACTAGGAAATATTAAAACTTTTGCACAAATGAGCTGGGAATTTGGAAATGGGTTTTATGGAACTTATAAAACAATTTTAAATAAAGCTAATAGTTCTTTACCAGTTCAAAAATTGTCTTCAAAAAAACAAATGAAAAGGATTCAAGCAGTTCTTGATGAAGTAAATGGAAAAATAATATTATTATCGCAAGATGTTGAAGAATATGATTCAAAAATTGCTGAAATAGAATTAGCAACAGATGGAATAAATACAACTGTTAGTAACATAATTGATTTAACAGATCAAGCTAATAATAATATTGAAAATTTATCAAAGTTAGTGGACCAGAAAACAAAAGAATTAAATGATTTATATAATAATTTAAATAATACCGTTGATGTTAATTATGCTGAATTACTAAAGGAATTAGCTAATAAAGTAGATAATGTTGATTTAAGTAATCTTGAAATTAAGTATTCAGAAGAAATTAAGAATACTTACAAAAAAGAAGAAATACAACAAATAATCAATGGAATGGGTTATTGCTTAACAGATGATTTAACTTTTCAAAAAGATAAAAAATACTATGTTAAAGATAATAATAATTATGTTATATATACTAACTATCAAGTTGGAGACAATATTCCATTAGATGATAATAATAAGAATGTAACAATATATGAATATGTATCAGTAACATCTATCGTATCAACAGAATCAAAATTTGATAAAGATGGTATGAGATATTCAAAAAGTAATAAAGATACTTCTACAATAATTAATTACAAAGGATTAGAAGTAGATAATTCAAATCAAGAAGAACTATTATTTGCTGGAATTGATGAAGATGAGAACAGTAAGACAAAAGGAGATTCAATTGTTAGAACTAATAATTTAAAAGTATCAACTTATTGTGAAGTAGGGGTTCATGGAAGATTTGAAGAATATGAGAATGGAGTTGGTTTTTTTATAATATGATGAAGTTAAATATTCAAATGTTTGCTGAACAAACAATATTAAATAATGTAAAATCAACTGGTGGTTCTCCATATGCATATTACACGATTACTGCTATACCAAGTAATAGAAAACTAGACTCAGTTGATATTACAATTAAAGCAACTGGTAAATTAGCGAGTAGTTCTTCCTTTTTAGGTAAAGGTGGAACAATGGGATTACGAGTTTATCCAACATTTGCAGGGAAAGAATCTAGTGATTACATTGAATTAAAAGCAACTGATACCTCATGGAATGGAACAACTTCACATAGTGTTAGCAAAAAATATACTATAACAGGATTATCAGTTCTACAAACTTCAATATCAAATATTAAAGTAAGGGTATCAAGAACAGGAAGTGCAAGTGATGATTATTCACAAGGTGCATCTTTAAAATTAACCTCATGTTCAAATATATCAATTGAATCAGCATCAGCTCCAAGTGTATTAAATAGTATTACTAGTCCATTTAAAATAAATGGTTCATTTACACCAAGTATAACTAAATATTCATCATCATTCTATGATATTATGTATGTTAAATTAGGTAATACAACTATCAAAACAATAGAAGATGTAAAAAGTGGAAGTACATATAGTTTTACAGAAGAAGAAAAAAAGCTCTTATATAGTTTATTTGCAACAGATACAAGTAAAACTTTATCATTTAGTATAAATACATATGTTGACAATAATAAAACAACTTTGTTAGGAACATCAAGTAAGGATGCAATGTGCAATCTAAATAGTTCGTATTTATTAAGTGTTACAAATGAATTTAATATTATAGATTCATTTACTATTAAGATAAATAATGATGGTTTATATGATATACTAACAATTAAAGATTCAAATGGAAATTTAATCAAAACAATAGAAGATGCAAAAAGTGATACTCAATATAATTTTACAGAAGTTGAGAAAAATATAATTTATAGCAAAATAGGTACAAGTTCATATATGAATTTGTATTTTTATTTGACAACTAAATCAGCAAGCAATGGTTATTCTGTTGGAAGTACTCAGTCATTGACTTCAAAATGTAACTTAAATGTATCATCTTTAAATGATGCACTGATTACAATTGAAAATGATGGAACGACTAAAATTACATCAAGTATAGTTAATCAAGGTTTATATGATATACTTAATATTAAATATAAGAATACAATTATTAAAACAATAAATGATGTTAAAAATAATATAACTTATCAATTTACTAATGAAGAAAAAAATACTCTTATTAGTCAATTTGAAAATAATAGTAGTATATCTTTGACATTAGAACTATCTTATAAATCAGCAAGTAATGGTTATCAAATTGGATCACCTAAAAGTATTAGTAAAATTTGTTATTTACCAGATTATTCATTAGTACTAACAGCTAGTTTCTCTGATACAAGTGAATATGACAAATATATCTTAAATAAAAATAAATTAATAAGATATTTATCAAAACCTAAGATGGTATTTAGTGCTGAATCTAGTACCAATAATTGTTATGGAAATACAATTAGTTATTATGTTAATAATGAAGTAAAAACTAGCCCATATCAATTAAATAATTATAACGGCAATAATTATACAATAAAAGCAAGTGATGGAAGAAAAACTGCTATAAATAATCTTATTACTACTGAAAATCTTATAAATTATCAATATCCATCAATAAAAAGTGTAAAAGTAACACGACCATCAGCAACTGGTGGAAACATTGAAGTAGAAATATGTGGATATTATCATGAAGATTTAGTTAATTTGAAAAATTTAGAAAATACTGTATTAAAATTTTGGTATCAAGAAAAGGATGATACATCATCTTATCAAATAGTAAATGATTTTGAAATAACTACATCCAAAGATGAATCAACTAATATAGTATCATTCACAGCAACTAAAACATTTAACAAAAATGGGAATGAATTTAATTATAAGAAATCAGTAGATTTTAAAGTAGAGTTTTCAGATAAATTAAATGTTTCTATTGAAGCCATCAGTGGAACATTGAAAAAAGGTCAACCTGCATGGAATGCATATTCTAATAGTGATGATGATAACGTTATGGTTATTAATGGATTGTTAAATGTAAAAGGTAAAACAACAATTGATGATTCAGTTACATTAAAAGAAAAAGTAATAGTGAATAATTCTATTGAATTAAATGGTAAAGCAACAATAAACAATGCTTTAGATGTAAGTGGTAATTCAACTTTAAGTGGAGCAACATCAATAAATAATACATTGGATGTGAGCGGTAAAACAACTTTAAATGGAACAACAGTTATTAATGAAAAACTAAATGTAACAGGAGAAGTAACATTGGGTAGCAATGTTAAAGTTACTGGAAATATCAATAGTGGTTCAATAACTAGTAGTTCAATAACTGCTAATGGAGACATAAAAGCAACTGGGCAAATAAAAATGAATGATAATTATTGCTTAGGATTTAGCATGATTGGAACTTATGATGAAACAGAAGAAACATAAAGGAGGAACATATGAAAAAGGTATTGACAAGCATTTTTAAAAATGCGATGCTTATACATACATACATACATACATACATACATACATACATACAACAGGAAGGAGGGCTTATATAGCCAACTTCCTAAACAAGAAAAGAGGTGGGATAGCTATTTAACTATTTCACTTTTTTTAGTAGGTGGTTGCTATGGCGACTAAATCAATTTACAAATTAAATAGTGAAAGAATTACTTCAGATTCAATAGTTCATCAACTTGAAGATGAATCTTATATTAATTTAAAAACATATTTAGATAATTTAGAAAATGATATAGAAGAAAAATTAAATTATCAAAAAGGCGACACTTATACTATTAAAGATAGATCATATGTGACAGTTGGTGGAAGCTTGACAGCTGGAAAAGGTCAAATAAGATTTGGTATTTTTGTACCAAAAAAATTAACTAATATAAGTAAAATAACTGTTAACTCAGCAAAAATCACTGTTAGAAATACAGCTGGAGAATATATTCTTGATTATGTTGATGTTACGAATAAAGTGTCTGCAAGTAAATCAGGAGACAATGCAATCCATTTATCATATGCCTCAGGTAGTACAATGAGTGGAACTAATAATACACCAGTTTCTGTTGAAATTGGAGCATTGATTTTAACATTTAATTAAATTGATTTAGCTAAAAAGATATGGCAATAAAAAATATATATGAATTAAATAACGAGAGAATTACATCCGGTTCAATAGTTCATAAATTTGGAACTAATAGTTATAAAAATTTATATCTTTTACTGAATGAAATAGACAGTAAATTAAATAAGTTATTAAATAATAAAGTAGTATTATTTACAGGTAGTACAAATGGTAATATAACTTTAAATGATAGTGTTGTTGGGAAAAAATATATAGATATATTTTATAAAGATAATGATGATACTTATTCTAGTGTTAGAGTAAATAATCCAAATGGAAAAAGTGTTGATATTTCAACTATAGAGAGATGGGGTACTACACTTTATATTAAGCAAAAAAGAATAACAATATCTGACAACAAAATTACAAATGGGAATACAGCAGAAGTGCAATTTAAAGCCACACCTAAAATCACGATAGATACTACTGCTAATAATATAATTATAACTAAGATAATTGGATATATAGAATAGTTAAATAGCCATAATTATGGCGACTAAATCAATTTATAAATTAGATAATGAAAGAATCACATCTGATTCAATAGTTCATCAACTTGAAGATGACTCTTATAAAAATCTGAAAGAATATTTAATACCAAGTACAATGTATGAAATGATTAAAGAGTATATTAAACCTGCTGTATTATATAATGATGCATCAGGAACTAATAGTACTATAACACTAAATGATAGTGCTACAAATTATGAATATATAGAAATTATATTTAGAAATAATGACAATTCGTACCAAAGTACCGGTAAGTTATATAATGCAAATGGGCATACTATTTATTTAATTAGTATTGGTGTTAATAGTAGTGGTAAAAGCTGGTTGAAAGCCACAGAAGTTACACTGAATGGCAACAAAATAACATTTAGCAATAATTATAGCGAGATTACTTTAGCAAATAGTAGTTCAGTATCAGTTACACATACAAACACAAATTACATTACAAGAGTACTTGGTTATAAATAAGAAAGGAGGCATAATGAGTGAAGAAGTAAAAGAATTGTCGCTCGCTCTTTTTCAATATGGTGGAACAGCAGTTATGGCTGTTCTTTTTGTTGTATATCTCTTTAATGATAGGAAAGACAGAAAAGAAAAAGAGGTAGAAGAATGAACTGAACCCCAAAAGTTGGACAGTTTATAAATAGTTTCTAATTAGAGGATTGTAACCTGTAATTTACAGGAGACAGTCCTTTTAATTTTATTTTAATTCTATCATAATTATAATAATTAATATAGTCATCAATTGCTAAAATTAATTCATCTAGTGTTTTGTATTTATCTTCTTGATCATAAAACATTTCAGTTTTAAGTAGTCCAAAAAAGTTTTCCATCATTCCATTATCCATACTATTTCCTTTTCTGGACATACTTTGTTTTATACCTTTATTTTTTAGTCTTTGCTGATAAGATTGGTGTTGATATTGCCATCCCTGATCTGAATGAAATATTAATCCTTCTAGATTTTTGCCATCAAATGCTTTATTAAGCATATCACTTATCTGCTCTAGATTTGGTGATTTAGAAGTGTTATAAGAAATAACTTCACCGTTAAATCCATCTAATATTGGTGATAAATAACATTTTTCTCCTCGAAGATTAAATTCAGTAACATCTGTATACCATTTTTGATTAGGCTTTTCTGCATTAAAATTTCTTTCAATTAAATTATCAGCAATTTTACCAATGGTTCCTTTATAAGATGAATATTTTCTTTTGTTTCTTTTTAATGGCTTTAAACTTAGTTTAACCATTATTCTATAAACTTTTTTATGATTAACATTATAACCTTGGTTTCTTAATTCTAACGTAATTCTGCGATAACCATATCTTTCTTTATTATTAATAAATATTTCTTTTATTTTATCTATTATTTCTTTATTTTTATCATCTTTATCTATTTTAGATAAGGTATAATAATATACTGATTTAGCTAAACCAGATACTTGTAGAAGAATCATCAATGGATATATTAGCCGAAGTTCACTTACAACACTTACTTTTTCTTCTGTTGTTGATTCTTCCTTGCTTGAACAACGGCTCTCAATTTTTTTGAGTATTCTAGCTCCGCCTTTAAATATAAGTTTTCTTTTTTTAATCTTTCATTTTCTTCTTCTATAGTTTCTATTTTGTTTGTTATTTTAGGCTTTTTTGACATAGTTGGACTCCTTCCTCTTTTTCGTTCAACTATATTATAACTCATTTCTTTATAATTTTTAATCCAATTAACTAACATTCCTTTACTTAATAGGCCTAAATCTAATGCTACAGCCCATTTTGCTTCACCATTAATTAAAACTCTATCTATTGCTTCCTGTTTCTCGAATTTAGTATGAATTCTATTTTTATCTGTTCTTAAAATGTCTATTCCATGTTTATCTATTAATGCTGTTAGATAATTGATTATATTTTTACTTACCTTGTATTTACTTGATAGACTTCCTACTGACATTCCCCCTTTTTTATCAATATATATATTAATTTTATCTTCATAAGTTAATTTTGACATATAAAAACCTCGTTTCTCTTGTGTCCAAGAAACGGGGTTCATATCAAAGTATCAGTTTTTCTTTATCTTTTAATATTGCTATCTATATATATTAACAACTCCATAATATAGTTAATGTAATGTTTCTCTAGATTTTCCTTATTTAAACTTATATGTATAGCATCTGCCCTAAAAGCAAAATTAAATCTTGTACAAATTTTAGTTGCCTCAATAAACAAATCTTCAATATTAAGTTTACTATACACATCATTATCTAGTTTTAAAGTAAATTTCATCTTATCATTAACTAACAACTTAATTTTAAGTTTATCAATTAACTTTTCAACTAATTCCTGTTTCATATAAATATCAATTTCTTCGCTAACAGTACCAAATCTATCTTTAATAACATCATACACCGTTTCATATTCATCAATACTATTAATTTCACTTATCATTTTGTGTATCTCAATTATAATTGCATCTTCATTAGAGTACTCACTTCCTATATGTGTAGCAACATCGTCTATATTAGTCTCTTTTTCCTCTTCATCCATCACTACACCATTTAACTCTTCATTAATTAGCTCAATGTACATATCTACTCCAACTGAATCAATAAACCCAGCTTGTTCACTACCAAGTAAATCCCCAGCTCCACGAATACTTAAATCTCTCATTGCAATTTTATAACCACTTCCAAGCTCAGTAAACTCTTTTATCGCTTCTAGTCTCTTTTGTGCTGTCTCACCAAGCACCTTTTCTTTATTGTACATCAAATAAGCATAAGCTTGCCTATCTCCTCTTCCAACTCTTCCTCTAATTTGATAAAGCTGTGAAAGTCCAAATCTATCAGCATCCATTACTATAATAGTATTAGCATTAGGTATATCTATTCCATTTTCAATAATAGTCGTACTTAAAAGAACATCAAACTTACCTAAAGTAAAATCATACATTATATCTTGCATTTGCTCCTTATTCATCTTCCCATGAGCATAATTAATACTAACTTCAGGCAATAGCTTTCTAAACTTTTCTGCAATGCTAGGCATATCCTCAACTTTATTATAAAGAATAAACACTTGCCCACCTCTAGCTTTTTCTTTCAATACAACATCCCTTAAAACATAAGCATCATAACTAATAACATAAGTTTGAACAGGCAACTTATTAACAGGCGGAGTTTCAATTAACGATAAATCTCTAACTCCAATCAAACTCATTTGTAAACTTCTTGGTATAGGTGTAGCAGAAACAGAAAGAACATGAACATTAGACTTGATCTCCTTAATTTTCTCTTTATGCATAACACCAAATCTTTGCTCTTCATCAATTACTAAAAAACCCAAATCCTTAAATTTAATATCACCAGAAAGTAGCCTATGTGTTCCAAAAACAATATCAATTTTTCCACTTTCTAAGTCAGATAAAATATTTTTAACTTCTTTAGCTGTAGTATACCTATTTAATAAAGCTATATTTACAGCATAATTTTTAAATCTTTTAGTCGCACTTATATACTGTTGATAACTTAAAAGTGTTGTTGGACATAAGTACATTACTTGCTTATCATTCATTACTGCCTTAAACATCGCCCTAAAAACAACTTCAGTCTTACCATAACCAACATCTCCACATAAAAGTCTATCCATTGGTTTAGAACTTTCTAAGTCTTTTTTTATTTCCATAGTAGTCTTTAATTGGTCTGGAGTTTCCTGATAAACAAATTCACTCTCAAAAATCTGTTGCTCTGGTGTATCTTCCTTGAAAGGTTCAACTTTTGATATACTTCTATTTTTATAAATTTTGATTAACTCTTCGCTTATATCATGAATTTTCTTTCTAATCTTCATCTTTGTTTTTTGCCATTCAACACTATTTAACTTATGAATGACAGGCCTTGCACCATCTTTAGAAGAATACTTATAAAGTTTATCTACTTTATCAACAGGTAAATATAATTTATCGTCCCCCTTATACTTAATCAAAATATAATCTCTTGGTAAACCATTCTTCATTATAGTGCTTATTCCCATATAAACACCAATCCCTGACTCCTTATGAACGACATAATCTCCAACTTCCAGTTTATCAATAGAATCTATCTTTTTACCCATCTTATAACCAGTATTATATTTAATCTTCTCTTCATGTCCATTCAAATCATTTTTTGAGTAATAAGCTTTGCCTTCATAAACAAAACCTTCTAATAAATCTGTATCAATTACTTTGCTCTTATCAATTTTTAATTTCTTAATAAACTTTTCATCATTAGAGCACAAAAAACTATTTTTTTCGTTTAAATCACTAACAAACTTATTAGCATCATTATTATAGTTAACTATTTTTACGGCCGCAATGTTTAAATCTGATTTTCCATTTTCTATTGTATCTACAAATATTTTACTATCAGACTCTATATCAGCTAATAAAAAATTATAGTTTTCTTCATTATAATAATTAATCTGTTCTATTAAACTTTTTTCAACCATCTTTATTTGATTATAATCTTGATATACTAATAAAGGCTCATTTAAATAAGATAGTATACTTGAATTGCTACCATTATATTCATCATTAACTGGCTTAATAACAACTTCTTGCGTATTTTGAATAGACAATTGTGTATTCTCATTAAAATACTTAATCTCATCTATCTCTTCATCAAAAAATTCAATTCTAACTGGATGATCAGAAAATATTGGAAACACATCAATTACAAATCCTCTTACACTAAACTCCCCAGTATTCGTAACTAAGCTTTCTCTCTTATAACCAATATTTGTTAACTTTTCTATTAAATCATCTCTATCAATAGTTTTACTAACTTTCAAATTAATAGCTTTTTCTTCAAAACTATTTTTAGCTGGAAATTTCTTCAAAAAACTACTTGTATGACATATTAAAATCTTATTATCTGTACTATCTATATTATTTAAGAACTTCATTCTCATGTACATTAACTCAGGACTAGACGCGATAGCTTTCTTAGTAAGAAAATCATCATCCGGAAAAATATACACACTTTCCTTTAAATAATACTGTAAATCCCTATAAAGCTGGTTAGCCTCATTTAAAGTCGGAGTAACTATAACAACGCTTTTCTTCCAAGCAAAAAACATATACAAGAGCATTTGATTGTATATTTCATTTTTACTAACATTAATCTTCATTCCATCTTTAAATTTAAAATCAAACAAACCATTAAGCATAATATTCACCCATTATATTTACTCATTAACTTTTCGAATGGCAAGACTACAAAATCTTCAATTATCCTATTAATAGTATTAAACACATAATATAAATTATTCAAATCATGCTTGCTAAATTTTCCCAAGACATAATCAATTGTATCTCCTTCAGGTTTAGATATTCCAATTCTAATTCTCTTAAAATTTTCTGTACCTAAACATTTAATAATACTCTTAATTCCATTATGTCCACCACTTGAACCACTCGCTTTTATCTTAATAGTCCCAACATTAAAATCCATATCATCATAGATTATTAAAATATCTTCTAAGTTAATCTTATAATAATCCATTACTTTTCTAACAGCCTGTCCACTATCATTCATATAAGTAAGAGGTTTAACAAATAAGATTTTCTCTCCATTAATTACCTTTTCAACTATCATATAATTATCTTTCTTCTTAAAATTTGACCCATCAATATAATTATCAATAGCCATAAATCCAGCATTATGTCTAGTATTTTGATATTCTTCTCCTGGATTACCAAGTCCAACGATTAATTTCATTTCTTACCCTCCTCATACATACTATATAAAATATTCCTACTAACTTCATTTTTCTTAGAAACATATTTAACTGCATCATTTGGTTTAACACCAAGTTTAATTAAGTCCATAACTTCCTTAAAAGAAACTTCATAGTCAACTTCATTCTTATTATTATCAATAACGATTACAATTTCGCCTTTCACTTCTTTATAAATTTCCAAAGCCTCGCTAACACTACCCCTAAACACCTCTTCATGAAGCTTAGTTATTTCCCGGGAAATACTTATTTGAATATTTCCCAAGATTTTTTCTATATTTTGTAAAGTTTTATAAAGTCTATGAGGTGCTTCATATAAAACTATTGTAAAGTTGATACTCTTTAACTTCTCTAATTCATGACACGCCTGTCCTTCTTTAGAACTCAAAAATCCATAAAACAAAAATTTTTCTTGATTAATATTAGACATATTTAAAGCAGGTACAAAAGCACAAGCGCCAGGTAAAGCTATCACATTAAATCCATTCTTTATAACTTCAGACACCAAAACATTTCCAGGATCACTTATAAGTGGAGTTCCCCTATCTGTAACAACGGCAATATTTTTTCCTTCTTTTAATAACTCCACTGCCACACCACTAGCTTTAGCTTCATTAAATTTCTGATTTTGATAAATCTTCTTTTTAATATCTAAGTTATTTAAAAGTACGCCAGTCACTCTAGTGTCTTCTGCAAAAACTGCATCTACTTGTTTAAGCACTTCAACACTTCTAAAGGTCATATCTTTCATATTTCCAATAGGTGTAGGTACTATATAACAATTACTATTTTCCTTATCATAACTCTTTTGTATCATAACTACCTCTCTAACATTCTATTTATTTCTTTTGTATAACTGCCATCACTATTGTGACAAATAAGTGGTTCTAAAACTTTTAATCCAACTTTTCCATTTTTTTTAGCGTCAATTAATACCAAATTTGAATTTTCTTTCGTTTTAGGATAAACAAATCTAATTCTTTTCGGCTGCAAATTATACTTTGTAAGCATATTTATTATTTCAACAAGTCTATCAGTTCTATGAACTAGAACCAAACTTCCATTATTCTTTAGTAATTTTCTGCTTATTCTACAAATATCTTCTAAATTCAAAAGTATTTCATGTCTTGCAATAGACTTAACCATATTATCATTCAAATTACTTGTCTCACACACTTTAAAATAAGGAGGATTACAAGTTATCAAATCAAACGTATCTGTTTCAAATACCTTATCTAAATCTTTAACATCCATATTTAATAACTCTATTCTATCTTGTAAATTATTAATTTTAACAGACTCACTTGCTAAATCATAAATTTCCTTTTGAATTTCAACTCCCAATATATTAGACTTTGTAATAGTACTAAGTATCATTGGTATAGGAGCATTTCCCGTACACAAATCAAGTATTCTCATATTATCTCTAAGCACGCAAAATCTTGGAATCATAACAGACTCCAAGCTGAAATTAAAGTACTCATTGTTTTGGACTATCTTTAACCCATCATAGCCAACTAAATCATTAATTACATTTTTCACATTCATCACACTTACTTTTCAAAGTAACTTCAATTCTACCTTCATTAGGAACATCAACAACATAAATTTTCTTTAATATATCAATTGAAACCACAGTCCCAGTTCCCTTTTCAGTCTCTACTTTTTCTCCTAAAATAGGCATTTCTTTTCTATTTTCAGAATACACTTCATCTTCATAAGTCAAACAACAAAGTAACCTTCCACACTGCCCATTAATTTTACTAGGATTAAGCGCTAAGTTTTGATTTTTAGCCATATTTATTGAAACGGAATCAACAAAATTTTTCATATAACTTGCGCAACACAAAACACGCCCACATTGCCCAATTCCAGAAACTTCTCTTGCCTTATCTCTAACACCAATTTGTCTTAACTCAATTCTTGTTTTATAAATTGACGCTAATTCTTTAGCCATATCTCTAAAATCTACTCTTTGGTCAGATAGAAAGAAGAAGATTAACTGATTTCTTTCAAAAGTAAAACTAGCTTCAATTAAATTCATATTAAGTTTTAACTTCTGCGCTATTTTTCTAGCAGTATTTAAAGCTTCTTCGGCATTTTTTAAATTAGATTCATGTATTTTCAAATCTTTTGGTGTTGCAATTCTCACTACATCTTTCATATTACTTAATTCTTCTTTATTAATAATATTACTTATTATAACTTTACCCACTTGAAGACCTCTTTCAGTAGTGACAACAACAAAGTCTCCATCTTTTATTTTCAAATTATTACCATTGAAAAAATAATACTTTCCATTCTCCTTAAAACTAACAGCAACTACATTTTTCATTCAATCACCTACCATCTCACTAATAAGTCTTATCATAAATAAATTAATATTTAAATTATACTCAAGTTTATTTTCACTCTTACTAAGTACAAACATCTTTCTAATAATATCATGTATAGAATTTAAATCATTTACATACTTTAAATCACTTAGATACTCTTCAAAATAAATAATATTTCTACCTAATATAAGATTAAAAACATCACTATAAAAGTATTTCATAATTTTTAACATATTAATTACATTATCTTTTTCTTCCTTCTTACTAATTATATCATACAAATACCCAAAAGAAGAAGACTTTTTTTCTTCCATAAGTCTAATTAATTGAATTGTTTTAAGAATTACTTCATCTGAATAACTTTTAATATCTAAAACTTTGATATTTTGTATTGATAAAACCTGACATCTGCTCTTTATAGTTGGTAATATCTTATTTATATTAGTAGTTATCAAAAAAGCATAAATATTACTTTCTGGTTCTTCCAAGAATTTTAGTAGTGAATTTGCTGCATAATCATTCATTTTATGAGCCTCATTAATTATATACACTCTGTTTTTATGAGTTTGACTATAACTTTTAAGTTTATTTTGTAGTTCTAATATTTGCTCTTTAACAATTTTATCATTTATGGGTTTAACAATAACCACATCACTACAATTATCAATATCAACACTTTCTTCAAAAAAATAATTATTTAACAAGAAAGAGAGTTCTTCTTTTATAACAGAATATTCAGTATTACACACCAAAAAAGCATGACTAATCCTATCTTGACTAGCCATTTGTTCAAAATAATTACTAAGCTTTTCTTCCATAATACCACCTACTATCTCACATAAAATGCTTTAAAAATGCAAGACCAAACAAAGCAGGAATACCTAATAAACTTACAAATATAACACTTACAACATTAATAGGTATTATAAACCCTGCACTTGAAGTAATCAAATCAACTGTATAAAGCATACATAAAGCCATCACAAGTCTTTTAATAACTAATACTATAAATTGCATAATACCCTCCAATTAATAGTATAAACTTATTCATTATTTATGACAAAAATTTTCTATCATCAATTGCTCTAATAATTGTTAATGGGTCTAAATACTCAATGTCTGCACCCATTGGAAGTCCATAAGAAAGTCTAGAAACTTTTACATTCTTTTTCTCTAATAACTTTTGAATATAAAGACTAGTCATTTCACCTTCTACAGAAGGGTTAAGTGCAATTATAACTTCTTTTACTTCATCACTAATACGTTCAGAAATCAAAGAATTTAAATTAATATCTTCTGGATTTACCTCATCAATTGGAGATATTAATCCACCAAGCACATGGTAAACTCCACTATATTTTCCAGTTTTTTCAAACATAAACACACTTTTTGAGTCTTCCACAACACAAATAGTAGACTTATCTCTATGTTCATTATCACAAATATTACAAATTTTCTTATTAGTTAAATGTCCACATACCTTACATTTTCTCATATTTTCTTTAAATCTGTTTAAATTAGCAGCAAATTCTTCTATTTTATCAATATCAATTTCATTAACTGCATAAACATATCTTTCAGCAGACTTTTCTCCCACACCAGGCAATAACTGAAAACTTTCTTTTAATTTTTCAAATTCATCAGGATAAATCATTATACTAGAAAAGTCCCCCTAAACCACCAGTATATTTACCCATTTTTTCTTCTTTCATTTTTGAAATTTTCTTTAATCCATCATTAACAGCAATTAAAATCATATCTTCTAATATTTCCTTATCGTATTTATCATAAATGTATTTTTCCTTTAAAAATTGTCCTGCAATTTTATCACTTTGTTCTAAAATTAATATATTATTAATAAACTTTGTTACTTGATCATCATTCCATGCACATCTTTCAATGAGTTTATCCTCGAAAGCGTGATTGTTTCTTTGATTACCAGTAAATGTAACTATGCTTGCCGAATTCATTGGAGTTGTTAGAATTTGTTTCATTCTTTTTTCAATTAATGGTCTATATAGAACACAAATTCTTTTCCCATTTTTAATAGTTTCTTCTTCATCTATTAAATTAATAGGATAATATTCTACTCCATCTATCAAAATCAAAATTAAGCATTAACATTAGCTTCTTCATTTTGAACAATTCTAACATTAGTGGCTTTACCTAATTCTTCATCAAAATCAAACTCAACTTTCTCTCCTTCTTTAAGAGTTTTAAATCCTTTCATTTTAATCTCTTTAAAATGTACAAATATATCCTTGTCTGCTTCACTGCTTTCAATAAAACCATAACCCAACTTATCATCAAACCATTTTACAATTCCTTGCATATAAATCACTTTCTCCTTTTCTTATTCTTAAAATTATTTTCTTTTATTTTTTTATCTTCTTTTTGCTCTGGTATTGTTTCTTCAGTTTTATTTATAAACTTACCAGTAGATACATCATATAAAAAATCAAT
>ENA-ORNF01001086-ORNF01001086.1-human-gut-metagenome-genome-assembly--contig:-NODE-1086-length-25213-cov-5.640035_pt1 | contig 25213 bp, 20 predicted proteins | sample MGYA00242110_ERZ509012 | MGnify/ENA primary metagenome ERZ509012 (study PRJEB26280, sample SAMEA2338714) | human gut metagenome | biome: human gut; feature: human-associated habitat; material: faeces...
ATGAGCTTGCTCATAGGTGGGTAGGATTGTGGGAGTGCGAAGCACGGAACAATCCGTAGGCGTCAAAGTCGGGGCTTTTAACCCCGACATCATATTATCCCAAATATTTTGCACGCAATAGTTGCGGCAATTACTATCGCAAGCACTATGTACTGATACACACGCTCGCCCTTACCTGATGTTATCTCGGCTTCCACCACGTAATGATGCAGACACCAGCACAAAAGCTCTATGTTCTCCATCATATAATTAACTGTAAATGTACCACAGATTTTCTTTCCGTACCGGTCATACAGTGCCATTGAACCTTCTTCGCTGATACGCATTCTGCCTATATCACGGATATCCATTCTTCTGCGTCCTATAGTAATCCCATCCTTATCAACCTTAATTTTCCTGCCTACCGAAAAAGGCTGAAGACTGCCATCTGCAATCATGGAATCAACCAGCGCCGCATCACCCTTGCCCTCAAGCATTGTAATGCACTGCTTTATCACTGCATACTTTTTGTTTTTATCCTCATCTGATACAGCGTTACAGTACCTTAAAATATTCATCTGTGTATTCCCCTCTATAAATCTATTTAAAAGCTTGATTCCATGTCTGATATCAGGATATGTGTCACTTTGCTTTTTTCAGCTCATAAAGCTTCTTAAAATCCAATTAAAAAAGACTTAAACCCGCACAGCCGTTACTGCGGCAAGCTTTCCGCCTAAGTCTTATTTTATTCCAATGTCCGCCTATTCAAGAGTTCCAAGCATTGCAATGAGCGTCTCCTTATCATTAAGCTTGGGATTCTCCATAACAATATGAAGCAGGCTGTTAAGCGTCTCTCCTATTCTTGGGCCGCTCATTCCAAGCTCCATAAGGTCACTTCCGCTAATGTCAAGATCTTTTATTGAGATACAGTCGCCACGCTTTATTATCTCTTCATAAAGTCTGTTTATGACCTCAACGTGCTTCCTGGCTGCTGTCATCATGATACCTGTTGTCTCTTCCTTAGCTGTTATAACGCTTGTCTGATGCCGCATAAGCAGTGGCAGGAAATCTCTTCCGTACATGTGAATCGCTTCCCTTACCGCCGGTTCTGTCTCGTCTATTGATGTCTTAGACAGACGCACTATCTTGGTAACAGTATTAATCGTATTATTATCAAGCTTAAGTGCCTTAAGCTCAGCATTGGCATTATCCGCATCTGCAGCATTATAAAGAGCTGCATAACGAAGATACGGACTATTACCGGCATGCATCAGAAGCGTGAGTGTTGAGTTGCATCTTCTGTCTGTAAGTATTGAATCCATAACCGGAAGTACATACTGTGTAAGCCGTGTATCACACAGACGCTTCACATAATCCGGATGGTCTGACATAAGAATCTTGCCAAGTTCATCGTGAATTCTCTCCATGCTCACCTTGCTTATCGTGTCAGCCATTGCCCCGATTGCAGAATATGTATCCTCATCTATTATAAATCCAAGCTGTGCCGAGAATCTTATGGCACGCATCATTCTTAACGCATCCTCAGTAAATCTCTCACGGGCATCACCTACGCAGCGCACTATTCCGGCCTGCAGGTCACCTATTCCATTGAACTCATCAACAAGCCCGTCAGAATTGTTGTAAGCCATTGCATTAATCGTAAAATCGCGTCTCTTGAGATCATCCCTCAGATTCGCAGAAAACTCAACAGAATCAGGATGTCTTCCGTCGGCATAATTACCGTCAATCCTGTATGTAGTCACTTCATATCCGGTATCACCCATCATAACAGTGACAGTTCCATGCTTGATTCCCGTATCAACAGTGCGTCTGAAAAGCTGTTTTACCTGCATAGGAAGCGCCGAGGTTGTAATATCCCAATCCCCCGGCGTTCTTCCTATAAGGCTGTCCCTTACGCATCCTCCCACGACATACGCCTGTCTTCCGTCTGCCTCAAGTGTAGACAGAATCTCCTGCGCATCCGTGGGAATATTAATTGTTACATTATGTAAATCCAAATCATTCAAATCAGTCATTAATAAGCTTTGCCCCAATATACCATTGCCTTGGCAGGTCTGCCGCAGCATACGCACACATCAGAAAGATGCTCCTGCTCAAATGGCATACATCTTGACGTTGCTGTGGTCTCTTCCTTAATCTTATCTTCACATTCCTGATTGCCACACCACATAGCCTTAATAAATCCCGGCTTATTGGCAACAGCATCCTTAAATTCATCATAATTAAGTGCAACAGTTGTATGGCTGTCACGATGCTTTCTTGCTCTCTCAAGCATCTCCTTCTGGATTATCTCGAGAAGTTCACCAACCCTGACATCAATCTCATCAAGAGAAACTGTAATCTTCTCACCGTTATCTCTTCTGACAAGTATAGCCTGATTAGCTTCTATATCACGAGGTCCCATCTCTATTCTAAGCGGAATACCTCTCATCTCCTGCTCCGAGAACTTCCAGCCCGGACTCTTGTCACTGTCATCAACCTTAACGCGGAAGTTAGAAAGTACTTCCTTAATCTCAAATGCCTTATCAAGCACACCCGGCTTCTTCTGCATTACAGGAACGATACATACCTGTACAGGTGCAATTCTTGGTGGAAGCACAAGGCCGCTGTTATCACCGTGAACCATAATAAGTGCGCCGATAAGTCTTGTTGTCATTCCCCATGAAGTCTGATGAACATACTTAAGCTTGTTATCCTTGTCTGTGTACTGGATACCGAATGCCTTGGCAAATCCATCACCGAAGTTATGGCTTGTACCTGACTGGAGCGCCTTGCCGTCATGCATAAGTGCCTCAATAGTATATGTAGCCTCTGCTCCGGCAAACTTCTCCTTATCAGTCTTACGTCCCTTTATTACAGGAATTGCAAGAACCTCCTCTACGAAATCTGCATACAGGTTAAGCATCTGCTGTGTTCTTGCCTCAGCTTCCTCTGCTGTCGCATGTGCTGTATGTCCTTCCTGCCACAGGAACTCTCTTGAACGCAGGAACGGTCTTGTCTCCTTCTCCCATCTTACAACTGAACACCACTGGTTGCAAAGCTGTGGAAGATCTCTGTATGACTGTATCTCATTCTTATAGTAATCACAGAAAAGTGTCTCAGATGTAGGTCTTACACACATCTTCTCCTGAAGCGGCTGAAGTCCTCCTTCTGTCACCCATGCTACCTCAGGTGCAAAGCCCTCTACATGATCCTTCTCACGCTGAAGAAGGCTCTCAGGAATAAACATAGGCATGTACACGTTCTTCACACCTGTTGCCTTAAAACGGCGGTCAAGTTCATGCTGGATGTTCTCCCATATTGCATATCCGTCCGGTTTAAAAATCATGCAGCCCTTAACACTTGAATAACACATAAGGTCTGCCTTCTTAACAACGTCTGTATACCATTGTGCAAAATCCTCTTCCATGGAGGTAATTGCTTCAACTAACTTCTTATCCTCTGCCATTACGCACTCTCCTAAAGTTTTTTATTAATTATTTTATCACGTTCAATATGGCATTTCAATAGCTGTATTCCGCCTTTTATGAGGCAATATGACACCGGACCGAGTACAAATCCCCAAAAACCATAGACAAGCAGACCTATATATATCGCTGCCATCATTGTTACCGGTGATATATCAAGCCCCTTACCCATGAGCTTTGCCTCAAGAATCTCTCTCTCAAAATACGTTATCACATATACCGTCATAAGGACTGCCGCATGCCATACATTGCCTCCAAGCACTGCCATTATGCTCCACGGAATAAGCACCGTTCCAGTCCCAAAAAACGGAAGTGCATCCAGAAGACCTATTGCGATACCTATTACCACAGCATACGGATTGCCTATAATCAGAAGCCCTGTCGTACACACCACCGCAGTACAGCATATTATAATAAGCTGCGTCTTAAAATACACATTTCCAAGCCTTGCAAGTGCGCTCCATAACACGTCTGCCTCTTCCCTGAATCTTGTATTTTTCTTCCACTTCCTGTAACTGTTCATGTCACGGCTCATATACACTGTGGATATTATAAGCATGAAAAATGCACCTGCCAACAAAAGCATTTTCTTCATAGCTGCAGATGCATATGCAAATGACGTTCCCATGGCAGAAGCCATCCGTCCACCATCAAATGATTCCTTCAGCGAATCAACTCCATTGCATACCATTCCATACATACGTCCAATCTCAAGTCCAAGCCACCCGTCCATGCGCTCACATGCCTGTAACACATGTGCATCACACATCCGGCAGTAATAATCATAATTACTTATAAGCCCCCTGATTTCTGATATTGCAAAATATCCAAGTGCTCCGATAACTATGGCTGCAGCCGCCGTCAGAGCTGTGACAATTACAATTGCCGCTGCCGTCTTATTCCCCCGGAACAGCCTGCCATGAGCAGTATCCGCAAGTGCCGTCACTTTATTCTCCAGAAGAACTGACAAAAAGAACGCCAGTACAAACGGTGCTGCGAGCGGCAGAATATATCTGACGCTTAAGAATACAGCAATGCTTATACCGGCACTTCCTCCAATAAGTATTAACTTGTCTCTGATATCTTTGTTCACCGGCTCCACCATATGCAGACGCTTTAACATCCACACCTATCTGCATTATGGTATTATTGTTCCACCAATTCTCCCGGCTATTCAGCAATTTTCAAAAATGACGGTTCCGTCTCGTAATGCCTGCCTGCAACATCCACTGCACATGCACACAGCGCAATCTGTCCATTTGCAAGAACAAGCTTCCCGGCTATATTACTGTTGCTGCCGTACTTTGCATCACCCACAAGTGCATGACCTCTTGATGCAAACTGCACACGAATCTGGTGGTGCCTTCCGGTTACAAGCTGAATTCTCACAACCGACATTCCATCAAGACTTCCTATCACCCTGTAATTAAGTTCTGCACGCTTTGCACCCGGCTCGCCCTGAGAAGCCACATGTGATGTATTGCTCCCGGCATCCTTTACAAGATAATCTGTCAAAGTGCCCTCAACTGCATCTATGCAGCCCCAAACAACAGCTATGTATGTCTTATTAAATGTATCCTGCTGCATAAGCCTGTTAAGTCTTGCAGCATCCCTTGATGACTTTGCAAACACCATAAGTCCCTCAACAGGCCTGTCGAGCCGGTTGATCACTCCTATATATGTGTCCTCGCCCTTCTTACGCCTGTATGTCATAAGCATGCTTACCATATCGGCATCAAATGAGCGGCTGCCCTGTGCAAGCACTCCCGCAGGCTTACGGCATATAATCATGCCATCATCTTCATATATAATATCCGGTTTCATAATCAGATCTTGAATCTGTAGCCAACACCCCAGATAGTCTCAATATACTGAGGATTAGATGTGTCAGCTTCGATTTTCTCCCTTATCTTTTTAATGTGGACTGTGACAGTAGCAATATCTCCAATTGATTCCATATCCCAGATCTCCTTAAACAGCTCATCCTTGGTATATACATGATTAGGATTCTGTGCAAGGAATGTCAGAAGGTCGAATTCCTTCGTCGTAAATGCCTTCTCTTCACCATTTACAAATACTCTTCTTGCAGTCTTGTCAATCTTAATTCCTCTGATCTCGATTATATCATTGTTGCTGCGCGCACCGCTTGTAAGGCTCTGATATCTTGCAAGATGCGCCTTAACTCTTGCCACAAGTTCACTTGGACTGAATGGCTTGGTCATATAGTCATCGGCTCCCAGTCCAAGTCCCCTTATCTTATCAATATCCTCTTTGCGCGCTGATACAATTATAATCGGTGTATTCTTCTGCTCCCTTACCTGCCTGCATATCTCAAAGCCGTCAACTCCGGGAAGCATGAGATCAAGAATTATCATATTAAAATTCTGTGAAAGTGCAAGATTAAGCCCGCTTTCGCCATCTTTGGCAACAGTCACCTCAAATCCGCTCAATTCAAGATAATCCTTCTCAAGTTCTGCAATACTCTCTTCATCTTCAACAATCAATACTTTCTCACTCATTCTGTGATTCTCCTTCGCTTTCATTATTATCTTTAATCACCTTTTTAAGACGGATATTCATAACTGTTCCGATTCCTTCCTTACTCTCGGCCCATATCATTCCTCCGTGCTCTTCTATTACCTTCTTAACTATCGCAAGTCCGATTCCGCTTCCGCCCTGCTTGGAATTGCGCGACGAATCCGCCCTGAAAAACCGTTCAAACACATGCTTAAGATCTTCCGGGCTGATTCCCTTACCATTATCCTCAATACGTATCAGCGCATAATCTCCGTCATTGAACAGCTCTATCCTTATCATACCCTTGCGGTCAGACATATATTTGACAGAATTGCTTATTATATTATTGATAACACGCTTCATCTGCTCAATATCTATCATTACATACTGCTCTTCATTAGAGAAATTATGGTATTCCATGCTGATGCCCTTAGTCTCAAGCTCCAGTCCTATCTCCTCACAGCAGTCTTCCATATAATGATTAATATCTATCTTAGTAAATGTATACGGAACCCTGTTCATATCAATTCTTGAATACATCGTAAGCTCGTCAATAAGCTTGTCCATATCAGAAGCTCTGTTATATATGGTCTTAAGGTACTTCTCCCTCTTCTCCGGTGTGTCTGCCACACCATCAAGCAGCCCCTCGACATATCCCTTGATTGCTGTAAGAGGTGTCTTAAGGTCATGGGAAATATTCCTTATGAGCTCCTTTTCCTCTGATTCTGCCTTAATCTTCTCCTCGGCATTATTCTTAAGGATAATTCTCATCTCCTCAAAGTCCTTGGTAAGTGACGCAATCTCATCACCACTGTACTCTACCGGCAGTTCAAAGTCCAGATTGCCCTCCTGAATATTCTGCGCCGCAAGCTTAAGACGCATGATAGGCTTAACTATAGAGCTGTGCATCCACAAAGTGAGCAGCAGGCTCGTCATAATAAGAATAATTATTACCGCCAGCAGAAGCTCCATAAGCATAAGCTTCATCTGTGGAACAATCTTAACAGTTTCAGTAAGAATAAATGCACTGTAACAATTGCCCGCTTTATCAGTAAAATCATACTGCTTGACAAGACACTGGTACTCATCACCATAATACACATTGTACCCGGAATTATTGTCACCCTCTCCGTAATCAGGGAGCATGTCGTCCGTAAGACTCTGGGATTCTCCAACATCAGAGAATACTATCTCATTATTCTTACGAAGAATAAAATTAGAAAATCTGGCTTCAACATTGGCAGATAACTCCTGCAGATACTTCTGGTCATTGAATCTCTCCGGATTCTCCGTTGCCTCTCTGCGTATCTCATCATATATTGAATTGGTAATTCTGCTTAACATAGATGCCGGAGCAAGATTACTGCCCCATTCCACGCCCTCAACCTCATAGTTTGTCTGCATGCCCTTATTCTGGATTACCATAATTCCGGTAATTACTATACTGCACAATACTATCGGAAGCAGGAACATCACAACAAATGATACCTTAAGTTTGGTATTAAGTTTCATATAACATCCTCATCACAGGTAATTATTAATTATATACCCATAAAATCACACTTATTATCATAAGAAATTTTATCACGATTCACCATAAAATGATATTAAATAATCATAAAAAACGCATGCGGCATTCATGCCGCATGCGTCACAAAAATTATCAGCCTACTCTGAGCTTAAACTTCTGTATCTCTCTGTCCGAATCAACTTTCTCAATAAGCGCCCCCAGCGAACGAAGCTTAATCTCAAAGTCCTCATATCCCCGCTGGATATACTGTATATCATCTATTATAGATATGCCATCTGCCGCAAGTGCCGCAATTACAAGCGCTGCACCGGCTCTTAAATCAGGTGACGCAACCTGTGCACCTGTAAGCCCCGGAACACCCTCTATATATGCAGTATTGCCCTCAACTTTAATCCTGGCTCCCATTCTGGTCAGCTCATCAACATACTTGAATCTGTTCTCAAAAATGCTCTCAGTAACCATGCTTGAACCATTAGCAAGTGCCAGAACAACTGCCATCTGCGGCTGCATATCCGTTGGAAATCCCGGATAAGGAAGTGTCTTTACATTCGTGCTTCTAAGGTTAGGATGACCAACAACCCTTACCGCATCATCATACTCTGTAACTTCACAGCCTATCTCGATAAGCTTCGCAGAAATAGACTCCAGATGCTTAGGAATGACATTACGTATTGTAACATCACCCTTGGTTGCCGCAGCAGCAAACATAAATGTTCCGGCCTCAATCTGATCCGGAATAATTGAGTACGTCGTGCCGCTAAGATGCTTAACACCTTTAATCCTGATTACATCAGTTCCCGCACCCTTAATATTAGCTCCCATAGAATTAAGGAAATTGGCTACATCTACAATATGTGGTTCCTTAGCTGAATTCTCAATAATAGTGTTGCCTTCTGCCATACATGCCGCAAGCATTATATTAATTGTTGCCCCTACCGATACCACATCAAGATATATATGGCTTCCCTTAAGTTCCTTCGCCTCAGCGATAACCATTCCGCCCTTAATCTCAACATTGGCACCAAGTGCACGAAATCCCTTAATATGCTGATCAATCGGTCTGCTTCCGATATTACATCCGCCCGGAAGTGCTACCTCAGCTCTTCTGTACTTACCAAGAAGTGCTCCGAGAAGATAATATGAGGCTCTTATCTTCTTAATGCTGTCATTATCAACGATAACATCATTAATACTCTGACCGTTAATCTGCACTGAATTATTGTAAACGTACTTAACCTTAGCTCCTATGCCTTCAAATGTCTGGAGCAGCGCACGTGTATCTCTAACATTAGGAACATTCTCAATTGTAACAGTCTCGTCAGCCATTATTGCAGCTGCAAGGATTCCAAGTGCCGCATTCTTGGCACCACCGATGGATACATCTCCGCAAAGAGGCATGCCACCTTTAATAATATACTGTTCCATAATTCCTCCAAAAATCTTCAAAAAAATAACCTATAAAATTATATCACATCATATTATTTTGTAAATAGCGTTTTTAAATCCAAAAAAGCTTAAAAAACGGGACGATAATTAAGTATACCGTCCCGTCTCAGATATTCTGTCAATTATTAATACTTGTTAACGTAATTAAGCGGATTGACTGCCGTTCCATTAATCCTTATCTCAAAATGAAGATGCGGTCCGGTACTGTCACCTGTATTGCCGCTGTAAGCAATTACATCATACTGATCTACCGTCTGTCCTACAGATACTTTAATTGAACTTAAGTGTCCATATCTTGACATAACACCATTAGCATGCTGTATATCTACGCAGTAGCCATATCCTGAATACCATCCTGCTCTTACTACACGTCCGGATGCTGTCGCCATTACAGGTGTTCCCTGGCTGCAGCTCCAGTCTATTCCTGAATGCATCCTGCCCCATCTGTACTCAAAACCTGATGAGAATGAACCGCCATATATAGGCTTAACGTATGTCGGAGGTGTCTGTGTACCAACCTCAATAATCTTTGGCTGTGACTCCTCAATAATAGTCTGCGTAATAATATCTCTTGAGCTTTCCTTACCGTCAACATACTCGATATCAGCAGTAACACGTCTGTATCCTTCAGTACCTTCCTGAATTACATTGCTTGTACCACGATACATTGAATCATTATCAACATACTGCACATCAGCATTGTATGATTCCTCATATGTCTTACGTTCCTTAGTAACTACTGAAAGCTCAGGTGTAGGCACTGTGATTATAAGCTGGTCACCCGGCATAATCTTTGTATCCTCTGTGACGCCTTCGTTAAGATCATAAAGCTCTGAAAGCTTAATATCGTTCTTAGATGCAATTCCTGAAAGCGTGTCTCCCGGAACAATCTCATATACTGTCTTCTCAGCCTTCTCCTTGGTAACTGCCTCAACAGCATCATCAAGGCTGACTATCTGTGACTCATCTGCTGTAGTCTTAGATACGGATACGTTCTGCTGGAATGAAATCTCTGTGAGACCTTCTGCTGTGCTTCCTTCCTTAACCGATGAATCTGATGAAAGTGCTCCGTTCATTGCGGCAGCAACTATATCACTTGAATTACTTCCGATTCCTGACTTAACCATATCAACTGAATACTGGTTAGAATCATTGCTGTCAGCAACAAGGTTAACCTGGAATTCATTGTTGGAATCAAATCCCGACTTAACCTTATCCATAAGCTTAAGCACATCATCCCTGCTTCCGACTGTAACAGTAAAGTCATTTATTCTTACCGTGTAAGCTTCCTTGACATCTACATCAACAATGCTTGATGCAAGGTTATCATATATTGCATTCTCAATATCCTGCTCTGACATTCTTGTTGCAAAGAGTCTGGACTCTTCGTATACCTTAAAATCAGGATCCATGTAAACTACTTCTGAGTGCTCACCGCTAAGACGCTTTCTCGCTGCTGCCATAGCTTCATTAGCTTGATCTATAGAATTGACCGCACCAATCTCATTGCCATCAAGCACTACTGTATAGTAACCTACACTGCTGTCCTTCTTCATTTCTGCTATAGGAATATAAAACAGACAGAAAAGGCATGTAAGTGACATTGCCTTAACAAGTGTAAGTCTTATCTTTCTATTGTATCTGGTCAGCTTAGACATGTTTCCTCCTGTCATAATTTTAACATTTTGTAATAGATTTGTAACAATTGTTATCTTAGCACTATAGCAGCTTAATGTAAAGGTTTTTTCAAGTTTTGGCAAATTGTACTTAAAAAAGTACAATTTTTGTGTGGCTTTCAGGCTTTTTCGGCATCCATCTCATCCTTTATTCTGCCCTGTATATCATTAAGGCATTCAAGAAGCAGCGGATTAAATGTTCCGCACTCGCCATTCATTATCATCTCTATTGCCTTTTCGTGTGGAAATACTTTCTTATACACACGCTCACTGGCAAGCGCATCATATACATCCGCAACAGAAACCACCTGTGCCGATATAGGAATCTCATCCCCTTTAAGACCATCCGGATATCCCCTGCCGTCATACCGTTCATGATGCCATCTGCATATCTCAGTAGCAACCCTGACAAGCTCCTCATCCTGATACATGGTAAGGCTGTGAAGCATTGACGCCCCAATCATGGTGTGCATCTTCATAATCTCAAATTCATCTGCCGTAAGTCTTCCCGGCTTATTAAGAATCTTTTCATCTACTCCTATCTTGCCTATATCGTGCAGTGCCGAAGCTGTTGTTATAAGATATCTGTCATGCCATGAGATGTCATATTTGTCAGTTTTCTGGATAAGCCTTTCAAGAAGCATTCCTGTAATCTTATTAATGTGCAGTACATGGCTTCCGCTTTCGCCGTTACGGAATTCGACTATGTGACTGAGGATTCCAATCATCATCTGATTATCCTTCTCCTTCTCATAAATCTGTTCTGTAACAAGCTGTACGAGCCTTCTCTGCTTGGAATAGAGCTTTATTATATTGAATACCCTGTTATATACAACTTTTGCATCAAACGGACTGCTTATGTAATCCGACACACCAAGAGAATAAGCACGGCTTACATTGTCATCCGAATTATCCGTGGATATCATAATTACGGGTATATCCTCAATCCAGTGATTCCTGTTCATATATACAAGCACTTCAAAGCCGTCTTTTTTCGGCATTATCATATCAATCAGAACCAGTGCTATATCATTCTCATACCGGCGGAGCATATTTATACACTCTTCACCTTCTGATGCCTGAAGAATTCTGTATCTGTCCCCAAGTATGCCAGCAAGCAGCTCTCTGTTAACCGGTGCGTCATCAACTATAAGTATCTGCGGTCTGTCATCATTACCCCGGCAATTCTTAACAGGTTCCGGTCTGTCTTCTATTATGTCATTCTCGGTTATGACCATATTCTTTTTCATCTTAGCCTGATACATAAGCTTATCAGCCCTGTCAAATGCGTTCTCTACCGGCTCATTGGCTGCAACAACTCCGCCAATGCTTGCGGACATCTGTATTCTTGAATATCCGGGAACACTTGCAGCGTGTATTGTAGTCTGTATCTGCCGGAGTCTGGCTGATAAATCCGCACTGCTCACCCCGTCAATAATTACAATAAATTCATCGCCGCCAAAACGGATAAGCCTGTCAGTCTTACGTATACACTTTCTTATTGCATCGGCGGCAGAGATGAGCGCCATGTCTCCGGCACTGTGACCATATGTATCATTGTAAAGCTTAAAATCATCAAGGTCTATCAGCGCAACTCCCGCACAGGTTGTCTCTTTTCTGGCTTCATCCTCATAATATCTTCTGTTGTATGCACCTGTAAGCGCGTCCCTGTACAGCTTATCAGTATATCCCGAGAGCTTGCTTACAAGCCTCTCGCATCCATCTGAATCTATAAGCGTGTCGTCATCAAGCTTCTCTATGAGCTCCATTACATATGGTGTGCCTTCTATCTCGAGATATTCCGCTGTTACCTGATATACGTCTGAGCCGATAAGTTCAAGCTTTGTCTTACGCGTCTTGTCATGAAGGCATTTGGCAGAAATACAGTTCTTACACGGCACTTTTTTCTGCCAGTAATCGTAGCAGCTGCATTTCTCCTTCTCTTCCCACGGTCCCTCACCGCTGTGCACCTTTGCAATTGAATCTACATCAAGGAGGCGTACAACAGTAAATACATCCCTGAGCATATTCATTTTGTCCTGCACCTGCTGCATTGTCATGCCACTGCTATTCTTCATGCATCTGCCTCCCGCTAAGTTATAGCTTTATATCAATTCTTATATTCTTTCCGTTTCTCATTTGCTCTTCTTATTTGACTTTTTCTTTTTCTGCACAGAATATCCGAATCTGCCAATCTTTTTCCCCAATTCATAATACTCTCCATGTGAATAAGCCACCAGTCCGGCATCATTAAGGTGGAAAACATTCTTTGAATCCATATAACTGTCATCAACCGTAACTCCGACAACCTCTGCAATAAAAAGGTCATGGCTTCCAAGCGGCTTAACGTCAACGACCCTGCATTCGATATTAACCGGACTCTCAGCAATTCCCGGTGCACTTACGTTCTGTGATTCCTGTGGCGTAAGATGCATCTCCTTAAACTTGTCAACATCACGTCCCGACTTAACTCCACAATAATCTGTTGCAAATGTAAGCTTCTTCGTCACAAGATTCACAACAAATTCCTTTGTCTCGCTGATTATTGCATGTGAATAACGTTCTTTACGCACCGCTATTGAAAGCATTGCAGGTGATGAACAGACAGTTCCCGCCCATGCTACTGTGATAATATTAGGCTTCTCACCCTTTCTTGCACAGCTTACCATAACGGCAGGGACCGGATACAGCATATTTCCGGGCTTAAAGCTTATCTTTGACATAATCAACCGCCTCCATAATTATTGCTCCATGATCTGCTGCCAGACCATTGCTTTGTATCAGCCTGTAATCCGGTGCCTTAAGTATACTGTCTGTGTACATCGTCCTGACTACCGTCGCACCAACTGATATATCTTTGCACTTAAGTTCAAGCTGTAATTCTTCCGTGCTTATTCCGTTATTCTCCTTAACGCCCCTGCTCTGCCATGCAATATCAAACCACTCTGCATCTTTGGCATCATCCCCGGCATGTGCCTCTATCATTCCGTCAGGCACAAGTGCCACATAAGCTGTTGTAATTACTCTTGTCCGCGGATCCCTGTCGTACACTCCGTAACTTTTGAGCTGTTCAATATCTATATTCTTAATTCCGGTCTCCTCTTCAAGTTCCCTTCTTGCGGCATCATCTATGCTCTCGCGGAACTCAATAAATCCGCCCGGTGTAGCCCACATGCCTATACACGGATGATTGCGCCTCTTTATCAGCAAAATCCTCTTAAGGCTTCTCTTACCATGCTCCTGCGCATATGTAAACACAAGAATATCCACAGTATTACATGGATTATCATACTTGCGGGGGTCATATTCCTCAAGGAATTCCTGAAGCGTCTGCCCCGCCTCGTTAAGTTCACCGCTTCCGATAAACTGCCTGTTCTGTTCTTCGCTAAGAAATGTCATATCTGCCTCTTTTCAAATTACTGCATTATAAGATGTCGGAATCAAAAGCTCCGGCTCTGATGCCTGCGGCTTGTTCCGTGCCCCGCACTCCCGCGATTCCGGCATCATTACAATTAAATATAGCATTTATTTACTATTTATTCCACCAAAAAAACCGGCAGATAATCCGTCTGCCGGTTAATTCAATCCAAAATGAATATTAGAACATAAGTCTTACAATCCATGTTACAAAGCTTACAACAACGTATGATGCACCCATAACAAGCGGAATGTTCTTCTCATTCCTGCAGAGTGAACGGATAGCCATGAATAAGAAAACATATCCTGTAACCGATGCAAACAATGAGATGCATGATGCAAGGTGATCAAGGAAACCGATTGAAGTAAGTCCTACAAGCCAGTTAAGAGCCTTGGCAGGTATTCCGAATATTGTAAGGATGCCATAAGCTGCAAGTCCCTGCGTGAACGTAATGTCTGCCTTGTCAAATGCCTTAACAAGGACCTTAATCATTAATGCAAATACAGCCGCTGCAACAGCAATAAGAAGAATCTCAAGGAACATATTCTTAAAGATTGCTCCTGTTGAATACAATCTTCCGTACTTTGAACCCGAATTGCTTATAAGCATCTGGAAAAGTCTTACGATCATATTAACTACAGCCTGTGCACCGATAAGGAATGCAACAAGAACTATATTAGCATTAGCCATGTATGAATTAATTGTATCAACGGGTGAACTGATCAGGCCCTTGAATATTGCAAAGTAATTAGCTGCCGCATTAGCGCCTGCCTGCTTAACTGCCTCCATCTGTGCCGAAGAAGGTGCCTGCGGTGCTGACATCTGTGGCGCTGCTCCCGTTGGTGCCTGTGGTGCTGACATCTGTGGTGCTGCTCCTGTTGGTGCCTGTGGTGCGGTCATCTGTGGTGTCTGCTGCTGGCATGAGCAGATCTCGCCATCCTTTAACGGCTTTCCACACTTAGTACAAAAACCCATCTTACTATCCCTCCTGAAGTAAAAATATAAATTTTATAAAAATACTATAAAATTTTATCATAGTTTAATTTTATTAGCAACTAATTTTCAGTGTGGTGTCTGCGCTCCTTGCGCTTATCCCGTATTGCCTGCTGCTTAAGCCGTATCTTCTGTGCGCCTGCTTCATCCGTAACCTTGATAATACGCACAACATAATACCTGCCGTTATCCGCCTGCTTGACTCTCATTCTTGTCTTGACATATCCGTGCTGTCCACACTGATACAGTGCATAATACACCTTAGTATTGCCGGAAAACCACGGTATCAGCTCTTTGCATGCATTGCCGCATTTGTGGCATCTGCATACCTCAAGTTCCTTATTGGCAAGCGCTCCTTCCCTTGTTCTGAAGCCGCGTGAGATGTATTTTTCGTATGTGTCATACATCGCGTGAATCTCCTGTGAACGGCGGTACGGAATTCTGTAACAGTCGATTGAATAGTATCCCTTTACACCTTCAATATCCATCATCTGCATTACATGCGCCGTATATCTTGCATCATTAATTGCTCTGTGGAATTCTTCCGTCTCGCTTAAGTGCATGGCCTCGATAACACTCTGTAGTGACCGCCTTATCTTGCCATCCTCATAAAGAATGCTGTAGAACTTCTGTATATCGTAGAATATGAACGGCATCGGAAATTTATTCTCAACACCAAAGAAATTCATATTACGCTGCAGTTCAGTAAGGTCACCGCTGCCCCATATGCAGAACATATAATCTTCGCCACACCACTCAAGGAATTCCTCCATAACCTCCGGGAATGCTCCTCCGGCAAGCAGCTCCTCACTGCTTACGTCAAGAAGTTCCTTAACAATATGATGAAGCTTTGTATATAGCTGCGGCCTGATAAGCCTGTCAAATTCACCCACAACATTAAATGAACTGTCCAGCTTGACTGCCCCAATCTCGATAATCTCAAACGGGAGCTTTTTATTCTCAAATTCTTTGCCCTTTGGACATTGGTTCCATTCCAGATCCATAACAATATAGTTCATAATTACCCTTTCACATCTGCACTGTGGCTGTTAAAATATACAAAGTCATCTATGGCATCAAGTATGTCTGCAAATGTTTCTCTCGGAGCCTCTTCGATATACTTTGTAAGTATATCCGGTTCTTTGTCCCCTTTATATCTTCCATAGAATATATCATACAGATTATGTCCCCTGACGTAAATCCTTATTTTTTCGAGATTATCCTTAATATCCTCAGGACCGTCTATCTTTATATTAAAGCGTTCCTGCATATTTCTCATGCTTTTGAGCTTATACAGATATTCTGTGTACTTTGCATAGAGAATATCATAGAACTGCTGCTCATTCTTAATGACACCGATCTTCGCCATTACCTTCGGGTCAAGGAAATAATTCTCAAATGAGTAATATTTGAGTATAAGCACATTGCGGTCCGTCACCCTCGGTATAGTTCCCGTATCCTCATGCTCCCTCGCCCGGTAATAGCCGCATAACTGATCCTTTAACATCTGCGGATTCTTACCGTCGCTGTCTCTTATCATCAGAAATGCATCCTTAAGGTAGAGTGAATTAATGTACTTGAGGTTGGCATGCGTCTTGATATTGGTACAGCTGTTAGTCGCAATAATCGCCACGCGGTTAAGATGCCCGTTCTCATCAACAATCTCCGAATAATACTTCTTAAGGAGCAGCGGCAGCCTGTTACGGTCCTGCTTGCCCTCAACGATGAATACAAAGCTGACGTTAAGCAGGTCATTGGCAGTATATCCGAGATCATCAAGAATCTTATCAATATCTGTTGACGGATTAAGTATCGTAGAGCCTGTCCTGTCAGTTATAACCTGATGTATCTGCTTTGTTGTAAAGTTAAACAGCATAACCGGTGCATGTGTACAGAACATTATCTGATTCTTCCTCGACAGCCTGTACATTATTTCGCCTGCCGCTTTCTGAAGCTGCGGATGAAGAAACAGCTCCGGCTCTTCTATTATAATTATGTATGGTGCAATATTATCCGTCTCTACATATGTTTCAAGCAGTGAAAGAATATATATGCTCTTAAGTCCCTCGCCATATGACTGGATATCCGCCTCTAAGCCTCTCGCATCATTATTGATAATTGTATTAATCTTAAGCTGTCTTGCGGCATCAAAATCAATCTCATATCTTACCTTCTCCGCAATCGCACCATTCTTGACAAAATTACGGTTAAGCTTATCAGCAAGGGCATTCAGATTGATATTGAATAGCTTATGCTGCATAAGTCTTGAAGTCTCCGCAAGAGTAAGCTCGTCCGGTTTTTTCTGATTAATATAGCCTATGCAGCTGAAGCACTGGTTGCATTTTTTTGCCGAATCAAATATACATCTTGACGTATCCAGTTCTGCAATCGCATTATTGCCATACAGAAGATTTATATCCTCAAGCATATCCGTCTTGTTGCGCCCATGGTCCACATAATATATCTTAGGCATAACCATCTTTATAAATGGATTATTCTTCTTAACACCATCCCGGTATCTTACAGCGCCATCTCTTCTGTACACATACTGGAATTCAAGAATGCCGCCGCAATATGACGGAAGCTTCTCGCAAAAGTCTTTCTGCCACAGATCATAATGCTTATAATTGCTCACAATGCCATTATCATGAAGATATTCAAGGTCATCCTCATTAATCTCAAGCCTGACATCTATAACAATATTGCCTACATCTTCATGAAAATCTTCAGCACTTACAGAATAATCACCGGCAACCGCGCGTACCGCGTCAAGCACATTGCTCTTACCGGAATTATTGCGTCCTACAAGTATAAGTGCGTCGTCGATATCTGTAAGTTCAAGATCTTTTATGGATTTAAAATTCTTAATATGAAGATATCCTATTCTCATGCCTGTGTCCCCATTTCTTCAATCAGTCCTTAATCATACATCCCTCAAGCATAAGCTTATACAGGGTAGGTGACAGATGGAATTCCTCCATAAGTCTTGTCACCTCATCAAGGGACTGCTTACGCTTTGTCCCTGTCTTTTCGGCTCTTATAAGCAGATTCTTAGGCGTATGCGCAAAGTCAACAAATTCCATGACCTGTGTCCTGTATCCACAGTACTCAAGAAGCTCCGCCCTTATTGCATCTGTCATAAGTGCTGCCGTTCTCTCTTTTATGAGACCATATCTTGTAAGTACCGAATAATTATCACTCTCTATCTGACCGTTAAGTTCATGCTGGCAGCAAGGAACCGAGAAAATCATCTTTGCATTCCAGCATACGGCATTATACAACGCATAATCCGTTGCCGTATCACACGCATGAAGCGTAATTACCATGTCCACAGGCTTATCGCTGTGATAACCGTTTATGTCACCAACTTCAAAATTCAGCCCGTCATAACCATACTTTGCCGCGGCCTCGTTACAGTGTTTAATCACGTCCTCCTTAAGGTCAAGTCCGGTCATCGTTACATTCATGTGCTTTACTTCAGTGAAGTAGTAATAAAGAATAAATGTAAGATATGACTTACCGCAGCCAAAATCAATTATATTAAGGTGCCTGTACCCTTTATCCTTAATGACATCATCTATAATCTGTGCAAATCTGTTAATCTGCTTGAACTTGTCATACATGGTACGGACAACCTTTCCCTCAGATGTCAGAATACCCATATCTATCATCGGCTCGATTATATCGCCCTCATTAAAAATGTATTCCTTCTTCCTGTTATGTCCCGCTGCAATCTTCTGTGGGTTGAACTGTGTTGTGCGCTTACACACCATTGATGCCGTACCCTTTTTAGATACCATGACAGAACATTCCTCCCCGTCTGTCCATGCATTGAGCTGTCCGTATCCGGTTCCGAGCCATCCCGCACACATATCTATAAGTTTCTGCTCATCCCACGCAGATACATTCTCATGGAACGCCTGCTTTTGTGTAAGTCTCTCTATCTGATATCCCTTTTCCTTGCGTACCACCGTAATTTTGCGGTATCTGACATCTTTCGACACTGCCTTGCTCACTACAATTTTGAGTGGATTCTTTGCAAATATTTTTTCTATATAATCTCTAACTTCCTCTGCCATTATTACTTCTCTGCCTTTCAAATGTGTACAAATATACTTTCATAATTATAAATCAAAATATACCAAATATATATATTATCATTTTTTGTGCATATATGATATAATATATTAGTTATTTTTAAATTTATGGAGGGTTTTAGTAATGGAACAGAAAAGAGGTAGTTTTACAGGCGGATTAGGATTCGTCCTCGCTGCAGCCGGAAGTGCTGTCGGTCTTGGTAATCTGTGGCGTTTCCCATATCTTGCCGCACAGTATGGCGGAGGCATATTCATCCTTGTCTACATCATACTTGCACTTACATTTGGTTTTGCACTTATGACAACAGAGATTGCTATCGGACGCAAGACAAAGTCAAGCCCTATAACCGCTTATAGCAAGCTTGACAAGCGTTTTGGATTCCTTGGAATAATAGCATCAATTGTACCTGTAATTATTCTTCCATACTACTGTGTAATCGGCGGATGGGTAACAAAGTACGTTACAACATTTGCGCAGGGACTCGGCAAGCCGGCAGCTTCTGACGGATATTTTCAGGCATTTACGGGAGATACATTCTCACCACTGTTTTTCTTCATGGTATTTCTTATCTTCACCACCCTTATTGTTATGGCAGGCGTAGAGAAGGGTATTGAGAATGTCAGCAAGTTCCTTATGCCTTTACTTGTACTTCTCACAGCAGGAATTGCAATATATACTCTTACGCTTCCGGGTTCAATGGAAGGGCTTAAGTATTACCTTGTGCCTGATTTTGGCAAGTTCTCTTTCAAGACAATCTGTGCAGCGATGGGGCAGATGTTCTACTCAATGAGTCTTGCAATGGGTATCATGATAACTTACGGTTCATATACAAAGGACGAGATAAGTCTCTCTAAGTCTGTTAACCAGATTGAGATATTCGATACTATAATATCTCTTCTTGCTGGACTTCTTGTCATACCTGCCGTGTATATATTCAGCGGTGAGGCAGGACTTAAATCAAGCGGAGCGGGCCTTATGTTTATTACACTTCCTAAGGTATTCGACCAGATGCCTAAGGGTGAGCTTATAGGATTTTTGTTCTTTGCACTTGTTTTATTTGCGGCACTTACAAGCTCTGTTTCAATCATGGAAGCTATTGTATCCGCAATAATGGACAAGTTCCGTCTGTCACGCAACAAGTCATGTGCAATCTGCATCATTATTGCAATTATCCTCGGCGTACCTTCTTCACTTGGCAACGGCGCATGGTCCAACATTACAATTCTCGGAATGGATTTCCTTACATTCTTCGACTACATCAGTAACAGCCTGCTGATGCCATTCGTGGCACTCTGTACGGCAATCCTTGCAGGATGGATTCTCGGTCCTAAGGTCATCACTGATGAGGTAACACGTAACGGTGAGAAGTTCGGACGTAAGAAGCTCTATGGAGTCATGATTAAGTATGTAGCTCCGATACTTCTTATAATCATTCTCATAACTTATACACTTTCACAGTTTGGTCTGTTTACGATGTAATATCATCGAAGGGATGCTCACAAGGCAAGGCTGCTATCAGGAAAAGTATTTATTAAAAACAGGGAGAGAATCTCTCCCTGTTTTTTATCCTGCTTCATTATTCCCAATATCCAAGCTCAACGCCCTTCAGATAAAGTCCCTTGCCCTTGGCATAATACCCATATGAGTTAAAATGCGTCCAGTCGCTTCTAAGCTGACTAGAGATAATTCCACGTTCATAATCTTCCCAATCCTGCTCCGTCATGGTGAAGCCGCAGTCCTCAAGCCCGTTTTCAAGCATATACACACGCATATTAATAAAATGGTCTCCGAATGCATCATGAAGTGCCGTCTCCCACATCGTCTCACCGGTACCGATATATGAACCGTCATCATTTACGACATCCTGATTAATATCTCCAAGCGACGTTCCGGGATCATCCGTATCTCCGACAATAATGTATTTGGAACAGTTATGCTCCTGTATTATCGAAAGATACTGCATTATGAGTATATCATAATCACTCTGCCAGCCGCCATTGCTTCCCATCTCAAGTATCATTATATCCTGACTGTGGTCTGCTGCCGCCTTAGGCGTAACTTCACTGTCTCTTGGTATAAATGCATACTGGCGCCCCTTTGTACCCGGTTCCTTGTACAGCTTAAGCTTTACCTCGTCCGAATTCCATATCGGCTTTATCGTACACAGATAACCATTAATATAGAAGGCATCCGGCATATCATTATCCTCACCGCCATATCCGTAATAATCGGACATATTAATCCTGTTGCCGCTGCCGTCAACAAGTGCGACTCTCGTAGCCTTTTTATTGTTAATATACACATCCCTGTCAGTATACAGCACAAGCCCCCCTGCACGTATTGATATCTCATCCGATGCAGCACCTCCGACACCAAAATTATATGTCCTTATGCCGGTCATCTCCTGAAGTGTATACGGAGCTGTATAATAACTGATATCTTTAACACCATCCGGTGTCTCTATAAATGCAATATCCGCGCCATCGCCTTCAATCATGCTGTCTCCCCAGCATGATATCTCTCTTTGGCCGTCATCATCAAAATATGGTTCCTCCTCTTCATCCGGAACCGCTTCCTCTCCAAGCATCTGTTCCCAATCTGCCTGGCTCTGTGCTGACTGCTTCTCACTGTCAACAGCATCCCTGATGACATTTCTGTTAAATGTCAGTGCCGACAACGCAAGTACCACCATTGCTGCAAGCACACATAACATTACTCTGTCTGAATTTCTTTTCATACTTATGCCTCATATATTCAAGTTTATCACGCTTACGGCCGAATTATCCGTACTATCAGATTTCAGGTCAGTTTTCATAGCTGCAGCGTGTATGATTCGTCAAAACAGGAACCGTAGTTACCTTTTAGGAACCACGCTTCCTGTTTTCTATCGTTTTTTTATCCTGAGTATGTCATTGTGTTGTCCGGATTGCCGTATGACTCCTGACCTCAGGTTGTAAATTCATTATTGCAACAAACATACTATACCATTAATCAGGGCGGAGGGCTACATAAATATTTTGTCAAAATCTGCTCCGGGACTCATTACATATATTTGATGCTGTATTCTGCTTTTTCAGCCGGCCACGATTTTCTGAGTGCCACATAGGAAATCAGAAAATTTGCCAGCCATCCGGCCGGAACCGCAAGCCAGACAAACGCAATGCCAAAACGCGGTGCACAAATCAGGGCAACTGACAGGCGGATTGCAAGGTTAACCATATTGGCAATGAGAAACGGGCGCATAACTCCAAGCCCGCGAAGGACTCCATCCGTTGCCATCTTGATACCCATGAAAATGAAAAAGTAACCTAACCATCTCATATAATCCCCAGACACCTGATATGCCAGGGCAGTTCCATCTTTGCCCAGAAATAACGATGAAATCTGAGTATGCAGTGTTTCAATAACTATGAATGCAAGGACTGCAAAGCATATATCTAACACAAGCGCCGCATGATATCCTTTTTTGATACGTTCAATTTTCTTTGCGCCAAGATTTTGGGAGACATAAGGTGATACCGCATTGCCAATGGACACAAATATAAGGGAAAATACATTTTCCACTCTCATCGTCGCAGAATAACCTGCGAGTGCCTGCGTGCCGAACGGATTTACAACTGCCTGTACTATCATCATGCCGATTGACACTGTGGACTGCTGAAGAACAGACGGTACGGCAATCTGAAGCATGGAATGCAGCTCATGTCTGTCAAACCAGTCAAAGTGACTTTTATACCGGCGCATCCTGCCAAAGAAAATAAAAAGTGAAAACACTGCGGAGATTCCCTGTGCTATCAATGTTGCAAGAGCTGCACCAAACACGCCAAGACCGAGGCCGGCGACCATCCAGAGATCCATAAATATATTTAATACAGAAGAAAATATCAGAAGCACTAACGGAATCTTTGATTCACCGATTGAAGTAAACATCGTTGAAAGAATATTGTACATAAACAAAAACGGAAATCCGGCAAAATAGACTTTAAGATACAGTACTGCTTCATCCAGTATATCAGCCGGTGTCTGTAACAAGCTCATCATTGAATGCGATAACACAAATCCAAAGATTCCAAGAAGTATGCTTAAAATTAAGAAGCTTATCAACGAAGTTGATACAATTGTCTTCATTTTACTATAATCTCTGGCACCAAAATAGCGGCTCACAAGCACTCCGGCACCTACGCCGGCACCCAGTGCCACACAGATAAATACATTCGTGAGAGCAGCACAGGCACCAACTGCCGCAAGTGCAGATGAGCCGACAAACTGACCGACAATAATTGAGTCGGCCATATTATATACCTGTTGGAAAAAGCTGCCCAGAATCATAGGCATAGCAAAAACTGTCAGCGCTTTAAGGGGCGCATCTGTAATTAAATATTCATCCTTTGACATTCTCCTATTTCTCCTTGAATTCGTCATTTTTATCCGGAAGCGCAAGCACCGGTCAGAACAAATCCAGCATATTATCAAGATATACTGCTTCTCTTACGTGAATCTGGTATTCGGGCTTAGTCATATAATACAGCAGAAATTCAAGAACTATCGCACTTCCAAGCCCACGGCCTTCAATCTTAAAATTAGAAAATCCCATTGGCAGATAGACATTTTTTATGTCATCCGCACTTATAAAGCCCGGATTAGTCATTGCCTTTGAAAATCGGTATCCACTGTCTGCGCCGGGTGCGGTGCAGTAATGTTCAGGACAGTCTTCGCCGAGATTCTTGCGGCTTACAGCTTCGTAGCAGCTCTTTCTGTCATTACAGTCATACCGGCAGCATTCATTGCACAGGAATTCAACTTTATCCTTTTGCTGCTGTGACATTGCAGACAACTTATCGAACTCCTTATTCAGCCGGAAATCCGGTACAACATACCTGAAATCGTCCCTGTCCGTTTCTTTAATAAACTGTCCGAAATCCGTAATCACCTTGGTTGTTGATGATACATAATAAAGATTGGGGTAATTATTTTTGAGATACTCAAGAAGCAGCTCTGAATGTATAATTATGCCATTACTGCTTGTATCAAACAGCCTGCACAGCTCATTGCACCTCTTATCTGCCAGATGCTCCGGCTTAAGAAGTGAGTTGCTGAACGTAAGACGCGCCGATATCCCGTATTCCTGCATAAGTGCAAGCACATCTTCCGGACTTCCGTCACCAAAGCCTGCACGCCCTCCGCCCCAGATACAGTCTGCCGGAGCACCATATATAGAGCCTATATCACACCATTCATAAAAATATTCCCTATGTTCCCGAAACAATGGCAGAAAAATCCTGTACAATTCATAGAATTCAAACAGTCCCGGCAGGTGGTAATATGCAATTGTCTTTTCTGATTTTTTCATGCCAGGCACGCTTTCTATTTTCTATTTTCTATTTTGAACATGACATTCTTTTATCCTGATTACTGTAGTCAAACCTGCCGTCATTCTTTTCTTCAATTGCTTTTATCATGTGATATGCAAATTCATTATATGGCACAGGTATCCCAAGTTCCTGCCCCATCCGCATAAGTGCTCCTGAGAACATATCAATCTCCGTATGACGTCCGGCATCAAGATCCTGTAATGTAGAGTATCTCGCAGTTGGCGGTACGGCACTTCCATAGCTTGACGACTTGCCGGCCTTATCTATGTCTATTCCCTTTGCTTTTGCAACATCCTCAAGTTCTTTTCTAAGCCCTTCACTGATTGCCTGCATATGGACACTGTCCTCATAGCATCCAACACCGGCACCAAGGATTGCCTGCGGAAGATTATTACATACATTAAGACGGAATTTGCTCCATATCTCTTCTCTGATATTCTCTGTCACACGATAATTAATTCCCGTATTTTCAAAAAGCTTCTCTATCGCCTCAACACGCTCACTATTATATGGTGCCTCGAATTCTCCGAATATAATTCCTATTGTTGTCTCCGGGTCAAAATAATAACCGCTGCCTTCCTTATGCGAAGCCACCTTAATCAGTGCGCCGATTACATGCTCTGCACCAATCTTCGCTGCAATTATCTCTTCACTGTCTACACCATTCATAAGGCTCATAACAGTTGTATTGTCTG